>ERZ773183.2992-NODE-2992-length-10315-cov-10.187622_pt1 | contig 10315 bp, 6 predicted proteins | sample MGYA00580532_ERZ773183 | MGnify/ENA primary metagenome ERZ773183 (study PRJEB29015, sample SAMEA2737791) | human gut metagenome | biome: human gut; feature: human-associated habitat; material: faeces | place: China | collected 2012 ... | reverse complement strand
AAGCGACTATCTTCACATTTTCTTCTATATTAAATTTCTGGTTTTCGTTTCTTTAGTCCTTAAAATAAATTAGTATTTATTTTGTTAAAATTGTGAGGATTTTATTGGAACGTGCTACGAATGCAGTCATTTCCTCAGGTTTTAATGGATGGTTTGCCAGGCGGGCAAGGTCATAAAGCTGCTGGCAGATCGTTGTAGTATTTTCGCTTTCGTCATTATTTAAAACATACTGCACAAGGTTATTGTTCATGTTAAGAACAAGAGTCTCGCCTTCAGCGCCAAGTCCGGTAGAACTATTGCTCATTCCGTACATTTCCATCATTTCAGACATACGTCTTGTCTGCTCGGAAACAGTGATCATGGAAGGTGTATCTGCATTTTTCAGTTTTTCAACTTTTACGATCAGGTTTTCTACACCGGTTGCCTTTTTAAACTTCTCAGAAAGCTTCTCGGTAAGTTCTTTTTCTTCGTTCTCATCAATGGCTTCTTTGAAGTTGTCAGTAAGTTCAGAGTCGATACGGAGGAATTTTACTTCCGGATTTCTCTGCTCTAAATGAGTGATAAATGTTGTATCAATCTGGTGAGTCAGATAAATGGCATCCATTTCCTGTTCTTTAAACATATTGATGTACTGAGACTGTGCAACTTCGTCTGTAATATAGAAGACGTTATTCTCGTATTTTTCTTTGCCGGCTTCAAGGTAGTCTGGAAGAGTGACATATTTGCCTTCCATGTTCTTGAAGATGATGTAATCTTTCATCTTGTCATTGAACTTCTCATCGCGGATGCAGCCAAATTTAATGAACGGGCTGATATCATCCCAGTATTTCTCATAATTCTCGCGGTCTGTCTTACACATACCGGAAAGCTTTTCAGCTACTTTCTTTGTAATATAATTAGAAATCTTTTTAACAAATCCGTCATTCTGTAATGCGCTTCTTGATACATTCAGTGGAAGGTCAGGACAGTCAATACATCCTTTTAATAATAAGAGGTACTCAGGGATTACTTCCTTAATGTTATCTGCGATAAATACCTGATTGTTATATAACTTGATTTTTCCCTCGATCGTATCGTACTTTGTATTGATCTTAGGGAAATAAAGAATACCTTTTAAGTTAAATGGATAGTCCATGTTCAGATGAATCCAGAATAAAGGCTCTTTATAATCGTGGAATACATCACGATAAAATTCTTTATATTCTTCATCGGTACAGTCATTAGGATGCTTGGTCCATAATGGATGAATCTGGTTGATTGGCTTAGGAGTATCCTCTTCCTCCTCTTCCTCAAGAGTTACTTCGGAGTCTCCATCTTCTTCTGTACCGTCTTCTTTGGAGTCAGCATCTTTTGCTGCTACATCAATTACCTTTTCTTCAGCGGACTTCTTCGCAGCTTCTTCTGCCTTCTTCTCTTCTTCTTCCTCATTTACAAAGTAAATCTCAACCGGCATGAAAGAGCAGTACTTATCAAGAATTTCACGACAACGGAACTCGTTACAGAATTCGTAACTGTCATCATTGAGATACAATGTGATTATGGTACCACGTTCTGCCTTATCGCCCTCTTCCATATCAAACTCTGTGCCGCCATCACATTCCCAGTGAACTGGTGCAGCACCTTCTTTATAAGAAAGTGTATCGATAGTAACCTTATCAGCAACCATAAATGCAGAGTAGAAACCAAGACCGAAATGACCGATGATCTGCTCATCGCTCGCCTTATCTTTATATTGTTCCATAAAAGCAGCGGCACCAGAAAAAGCAATCTGGTTAATGTATTCATCTACTTCCTCTTCCGTCATACCGATACCATTATCGATAAAAGTGAGTGTCTTATCGGTAGGGTTAATACGAACTTCTACCTTATACTTCTCATCATCTGCCTCTTCAAACTCACCCATAACAGCAAGCTTCTTAAGCTTTGTAACCGCATCGCATCCGTTGCTCACTAATTCGCGGATAAAAATATCGTGGTCAGAATAGAGCCACTTCTTTATGATAGGAAAAATATTTTCACTGTTAATTGATAAACTTCCCTGTTTAGCCATAATAAACATCTCCTTAAAATTAATTATATAAAAGTAGACAAATATTTATAGAATATCGTCTTTGTATTTTTATCAATACCATTCTTATACTAATACCACGAAACCGGAATGTCAAGGAAAAATTAGCACTCAGTTAAAAAGAGTGCTAACAACTTTGCTGTTTTACATCATTACGCTCATGTGTGCAACATATTTGCCATGGATGTACAAACTTTAGGCTACTGTTGGAAATTTATGTCGAAACGTGCTATAATTTCACCATTAGTGACAATACTTAAGATACTACTTAAAATAATACTTAAAAAATAATACTTAAATAGAAAGAGAGAAGAGGAATGAATCAGAGTTTAATGACAGAATTTAAGGAAGACTTAAAAGATTTTAGAGAGATGACTGAGAAGTTTTATGCGAAGGAAGTCAGTATAAAGGATTATAAAGGGTTTTCCGGTGGATTTGGAAGTTACGCCCAAAGGGGAGGAGAGGCGAGTATGCTTCGTCTTCGTATGCCGGGTGGAAGAATTACAAAGGAAAAGTTAAAGTTTTTAGTAGATGCGATCGCTGCTTATGATGTCAGAAGAGTACATCTTACAACCTGCCAGACAGTGCAGTTCCATGATCTTGGTATGAAGGCAGTTTGTGACATTATGGAACAGGCGATGGAAGTCGGCATCATTACTCGTGGTGGTGGTGGAGATTTTCCAAGAAATGTGATGGTATCCCCTCTGTCTGGTGTAGAGCAGGGAGAGTATTTTGATGTGCTTCCTTATGCGGAAAGAGCAGGAGATTACCTGATGGGAATGATTAAAACGGTAAAACTGCCTAGAAAGCTAAAGGTAGGATTTTCAAATTCTCCGGCAAATGTGACGCATGCGACATTTCGTGATCTTGGTTTTATGGCAAAAGAAAATGGGTTGTTTGATGTGTACAGTGCCGGCGGACTTGGAAATAATTACAAGATGGGTGTAAAAGTAGCAGAAAATGTGAAGCCGGAAGAGGTTCTTTATTATGTAGAGGCGATGGTTCGTACTTTTACTACTTACGGGAATTATGAAAGCCGGGCAAAGTCAAGAACAAGATATATGCAGGAAACATTGGGAGTAGAAGGGTATAAAAAAGCCTATCAGGAAAAGCTTCTTGAAGTAAAAGCCAAGTTTAAAGATTCTCTTCTTATAAAAGAAAGTTCCGTGTCAGCAGAACAAGAAAGCAATACGGAAGAAAGCGTAGTAAATATAAAAGAACAGGAAAGTCAGTTAAAAAATGTGGCAGCATACCCGCAGACAGAAAGCGCATCAGAACGCGTGATTACGCAGAAACAAGCAGGGCTTTATGCAGTTGCCTATCATCCGGTTGGTGGAATGGTTCCAGCGCAGAAGTTTGAGGAAATCTACGAAGGAATCAAGAATGCAGCGAAGGCAGAAGTTCGTGTCGCACCCGATGAGACCTTGTATATCATTAATCTGAACGCACAGCAGGCAGAAAAAATACATAAGATCACAGCAGACGGTGCAAAGAATCTTTTTGAGACCTCAGTATCCTGTATCGGAAGTACAGTCTGTCAGATTGGATTAAGAGATTCCCAGGGCTTACTTGCAAGCATTGTAGAAGCGGTGGAGCCATATCATTTTGCAGATGGTGTACTGCCAAGAATCCATATATCCGGCTGCCCATCTTCCTGTGGAACACACCAGATTGGAAAACTGGGCTTTCGTGGAGCATCAAAGAGTGTGAATGGAAAAGCAGAGCCGGCATTTGCATTTTATGTTAACGGACAGGATACACAGGGGGAAGAAAGATTTGGAGAAGAGTGGGGTGTTATGCTTGCTACAGATATACCAAAGTTTTTTGTAGAGCTTGGTACAGTTATTTCAGATGAAAAAGTCAGTTATGAACAATGGTATAAGAAGAATATGGATACTTTAAAGAATATTGTGGAGCCATATCTTCAGAAGTAAATTGGAAAATATTAATTTTTATGATCTTAATAATGTTACAACTTTTATCCATTGTATTGTAACTTGATAGATAATATATATGGTCTTTGTTTATTTCTATAGATGTGGTTTCATAACTGTGAGCATTTATAATATTGAAAATCTTTGATTTAGTATCATCAGCAATAAAACTATTTAGATGATATTTACGTCTGTTATGACGATGATATCTGTTATCAATGATTCACTTTAGGTAAAAATACCTATGGGGAAAGGTCTGAGGTACAGACCGTTAGCACGACTGGGGAGTTACAAGTCCTTGACCTTTAAGTCGTGTGTAGTTTAAGATTAAGCTCGAAAAAGAAGTAAAGAAAAAAGAAACGGAGGAAAAAACAGGACATCTTGCGATTGCGAGAGGCAGGGACAGGATAACGTTAGTAACCTACACGCCGTATGGGATTAATACACACCGCTTATTAGTTCATGCAAAGAGAGTACCTTATAAAGAAAAGGAGAATACGAATTCTCAGAAGGATACTTTATGGAAGTGTCTGATGAAGCAGAAAGTATTTTTGATTTCTACGGGTGTATTAGTATTTTTTATTATTTACTTCTTGATTCGCTGTTTTTGGCAAAGGAATGAAATCAAACTTGAGGAAGAAGTGCTGTAGATATCTTATAACATTTTTATCTGCGATTGCAGTAACAGCCGGTCTGTTGATTCCGGCTCAGATTAAAGCGGCAGATAGTTACGATAAAGATAAAAAGGAAGTATCACAATTAATTTAGATGATGTAAAGTTAGATGACACAGTAATGAACAAAGAAGGGGTATCCTTATAATAAGAAAAAAGAAAAGTGAATAAAAGTTGAGTTATCCTGTGATATGTGATACAGATAGATAATGTTCCTATATTTTGGCAGGAGTATAATAGAGAAGGGATTGTACTTTTTGGGGGTACAATCCTTTTTTGTAAAGAAAAGTTTACAAGAATAACAAAGGAAGTTGACATGTATCAATTATACTTTTTGTAGTTTTACTACAAAGGGGGCGCAAGGAATGATATATAGAAGGGATACAGGCGGCATTTCCTAAACTTCGAAAGTCAGAACAAAAATATGTTGAGAAGATGGAGAAGAAGACATTAAATCAGAACAAATATTTGGATTTTGGTATGTACATTTGTTCGTATATTTGATATAATCGGAAGCATACTACGATGAAGAGGGAGGTAAGATGCTTCATGGATCATTTTGAATTAGTGTCTGAGTTTGCGCCGACCGGTGATCAGCCGCAGGCGATCGAACAACTGGTAGAAGGGTTTAAAGAAGGGAATCAGTTTGAGACTTTGCTTGGTGTTACCGGTTCCGGTAAGACATTTACTATGGCGAATGTTATTGCACAGTTGAATAAGCCGACGTTGATCTTAGCGCATAATAAGACACTGGCAGCACAGCTTTACAGTGAGTTTAAGGCATTTTTTCCGCATAATGCAGTGGAGTATTTTGTCTCCTATTATGATTATTATCAGCCGGAAGCCTATGTTCCTTCTACCGATACGTATATAGAGAAGGATTCTTCGATTAATGATGAGATTGATAAGCTGCGTCATAGTGCGACAGCGGCTTTGATCGAGCGGAAGGATGTTATTGTTGTTTCTTCTGTTTCTTGTATTTATGGAATCGGTAGTAAGAATGATTATGCGAAGATGATGATCTCACTGCGTCCGGGGATGGAGATTGACAGGGATGAAGTTGTCCGTCGGCTGATTGATATTCAGTATGTACGTAATGAACTTGATTTTAAGAGAGGGAGTTTTCGTGTACGCGGAGATGTACTGGAGGTTGTTCCGGTTTCTACTTTTGAGGATGCGATTCATATTGAATTTTTTGGTGATGAGATTGACCGGATTATGCAGGTGGATGTACTGACAGGTGAGATTAAGGCAAGTCTTAATTTTGCGGCTATTTTCCCGGCTTCTCATTATGTTGTGCCACAGGAGCAGATTGAACGTGCGGTGAAGACGATTAAGGAAGAACTCGATGAAAGAGTGGAGTATTTTAAGGAGAATGATCAGCTTTTGGAGGCACAGCGAATTTCCGAGCGGACGAACTTTGATATGGAGATGCTGAAGGAGACTGGTTTTTGTTCTGGAATCGAGAATTATTCCAGACATCTTACCGGATTAGAGCCTGGGAAGGCACCGTATACGCTGATTGATTTCTTTGGAGATGACTTCCTTATGATTGTGGATGAGTCCCATATTACGATTCCGCAGGTAAGAGGGATGTATGCCGGGGACCGTTCCAGAAAGCAGACATTAGTTGATTTTGGATTCCGTTTGCCGTCTGCTCTTGATAACCGTCCGCTTAATTTTGATGAGTTTGAAGAACGAATTGATCAGATGCTATTTGTTTCTGCGACACCGAATGTTTACGAAGGGGAGCATGAGATGCTTCGTGCGGAGCAGATTATCCGTCCGACAGGTCTTCTTGATCCGCCGATCGATGTTCGTTCGGTGGAGGGACAGATTGATGATCTGATCAGTGAGATTAATAAGGAAGTAGAGAAGAAGCATAAGGTCCTGGTGACTACTTTAACGAAGCGGATGGCAGAAGATTTGACTGCCTATATGAAGGAACTTGATATTCGTGTCAAGTATCTACATTCTGATATTGATACGTTAGAACGAATTGAGATTGTACGAGATCTGCGGATGGATGTATTTGATGTTCTTGTGGGAATTAATCTTTTAAGGGAGGGTCTTGATATTCCGGAAGTGACACTTATTGCGATTCTTGATGCGGATAAAGAGGGATTTTTGCGTTCGGAAACTTCTCTTGTACAGACGGTTGGTCGTGCTGCGAGAAACGCAGAAGGTCACGTTATTATGTATGGTGATACGATCACAGATTCTATGCGTGCGGCAATTACAGAGACGAAGCGCCGTCGTGAGATTCAGATGGCCTATAATGAGGAACATGGCATTACTCCGACAACGATTCAGAAGGCGATACGTGATGTTATCTCAATTACGAATGACAGTGATGATAGCATGGATGGTATTGGTGGAAAGCATACAAAAGACAGTGCTTTAAAGAAAGACAGAGAATCTATGAACCGCAAAGAGCTTACGGAAATGATAGCAAAGCTCACGAAGAAGATGAATAAGGCAGCAGCAGAGCTGAACTTTGAAGAGGCAGCAGAGCTTCGAGATGAATTGAAGAAGTACAAGATCGCACTTAGAGATTATGAGGATTAATAGATTTTTGGTTTTAAGAGAGATACATTTAATAGAGGTGCATTTGAAAGAGATATATCAGATGTGAGATAACTCCACCTCTGTAGGTGGAGAGCAAGAAAGCAGGGGCATTCTTGAATTAAGAGAGCTGCATTTGATAAAGAGATATATCTAATTGGGAAAGGATAAAGTGAATGAGTGAAAAGAAGGAGTACATTCGTATTCGAGGGGCGCGGGAGCACAACCTTAAGAATATTAATATAGATATACCAAGGAATGAATTTGTAGTACTGACAGGACTTTCGGGTTCCGGTAAGTCATCCCTGGCATTTGATACGATTTATGCGGAAGGACAGCGGCGATATATGGAGTCTCTTTCTTCTTATGCAAGACAGTTCTTAGGACAGATGGAGAAACCGGATGTAGACGATATTCAGGGGTTATCTCCTGCGATTTCAATCGATCAGAAGTCTACAAACCGGAATCCACGATCTACGGTTGGTACCGTAACGGAAATTTATGATTATTTGAGACTTCTTTATGCAAGAGTTGGAATTCCGCACTGTCCAAAGTGTGGGAAGGTCATTTCCAAGCAGACGGTAGACCAGATTGTAGATATTTTGATGAAGCTTCCAGACAGAACGAAGATTCAGCTGCTAGCACCGATTGTAAGAGGAAGAAAGGGCGAGCATGTCAAGATTTTAAAGGATGCGAAGAAGAGCGGCTATGTGCGTGTTCGCATTGACGGGAATCTTTATGATCTGTCGGAAGAGATTCAGTTAGAGAAGAATAAGAAGCATAATATTGAAATTATCGTAGACCGCCTTATGATAAAGGAAGGAATTGAGAATCGTCTGACAGATTCGATCGAAACAGTAATGAAGCTTACTGGAGGAATTCTTCTTGTTGATGTCGTTGGGAAAGAACAGCTGAACTTCAGTCAGAGTTTTTCCTGTCCGGACTGTGGAATCAGTATTGATGAGATTGAACCAAGAAGTTTTTCTTTTAATAATCCGTTTGGTGCTTGTCCGGTCTGTCATGGACTTGGTTTTAAGATGGAATTTGACATTGATCTTATGATTCCAGATAAAAAATTAAGCATCGCAGATGGAGCAATCACAGTGATGGGGTGGCAGTCTTGTACAGATGCCAAGAGTTACACAAGAGCAATCCTTGATGCATTAGCAAAAGAATATCATTTTGATCTAAATACACCATTTTGTGATCTGAGTCAGGAAGCGCAGGATGTGATCATTCATGGAACCAATGGTCATGAAGTAAAGGTGTATTATAAAGGAAAGCGCGGAGAGGGTATATATGATGTTGCGTTTGAAGGGCTGATCCGTAACGTGCAGCGCCGCTACAGGGAGAATCATTCGGAACGCCAGAGAGCAGAGTATGAGAACTTTATGACGGTAACACCATGCGATAGTTGTCATGGGCAGCGTTTAAAGCCAGAGTCATTAGCCGTAACAGTAGGAGAGTACAACATCTCTGAGCTTACAAAGCTTTCTGTAAAGCGTTTGATTTCTTATTTTAATGAGATTCAGCTTACCGAAAGACAACAGTTGATCGGAAAGCAGGTATTAAGAGAAATACGTGGACGAATCGGCTTCCTGAATGATGTCGGTCTTGACTATTTAAGCCTTTCCCAGCCAACAGGAACCCTTTCTGGTGGAGAAGCACAGCGAATCCGTCTTGCAACCCAGATTGGTTCCGGACTTGTCGGTGTAGCATATATTCTTGATGAACCAAGTATCGGATTACATCAAAGAGATAATGATAAGCTTATTTCAGCCTTAAAGCGACTGCGTGACCTGGGGAATTCCCTCATTGTCGTAGAACATGATGAAGATACGATGCGAGAAGCAGATTGTATAGTGGATATCGGATCGTTAGCAGGCGAGAATGGTGGAGAAGTCGTTGCAATCGGAACAGCACAGGAACTGATGGATAATCCAAACTCGATTACCGGTGCCTACCTTAGCGGGAAAAGGAAGATTCCAGTTCCGGAAGTACGCAGACAGCCACAAGGCTATCTCACCGTAAAAGGCGCACAGGAAAATAATTTAAAGAATATCGATGTGAAGTTCCCATTAGGCATATTTACCTGTGTCACAGGAGTCTCCGGCTCCGGAAAGAGTTCCCTTGTCAATGAGATTCTCTATAAGAAGCTTGCCTGTGTATTAAACCGAGCCCGGATCAAGCCAGGTAAACATAAAAAAATCGAAGGAACAGAACAGTTAGATAAGATTATCAATATCGATCAGTCTCCGATTGGCCGTACCCCTCGTTCTAATCCGGCAACCTATACAGGCGTGTTCGATCATATCCGGGAACTATTTGCCATGACAAAAGATGCCAAAGCAAGAGGATACGATAAAGGACGCTTCAGCTTCAATAAAAAGGGAGGCCGCTGTGAAGCCTGTGCCGGTGACGGTATTTTAAAGATTGAAATGCAGTTCCTTCCGGATGTATATGTCCCTTGTGAAGTTTGTCATGGAAAGCGGTATAACAGAGAAACATTAGAAGTAAAGTACAAGGGCAAGAATATCTTTGAAGTATTAGACATGAACGTCGATGAAGCCTGCGAATTCTTTGAGAGCGTACCATCAATCCGAAGAAAGATAGAAACATTACGAGATGTAGGACTCTCCTATATTAAGTTAGGACAGCCATCCACGACCCTCTCCGGTGGAGAAGCACAGCGAGTAAAGCTTGCGACAGAACTAAGCCGTCAGAGCACCGGCAAGACTATTTATGTCTTAGATGAGCCAACAACAGGATTGCACTTTGCAGACGTTCATAAATTAGTAGACATTTTACAGCGTTTAACAGAAGGCGGCAATACCGTTGTCGTCATAGAGCATAACTTAGAAGTAATCAAAACAGCGGATTACATCATAGATATGGGACCAGAAGGCGGCGAAGGCGGCGGAACAATGGTAACCTGCGGCACCCCGGAAGAAGTCGCAGACGAACCGAGATCCTATACGGGAAAGTACCTGAGGAAATATTTAAATACTAATTTGATGGACTAAAGAGACGAAAAGCAGAAATTTCATATATAATACAATGTGAAGATAGTCGCGG
>ERZ773183.2988-NODE-2988-length-10326-cov-2.376497_pt1 | contig 10326 bp, 9 predicted proteins | sample MGYA00580532_ERZ773183 | MGnify/ENA primary metagenome ERZ773183 (study PRJEB29015, sample SAMEA2737791) | human gut metagenome | biome: human gut; feature: human-associated habitat; material: faeces | place: China | collected 2012 ... | reverse complement strand
CGGTAAAATACGCAAAAGTATCATAAGCGGCTTGCTGAGATTTGTCGGCAGTGGCGTTGGTGTACACCTGTGTGCCTAAAAGTGCTAAAACTATGGAGGCTCCGGTTGTTATTACTATAAAACATATTAGAATAATTATATTAATTCGTTTTTTCGTAAGTTTTGTGTTTTTCATGCTGTTAGTATATCAATTTTTACACGGCGGAGCAATGTTGTACCCGAAATATCCTGAGATTTTTGACGCTGTGATTGAGAATCCGGAAGTAAAAAGAGTATGGACAGATATGGAAATTTTCGGATGTGGAATTTGAATCTGTTGATTTTATCCCGGTACATAGGGTATCATATTAAAAGTAAAGTGAATGGGAGGAACAATGAAGAAGTACAGAATACCTACAATTGAGACGAAACGGCTGACTTTGAGGATGTGGAGCAAAAAAGATGCAGCAGATCTTTATGAGTATGCGAAAAATCCTAATGTCGGCCCTATTGCAGGATGGAAGCCCCATTCTGATCAGGCTGAATCCAGATTTATAATATCCGAAGTTTTTCTGCAGAAGATGGCATGGGCTATAGTTGATAAGGATACCGGAAAAGTTATTGGAAGTATAGGATTTGAGGATGACAAATTCAGACCGGATATTCACAGCAGAGAAATGGGATACTCTCTTTCCGAGGATTTTTGGGGGAAGGGTCTTATGACAGAAGCTGCAAAGAAGATAATTCAATATGCTTTTGAAGTATTGGGGCTGGACATCCTCTCTATAACTACATCAGAAGATAATCTAAGAAGCCGCCGTGTCATAGAAAAGTGTGGCTTTGAATATGAGGGGACTTTGCGTTATGCGTATAAGATATATGACGGCACTATAGAAGAGATAAGGTGTTATTCCATGATGAGGCAGGAATATATTGATATGAACGAGGATGGTGTGATGTCTAAGAAAAAGGAAAAACTCAATCATAAGACGAATGCTGTGAGAATAGTGGAAGCCGAAGGCATACCATATAAGATGTATACTTATGAAGCTCCTGATGGTTTTTTGGATGGAGTATCTGTAGCTAATTCGCTTGGACAGAATGTGGATATGGTGTTTAAAACACTAGTCACAGTAGGAAACAGCGGAGCAAATTATGTATGTGTCATACCGGTCAGTAATGAGCTTGATCTTAAAAAGGCGGCCAGACATTTCTCAGAGAAAAAGATGGAGATGATACCTGCGAAAGAAATAACCAATGTTACGGGATATATGAAAGGAGGATGTTCTCCTGTAGGTATGAAAAAACAGTTTCCCACAGCTATAGATATATCTGCGGAATCGGTGAGCAGCATTATAGTGAGCGGCGGTAAAGTAGGTTTGCAGATGGAGATGGGTCTTGCAGATTTGCAGCGTGTTACCGGAGCGGATATTGTGGATTTGACATCAGAAAAAGTGAAAGGGGAAGACAGTTTACGATGATAACAAAAACTATTGAAAAGAATACAATAAAATTGTGTGTAAAAACAAAATTGAATTATTTTTTTTGTGAATACAAATAAAAAAGTTTGCTCTAAACTATTGACAGAAAGTCTTTATTAATGTAGTCTAATACAAGGTATTGAGAGGCTTTCTGCTTTTTTTGCCTTGAAAATCAAAATAACAAGATCTGAATATTGAAATAAGAATATATAGGAGCGAATTCAAAATGATGAAGAGATTAAATGAAGCGGTGGAGATAAGATGGCACGGAAGAGGCGGGCAGGGTGCTAAGACTGCATGTCTTCTTCTGGCCGATGTAGCTTTCAGTTCAGGTAAGCATGTACAGGGGTTTCCCGAGTATGGTCCTGAGAGAATGGGGGCGCCCATAACAGCATACAATCGTATAACAGATGAGCACTGTAAAGTCCATTCCAATATATATACTCCTGACTATGTTGTGGTTGTTGATGAAACTTTGCTTAAATCAGAAGATGTGACTAAAGGACTGAAGGAAACAGGCGCGCTCATAATCAACAGTAAAAAGACCCCTGAAGAGATAAGAAAGTTAGTGAATGGCTATAAGGGCAGAGTGTGCGTAGTAGATGCCGAAAAAATCTCTATGGAAACATTGGGAAAGAATTTTCCCAATACTCCTATGCTGGCTGCAGTAGTCAAGATTAGTAATGTTATAGATAATGAACGTTTCATAAATGATATGAGAGAATCTTTCCAGCATAAATTCGCTCACAAGGAGAATCTTATAGAAGGGAACATGCAAGCGCTTGTTAAAGCGATGGAAGAGGTAAAGGTAGGATAGGTAGTAATTATGAAAACGAGAGCTAAAGATATCAATGAAAAGATAACATGGCAGGAAGTTACAACAGGCGCTGAAATATATGAACCTGCAACATCTCTTCTTGTGGAGACAGGTGACTGGAGAGTAATGATCCCTGTGTTTAAAGAGGACAAGTGTAGACATTGTATGCTTTGTGTACCATTCTGTCCGGACAGTTCTATCCCGGTAAGGGACGGGAGGCGTCTTGATTTTGATTTTAAACATTGTAAAGGCTGTGGTATATGTGTCAAAGTATGTCCGTTTGACGCGATAGATTTTGTAAAGGAGGAAAAGTAAATGGCGAAGAGAGACAGAATGTCCGGCAATGAGGCCGTAGCAATGGCAATGAAACAGATAAATCCCGATGTCATGGGAGCTTTTCCTATTACACCGTCAACTGAGATTCCTCAATATTATTCTCAGTATATAGCTGATGGAGAGGTAGATACCGAATTTGTGGCAGTGGAATCAGAGCACAGTGCTATGTCAGTATGTATCGGAGCGTCTGCTGCAGGAGCCAGAGCTGTTACGGCAACATCATCGGCAGGACTTGCTTATATGTGGGAGCTGCTTTATGTCGCGGCATCGGCAAGACTTCCTATTACTATGGCGGTGGTAAACAGGGCTTTGACAGGGCCGATCAATATCAACAACGATCATTCGGACTCCATGGGAGCCAGAGATTCCGGATGGATACAGATATATGCGGAATCTAATCAGGAAGTATACGATAATTATATTCAGGCTATGCCTATTTCGGAAACTATAAGGCTGCCTATAATGATATGCCAGGACGGTTTTATTACAAGCCACGGTGTTTCTAATATAGAGCTTTTGGAAGATAATGAAGTAAAAGAATTTGTAGGTGAGTATCATCCCGAAAATTACCTGCTTAAGTCAGAGAATCCTCTGGCAGTAGGTCCTTACGGGATATCACCATATTATATGGAGGTTAAGAGATCTCAGGCTCAGGCCATGAAGGATGCTATGCCTATAATTATGGATGTAGCAAAGAGGTTTGAAAAACTGACTGGCAGAAAATACGGATTCTTTGAAGAATATATGATGGATGATGCAGAGGTTGCGCTGGTAGTTATAGGTTCCAGCGCAGGAACAGGAAAAGAAGCTGTAGACAGACTAAGGGCGGAAGGAAAGAAAGTGGGACTCATCAAGCTGAGAGTTTTCAGACCGTTTCCGAGAGTTCCTCTTGCAGAAGCTATGTGTAAAGTGAAGGCCGTAGCAATAATGGATAAGGCAGAAAGTTTTTCCAACAGCGGAGGACCGCTCTTTAATGAGGCGAGAAGCTCGCTTTATGATCTTGCCAACAGACCTCATGCCATTAATTACATTTACGGATTGGGAGGAAGAGATATCACAGTTGAAGATTATTACGAAATTTATAATGATCTGTTCATAATAAATGAAACAGATGATCCGGGAGATGTTTACAGGTATGTAGGCGTAAGAGACTCACGTTATGGTGAGAGAGGATTCGATCATAAAAGATATGAAGAATAGGAGATCACAGTCATGACATATAATTTGAAAAGAGAAGTAGAAAAACCTGAAAGACTGGCCGGAGGTCACAGATTATGCGCAGGATGCGGAGCGGGAATAGCTGTACGCGGTGTACTCAGGGCTCTTGATGAAGGTGATAAAGCAGTAATAACCAATGCTACCAGCTGTCTGGAGGTCTCCACATTCATATATCCTCATACAGCTTATTATGACAGCTACATACATACAGCCTTTGCCAATGGAGCAGCTACCATGTCAGGTGTCGAAGCGGCATATAAGACTATGAAGAAACTGGGAAGGGTAAAGGATAATTTTAAATTTATAGCTTTCGGAGGGGACGGCGGTACATATGATATCGGAATGCAGTCTCTTTCAGGGGCTATGGAACGAGGTCACGATATGGTGTATGTATGTTACGATAATGAAGCCTATATGAATACAGGTATACAGAGATCATCGTCAACTCCGAGATTTGCTGATGCAACAACATCGCCGGCGGGAACAAAAATCCCGGGTAAGATACAAAACAAAAAAGACCTTACATCAATAATAGCTGCACATAATATTCCTTATGCGGCTCAGACGACCTTTATGGGCAATTTTAAGGATCTTCATGAAAAGGCGCATAAGGCTATATATACAGAGGGCCCTTGCTTTCTCAATATACTGTCACCATGCCCCAGAGGCTGGAGATATGAGACAGAGGACCTTGCGGAAATCTGCAGACTTGCTGTAGATACATGTGTATGGCCTATGTATGAAATAGTAGATGGTCAGTGGCACTTAACATATGAGCCAAAAAAGAAATTGCCTGTAGAAGAATTTCTAAAAAAACAAGGAAGATTTAAGCATATGTTTAAAAAAGGCAGCGAATGGATGATCGATGAAGCCCAGCAGTATGTCGATGAACAATGGGAAAAGCTGCTTAGCAAGTGTAAATAATATAGATAAGTTAAGACGGTACATTGAGGGAAGTATCCTCAAAGCACCGTCTTTTTATTATGTGGTCTTATGTTCGTTGAGCACGAAAAACGTGCGAAACAAAAACCACCTGTTATGCGGGTGGGCATCGATGGCTATACCAGAAAATTCTCCGAGCTGATAGAATGGGGTTGTTCAAGCTTCATGGGATACTTGAAAGGAAAAAGTGCACTTATGATCTTTGATAAGCATGTGAACCTAAAATATAAATTTGGGAACAGGCATTTTTGGGCAGAAGGATATTATGTAAGTACAATAGGATTGAATGAGACAACAATAAAAGAAATACATTTAAGAGCAAGAAAAACATGATATAGCATTAGATAAGTTGAGCGTGAAAGAGTATGAAGACCCCTTTAAGTAAGACATAGATCCCCTTCAGGGGAATGCAAAGGAGGCAAATACAATGAGGCTTGAACAAAGTAAAAGCCCACGCCTTCAGACGCGGATAGGTAATGAGGGCTTATAGCCATGAGCAAACCACCTGTTTGACGGATGGTCATGATTGCCTGGCATTCATCCGTTTATGATTTTTTCCTTACCGGCCATATATCCAAGGACTGTGAGCATAACGGCGAAAATCAGCAGGACTGTGATGGGAGCGGACCATGAGCCGATTTGGTCATATATTTTACCCGTTACCGTAGGGCCCACCGCAGCCAGTAGATAGCCTATTGATTGCGACAGCCCTGATAAAGCCGAAGTGTCGGCAGGGTTGGCTGTATGCAGGCCGAAAAGAATCATGGAAAAGCTGATGGTGGCTCCGGAGCAGAAGCCACAGCAGATAAGAGCGATTATGAGAGCAGCCATATTGTCGGAAAACAGCATTGCTGAAAGCCCTGTGACATAAATCACTCCCAGGCCGAGGCCTATAAATGACTGATTCCTGCTCTTACCGGCCAGAAGTGGGATTATTAGAGAGCCGGGAATTCCCAAAAGCATATATATTGAATTAAAATATCCGGCAGTTGAGGTGTCAAAGCCCTTGCTTTGCAATATGGTTGCAAACCATGCCACAAGGCAGTAAAACAGCAGTGACTGGATACCCATATACAAAGCGACGCACCAGGTCATGGAATCCTTTGTAATGGGCCGACGGCCTTCGGCATTTTCGTAGATACCCAAGTCATTTGTAAGCTGTAGATTTTTATTGGGAAGCCACAAAATAAGAGCAGCAAAGGCAAGGATAATCCATACTAATAAGGCAAATTGCCATCCGAAAGCTTTTGCAATAGGTACGCTTATGCCCCCTGAAATACCTGCGAAGACCGACATGGTGGTCGTATATGCGCTGGTCAGTATGCCGATTCGAGCCGGGAAAAAAGCCTTGATAACTGCAGGAATCAGAACATTTCCCACAGCGATACCCAGGCCGATTACAGCTGTACCGACAAACAAACCGCTGATATTTGCGAAAGAGCGCAAAATAATTCCGACAAATAAAAGGATGATTCCCGTCAGCAGCACCTTGCCGGCGCCTAGCCTGTGAGAAAAGCTGCCTATGAAAAAAGAAACTGCACTGAATGCCATAAGAGGAATGGTTGTCAACATTCCCGCCGACATATTAGATAAACTCAGGTCATCGGAAATGTACCCTATCAGGGACCCGACACCGGTAATGGGAGCTCTCAGAGCACATGAAAAAACAATGATTGCCGAAAGCAGAACAATAGCTTTTTTTGATTTCATATAGTTGTCACCTCAGCTGCATAATAAATAATTTGTGCAAAAAATTTTTGAGTAGATTATAGCATATCTTTTTGAGCCGAGCAAACCAAAAAGCATTAATGACTGCTGCGAGCTGCCAGGAATGTATGGAGATGCTGTTTTTCCCCGTACTCGTGATAATGGAAATATTCGGAGAAAACAGTGTTGGAGCCTACCTTCTTATCAGCAACTATACTGTATCCGCACGAATGGAGAACATCCATATATGAGCGCAGTGTAATAAAAGGCTTCATGGCATTTTTGTACTCCTTTGTAATATTACAGGCGGACTTGGCGCCGTCATCATAATAAGACAGACAGCCGGCAATGGAAGCGGTGTCCGAAAAATAAGGGTCGATATATTGATAAAGGGGCTTATCAAAAAAGAACGCGTAATTGTATGAACCCAGATAATCTATCATAAGGTCGATGCACTTTTTTTTAAGCGGCAGCCTGTTTGAAGACGACACGATGTAAATAATATTGAGATTGGTTTCAAGAGCGTTTATGTGCTTGCGTATGGCTGTGACGGCGTTTCTGGAAAGGCTCATGATAACAAGCGTCGAGTTTTGTATGTATTCCGCATTGCTGTAAAGATACGGGAACACAGATGCAATATCGGGAAACAATATGACATCATGGCGCGGAATATGTGCGGATATAGCTTCATTAAGCCATGTACGCGCCTCGTAATTCAAGGAAAGATATTGCTGAGGCGCTGAAAGAAAACATTCGTAAAATATAGGCTCATGCTCAGGGGTGGTCAGATCGATAAAGTAATCATCGCAGAAGCACGGGTCAAAATCCAGGTCCGTATCCTCGTCTGCAAGTATACCGTCTTCAATATGGCCGGTGTAGCCGCATGAGCAGTGAAGCCTACCGGAGCTTATGGTGTCGGCGGACATTTTCACGTTGTCCATATCAAGAGAGCCTCCGCAGTCGGGGCAGGCCAGATAAGTGAGGAATCTCAAGGGCAGGCCGTTGTTGCGTGACGCTGCGGCCGGAGCATTGTTTGAGGCTACAAGAACAGCTTCTTTGGATGTTAGAGCATTAAGCTTCAAGTCAATGGTTTTAATGGTAGCCTTGGCAGCCTCTATCTGCTTGGAGAGTCGGTCCTTTTTATCCTCAAAGAGAGTCTTAAGCTCCTTATAGCGCAGGGGGTCCTTTTCATCAAAAATCCTTGAAATGTTGACAAACTGGCGCATTTCCTCAAGAGAAAAGGCAGATTCACGCAAATCTGTAAGAAGCTGCATTTCAAATTCGTTTAGTTCGCCAAAGTTATATTGCGCGCCGTTTTTCTTAGGGGTAATTAGCCCTTCTTCTATGTAGTATCTGATGGTTGAAATGGGAACATTGTATTTCTTGGAAAATTCGCCTATTTTCATTGAAAGCACCTCCCTTATATTATGAGTAATTATACCATAAAATCTTAGGTGCACTAAAGGTTTTGGAATTAAAAAAATTTTTTGACTAATTAACATTTACCGCACATGATACTTTATTTTTATAAGCAGAGAAATTATTGCAGATATATTTATCGAAAAGGAGGAAGAAATGACTGAACAAGTAGGCGGCGTATCAAGCTTGCAAAAAAACAAGTATAGCGTATTTTCCGTATTTTGTATGATTTACTGTACTGCCAGCGCAGGAGCATTCGGCGTAGAGGAAATCGTCAGCGGTTGCGGACCGGGTATGACAATATGTATCTTGGTAGGTATGGCATTAGTATGGGCGTACCCTGTAGTCCTCGGTACGGCGGAGCTAGCGTCAATAATGCCGGGAGAGGGCGGATATTATTACTGGGCCAAGCATACTCTTGGAGAATTCTGGGGATATGTGATGGGAATAAACGGCGCCGTAAGCTTTTATGTATGCAGCTCCACATATGTAGTGATGTCGGTTAATTATCTGGCCACCATAATTGAAATGACTCAGATGGAAGCAACAATCATAAAACTCGTAATTATATTGATTTTTACTATCTTAAACCTGAAAGGTCTCAAGGACGTAAGTATCGTAAGCATGATATTTGCAGTATGCGTAGTAGTACTCTTTGCGGTTGTTTCTATAGTGGGCTTCTCCAACTGGAGCTATAGTCCGTTTGAGCCATTTATGCCTGAGGGGCTGGATGTTATATCCGGTATAAGCATGGGCATAGGCCTTGGTATATGGATGTACTGCGGATTCGGCGCAGTAACGCTGATGGCGGGAGAAATTTCTAATCCTCAGGTTATATCAAAGGCAATGAAGCTGGCAGTACCTGCCGCAGCCCTTACATATCTCCTTCCTACAGCTGCAGGACTTGTTTCCGTAGGACAGTGGGAGATGTGGAGCCCGGGAGAAACAGGTGGTATTGGATTCCCTACAGTCCTTTCGCTGGGCTTCGGCGATGCCGGTAAGGTTATCTTCGTAGTGGTTGCCATGGTTGCTGCATTGTCAAGCTTCAATACCAACATGGCAGGAGGCTCCAGGTCCTTCTTCGTTTTGGCAGACGACAGGCTGTTCCCTAAAAAATGGATAACCAATGTGACGAAAAAGAGCGGAGTTCCGTATGTAGGCGTACTTTCAATAGCAGTTGTGACTCTGCTGATGATGCAGATAGAGTTTAAGGCGCTGGTTCTCATTCAGGTAATTCCTATTCTGGTATCGCAGGTGCTGGTATCTGTAATAATTGTAAAAGCGAGAAAAGTCATTCCTATGGATTTGAGAAAGGACTGCTATACGGTAAGCGGAGGAAAGGTAGGCTTGTTCCTTATAACTGTACTGCCGGCATTCGTAGCGGTATTAGCGTATTATATGAACGGCATGGACTACTTCCTTTACGGACAAATATTCCTGCTGCTTGTGGGAGTTACATATCCTATAGCAAAGATTGGACTGGGCGGATATTCAGAAAGGAATCCTGAGCTTTTCCCTAAAAATCCGGATACAAAACTGGCGTATGGCGATTTGTACCGTATTGCAAAATATATGGCTGTAATAGGTGTCGTATCAGTAGTGGGATATTTCTACTTTGACTTTATGGAAGGCGATTGGGGACCTGCTTATTATGCTGAAATGTATGGATCCAAGGAGAAAGCTGTCATCCTGAAAGAAGGCAGCTTTGATGCTATGAGAATGGCGCTGATGTCCGGAGGAATAGCATGTATCGTTATTGCAGTTGTGCTCTGTGTTGTGGCAAGAAAAAAGGATAAGAAAATAGCGATGCCGACAAAGATTACGGTTTCTGTAGGAAAACACCAGGATGAAGGCTGAAAAGTGAAAGAAAGAAGGTATTGAAGTTATGGACAAGATATTGATAAACGGCGCTGTTTACACAATGGACAGCGCCAATCCGAAGGCTGAAGCAGTTGCTATTAAAGATAATATTATAAAGGCAGTAGGAAGCAGCGATAAACTTTTAAAGCTTAAAACGAGAAATACGGAAGTTATAGATATGAAAGGCGCCATGGTGCTGCCGGGACTGATAGATGCTCACTGCCATCCGGCGATGACAGCATTTTTTAAGGGGGCTGTACAGTTTGATGAAGAAATGTCTTTGGAAGAAGTACTTGAGACTCTTAAAAAAGCTGTAAAGGCTAATCCAGATAAAGACTCATATGTAGGTATGGGGTATAATGAGTTTATATTTGAAAATCTGGAGTATTCGGTTGATCTGTTGGATGAAATATGCCCGGATAAGCCTGTAATATTGATGGGAAGCGGATTCCACGCATGCTGGGTAAACTCAAAAACTTTTGAGCTGGCACAGATAACTGAAGCGACGCCGGACCCAGTTCCGGGATATCAGTATTTTGGACGTGATAAAAACGGAAAGCTAACGGG
>ERZ773183.2985-NODE-2985-length-10345-cov-2.351895_pt1 | contig 10345 bp, 10 predicted proteins | sample MGYA00580532_ERZ773183 | MGnify/ENA primary metagenome ERZ773183 (study PRJEB29015, sample SAMEA2737791) | human gut metagenome | biome: human gut; feature: human-associated habitat; material: faeces | place: China | collected 2012 ... | reverse complement strand
CGCTTCAAGAGCTGAGGGATACTGCTTTGGATGTTCTGTATCAAAAGAAGCAAATCCGCTGCCCCCTACTTTAAGAGGTCGTATATCTATATCCTCTCCCAGACATATCCCCCCTATACCCTGCATTGCCAACAAGCCTTTGTGACCTGTAAAACATATCACATCAAGTTCACTTTCTTTTAGAGAAACAGGGAGTACACCTGCACTTTGAGCTGTATCCGCCACTGACATCAAACCGTTTTGCCTGCAAAATTTTCCTATGCCTTCAATATCATTTATTTCTCCTGTAACATTGGAAACATGATTTATTATCACAGCCTTTGTATCAGACCTTATATGCTTTTTGATTTCTTCAGTTGAACCTCCGCATACAGAAAGTCGGCATCCTAAACGATAAAGCGGTCTAAGCACACTATTATGCTCCATATATGTTGTTATAATATGATCTTGCGGTCCAAATAATCCCTGTATAACCGTATTGAGGCTTTCCGTAACCCCGCTGGTAAATACAACATGATCAAAATCACAGTCAAATAAATCAGCCAGTTTTATCCTGGTATCCAGTACCATCCTTGCCGCATCCATAGCCATATGATTGTTTCCGCGACCGGGATTTCCCGGGTGTTTCAGGTATTCACATACAGCCGCTATGGTTTTCTCGGGTTTAAAATACGTTGTAGCCGCATTATCCGCATATATCATGTCTTTTTCCTTTCAATTTAAAAAGAGCTTCCAATACACCTCCCGCTATACACCTTGCCTTATCGGAAATCGTAAAACAATTATCATATTCCTCTTTACGAGGATCTATATCTGCTATCTTAAGCCCTTTTTTCACAACATATCCATCATGTATCACCCCGCGAAGAATACCGTTAAGAGATGCCTTTACGGGAATAATTCCACTGTCTGATTCGATAAAAGACACAATATCATCTTTCTTTACTATATCCCCGATCTGCCTTACTTCTCTTAAAACCCCGGAAGCAGGGCTGTGTATTACCCTTTCGCTGGTATAGCCTTCTATATTACCCGGTATTCCCGTATTTTCCATTGCCTGCCCCTCATATATCACTTTGCCGAGGTTATGCCCTCGCATGGTTTCTATAACAGCATCCACATCTTTTCCCGCGTAAAAACCGGGACCCAGACCTATGGTAACTGGAGCCATATCTCTATAAGTGCCCAGATTCGCCTTTGCCATGGTGGCATCCACCACCGCCAAAGGTCTGAGTTTCTTTATGCATAATCCATTAGGATCTATAAGCAATGCAATTCTGCCTTCCTTCAAAAGAAAAGCAGCCTCTTCTACAGATCCTGCCATACTGCATATAACACCTTCCACTTCATGCTTTCCTTCATATGCAGCCTCACAAAAAGCTGCCTTACGTCTTATGGCAGAAGGACTTGATATTTCCAACACAAGAACATTGAATCCACACTGATATAATTTGTATATGGTCCCTGTGGCAATATCTCCTCCACCTCTTACGATGATAAGATTCTCCATCATTCTCACCGCCTACGGTCTTATGACCTTTGACGCTCCACTGATAATTCTGACAATATCATACATATTTGTTACATTGCCTACAGCCAGTTTATCCGTCATACCGTAAAAATTGAGACATGTACCGCATGTGAGTATTTCTGTCCCCTGCCCTTCCATAAATAACAGATCTTCAAGACTGTCAGATTCTTCGCATGATAAAAAAGCTCCGCTGTTATACAGAATAACCGTTTCCGGCAATGAATCCTGCTTAGTCAGCGCAAAAACAAAGGCCTTCATCAAGGCTTTTCCCAGTTCTTTTTCACCCTGTCCCATGGTTTCAGCAGAAATTACTACCACATCATTATTGTGGGGTGACATATCACATACAATATCTTTACTCAGATCTTTCTGAAGATTCATATTGTTTCCGGCGCTTACAGTAATAGTTACCTGATAATTCACGTCATCTGTTTTTTCATGGCTGAAGCCATAACCCCTCACATTGGCAAACTTAGAGAGATTCTGCACAGCTATCTCATTATCCACAAGTACATCAACAGACTCTCCCTCCTCCATATTCTCTATCTCATTCTTTGTATTGACTACAGGCAAAGGACATATTAATCCCCTTGCATCAACTACGTGTTTCATAATACCCATCCTTTGTCATTTGACTATAATGCTTTTGTCCTGTCTTTTTTCCACATAACCTACTATTTCGGCAGGAATATTCTTTTCTTTCATTTTTTCTACTATCTCATCTGCTTCAGATATACATACGCTGACCAGAAGGCCTCCTGAAGTCTGCGGATCAAACAGAATTTCTTCCATAAAAAAATCATTATTTTCGAAACTCACCTGATTACCTACATAATTCCTGTTTTTCTGAGCAGCCGCTGTAATATAAAATTCCTCTGCATATCTGCGACATTCCTGAAAATACGGTATGCTCCGGCTTTCCACAACGGCGCTGTGCCGCTTGTCCAGCATCTCACACAAATGACCTAAAAATCCGAATCCCGTTACATCCGTACACCCATGAACCTCATAGTCTTTCAGTATATCAGCAGCGTATTTATTGAGAAACTTCATGGAATCTATAGCTTTCTTAACTGCATCCTGTGATGCCTGCCTGATTCTGTCTGCAGTCATAATAATACCGACACCCAGCTTTTTAGTAAGTATCAGCGCATCTCCGCTACGGCATCCGTTGTTCCTGTATATTTTTTCCGGATCAACAATACCAGTCACACTTAACCCATACTTTATATCTTCATCATTTATGGAATGTCCTCCTGCCATAACACCGCCTGCTTCTCTCACCTTATCACTGCCGCCCTGCAATATTTTCCCAAGGATATTCATATCCATCGTCTCCGGAAAACATACAATATTTAATGCAGTTTTGACTTCGCCGCCCATGGCATAAACATCACTCATAGCATTTGCAGCGGCAATAGCTCCGAAAAGGTACGGATCCTCTACCATCGGAGGAAAAAAATCAAGTGTAGAGATCAAAGCCTGTCTGTTATTTATTCTGTAAACCGCTCCATCATCACTGCTTCCGAATCCCACTAAAAGATCAGGATCATCACCTGAAGGAAGCTTCTCGAGAATTTTTCCCAAAACTCCCGCTCCAAGTTTAGCAGTACAGCCGCCTCCCTTGCAGAAAATAATATCACTCACTAAACAGACACCTCCATTATTTCTTCATATTCTATACCTCTGTTTTCCATATAAGTTATCCAGAAAACTCTGTCTCTCTTTTCAGATGCCCACACAAGGCCGCAGCCTGCGTCTACAGATTTGGGAAGAGGTATTATTCTCCCGTGCACACCATCTTCTTTGCATATACGCTCCATATAAAGGGCCCTCGTGGTCTCCGAAAATGTTATTATCATATATTCACTGGTATTTACTCTCATATATGCTGTCCATCCTCAAAAGCCTTTAAAATTTTCTCTGGTGTTACCGGAAGCTCTCTTATCCACGCCCCTGTTGCATTATACACAGCATGAACAATAGCCGGCGACGGAGTATTTATTACCACCTCTCCTATAGATTTGGCTCCAAACGGACCTGTAGGCTCATAACTTGCTTCAAATTCTACATTGATTCTGCCTACATCCTGACGTGTGGGAATCTTGTACTGTATCAAAGAATTCTCCCTGATACCTCCTAAACTGTCATAAGTGATATCCTCATAAAGAGCCATACCTATACCCTGCGCTATTCCCCCTTCCGTTTGAAGCCTTGCCAGATTAGGATTTATCACAGTACCGCAGTCTACAGTAGCCTCATAACCCAGAACTCTGACTTCCCCCGTTTCTTTGTCCAATTCAATCTCTACCATTCCAGTCATATATGGAGGAGGTGACACAGAAGATCTTGCAGAAGAAGTAAACTGAGTTTCATATCCGTTATTGAACATCGATGCCGTGGCAATATCTTTAAGCGAAACCCCTTCACCTTCTTCCTCTAGACAATACACATACTCTCCGTCAAATTCTGTGACATCAACATCACATTTTAGAAGTGCTGCTCCTATATTCTGGATGCTTTCTCTCAGTCTGATACATGCCTGCTCTACCGCCTTACCTGTAAGATATGTCGTAGATGAAGCATATGAGCCCGAATCATATGGTGAAGTATCTGTATCAGCGCTGAATACAACTACATTATCATAATTACATTCAAGAACCTCGGAAGCTATCTGTGCCAAAACAGTATCACTTCCCGTACCCATATCGGCCGCGCCTACATTTAAAACATAAAATCCGTCGTCATTTAATTTTATAGTAGCTCCTCCTACATCACAATTTGAAATGCTGGATCCTTGCATGGCCATTGCCACTCCTACACTGCGGATTTTGCCGTTTCCCATATCCCTTGAAGGATATTTCTCATTCCACTTTATTCTTTCAGCTGTGGATCTTAAACATCTGTCAAGAGTACATGAATTACAGGGCTCACTGTAATATGCTCTGGAAACATCGCCTTCCTGTATCAGATTCATATTACGCAGCTCTACAGGATCTATTTTAAGATGGGCTGCCAGCTCATTGACAATGCTTTCTATGGCGAAAAGCCCTTGTGTGGCGCCGTAACCTCTGTACGCTCCTGCAGCCTGAAGATTAGTATATACCACATCATAGCTAAAACGATATGCTTCCTGATAACGATGATACAAAGGAATGGATTTATGTCCCGTAAGCCCCACCGTAGTAGGACCATGCTCTCCGTATGCTCCCGTATTGGAAAGAGTATAAAGATCTATCCCTCTTATACGCCCGTCTTTCATAGCTCCTATGCGTACATACATCTCCATCTCATGTCGGGGGCTTCCCGATATCTGACTCTCCTGCCTGTCAAACTCTATGTAGGCAGACTTTCCTGTCTTCCATGTAACGAATGCTGAAAATATCTCTGTTACACAAGTTTGTTTAGCTCCGAAACCTCCGCCTATCCTCGGTTTGACGACACGAATTTTAGACTTGGGAATATCAAGGGCATGAGCCACTATCCTGCGTATATGAAACACGATCTGCGTAGAACTTAATATATTGAGCCTTCCATAAGTATCAAGATATGTGTAAGTCCTAAAGGTTTCCATCATCGCCTGACTGTTGGCTTTAGTATGATATGTTCGCTCCAGAACAACATCACAGCTTTGCAGTACACTTTCAATATCCCCATAGCCGTCTTCTTCACGCGCACAGAGATTTCGTCTGTTATCAGCTCCCACCGGACACATAGCTTCCCAGTCTTCCTCAGGATGAACCAGAATAGGGTTATCTTTAGCACTGCGAAAATCAAGAACCGCAGGCAATACTTTATATTTCACTTTTATCAGCTTAAGAGCTTTGTCAACAGCCTTAACATTCTCTCCCGCCACTATTGCCACCGCATCACCGTTAAACCGTACATGTCTGTCCAAAAGCAATCTGTCATGAGGGCTCGGCTCAGGGTAAGTCTGCCCTGCCATTGTAAATCTGTTCTGAGGAACATCCTCATATGTATATACAGCTTCGATTCCCGTCACTTTCATTGCTGCCGAAATATCTATATCCTCTATCACAGCATTTGCATGAGGACTGTGAAGGATTTTTACCACTAATGCATTTTTATCTATCATATCTCCTGTGTATACAGGCTTACCCGTAACAAGAGCCATGGCATCCTTTTTACGAAAGGATTTACCTATACTACGCATCAGCGTTACCTCCCTTCTTCACTTTCTTAAATTCCAAATATGATTTTATACCTCTAAGCTGCCCCTCATAGCCAGAACACCTGCATAGATTCCCGGTCAAATAGGACAGTATCTCTTCATCTGTAGGATCAGGATTTTCACGTAGCATGGCAATGGCATTCATAATAAGTCCCGGATTACAAAACCCACACTGCTCCGCACCCTGATCAGCAATGAAAGCTCCAAACTCGACAGCCTCTTTTTGAAGACCTTCAAGAGTCGTAACGCACTTACCTTCGACTCTTGCAGCAATCACTGAACACGACAATACCGGCATGTCATCTACAAAAACCGTACAGAGACCACAGCTTGAAGAATCACATCCTCTTTTGACACTTAGACATCCCATATCTCGTACCACATCTAAAAGCATACTGTCAGCTTCAATATCCGAAGAAACTTTCTTTCCGTTCAAAATAAAATCCAATTTCATATTATCGTTTCCTCCCTGCCTCGAGCATAGCTCTTTTTACGAGTACAGAGGCAATTTTCTTTCTATACTCTGCACTTCCTCTCATATTAGAGCCAAATGACATCCTGCTCGCAACATATTCTCCAAACTTTTCGGCATCCTCCTCAGATATATCTCTGCCGCAATCTAAATATTCTCCCAAGACAACTTCCGCTTTTGCAGGTCTGGCTCCTACTGCAGCATGCCATACACCTGCCCAAAAGCTTACAGCACATGTCAATACGGGAAAATCAGTCCTTGCATGGCGCTGGGCCATATATGCCATATCAAGTTTTGTTTTTTTCACTATTATCTTGACTATGATGTCTCTGTCAGGCTTTCGGGCTGAAAATTCCTTAATATTAACAATTCCGGCATTATGACAGACTACATATGTATCCATTGCCATAAACGCGGTGAGTACATCAGAGAATCCATATCTTCCGTAAAAAGAGCCTCCTACAGTGGCTGTATTCCTAAACTGAACTCCAACTATATTTTTCACAGCCTCCTTTACAGCTCCCCCGGTATACCGATCAAGCCCTCCATGCTGTTCAAGCTGACGCAATGTAGTCATACATCCGATTTCAAAGAAATCTTCCGTTTCCTCGATAGTATCAAGTCCCAAGTCCGATAGATCTATGGCAGTATTCACCTGCCTATCTCCCATTTTAAGCCAGTGCATCCCGCCTATTATAATATTCCTCTTCTTCTGGTTAAGCTCATAAGCCTCATCTATATCTGATACTTTGACATATTTTTTAATCCTCAGCAACGTTACATCCTCCGATACTTTTATTGAGACATAAATGGCAAAAACAGCTTTGCTCTTTATTTCAGTTATTTAATATTTTACAAGGTCATGTCTTGTTTGTCTATAAAATGTGTTACAATACAAAATATCACAATTAATACTTAAAAAAGGAGGCCCAAAATGCTGGAAGTCGAAATTAAAGCGAATTTGACAGAATTTGCAAAGGAAAATATACGTGATAAAGCAGAAAAGCTGGGGTTTGTTTACAGCAGTACACTGAAAGAAACCGATCTTTATTTTAACGGAAATGACAGGGATTTTCGCCACACCGATGAGGCTCTCAGACTTCGGAACTATCAGCGCACATCATCAGACGACAAAGAGTACTCCCGATCCGAAACACTTATAACATATAAGGGTCCTAAGCTTGACAATACTTCCAGCAGCCGAATTGAACATGAAACAGGCATAACCGATTTTAATACCGCCAAAAGACTTCTTTCTGCTCTCGGATATATTCCTCTGTTTACCGTGGAAAAAACACGAGATGAATTTACTGCTGTTTGCACGAAGCGGGATCAGTGTATTACACTTTGCCTGGACACTGTAACAGGACTGGGGAATTATATGGAACTGGAAATACTTGTGAACTCAGAATCTGAAAGAGAATCTGCATCAGATTGTCTTTTCAATATTCTTGATAAGCTGGGAATTCCCCAAGAAAATGTAACGAGAAAATCATATCTTGAGCTTCTGTTTATGAAAGTTAAAAACAAATAAAATATAAAGCGATAAACAAGAATATAGGAAAAGTTTTGATTTAAGGTGATTTTAAATATTTTCCATAAACATTTGCAAAGGATTGCAGAATAATTTCCGCCTATAAATTTAATAAAAAATGACCGTATAAGTATTTTAATACGGTCATTTTAATTTATCAATTTCCGAATTTCTCCTCCATTACCTTTACTACATCAAAAAAGTCTTCATAAGGAATATATGATTTTCCCTGCTTTTCAAGATATTTTGCCAATACATCTCTTGCAAATATGGTATCTACCGCCTGAGCCATATTCATATCCGTAAAACTGTCACCTATGCCAATAGCATATTCATAATCGTACAGCGCCATCACATCAGTCTTTTTAAGCAGTTCATTGCCGTCATCATACTGAGAAATCAGATGCATTTCATCATTTTCCGTTGAAAGTGTCACTGCATGCAGATCAGTCAGTTCGTCCATATACGGAGTCAGTTTACGTTCGGAAAACTGCCGTACTCCTCCTGAAATAACTACTACAGGAATCTCCATTTCTTTCATCTTATCAAGAAACTCTTTAAATCCCGGTCTGATTTTTACCTTATCTATATATTCAAGCATTTTAGGAAGCCACTCGGCAGGACGTCCATCATAAGCATACCGCACAACCTGACTTAAAGTCATCTCTCCTTTTTCCAATTTCCCATTATACTCATCAACTTCTTTTGGATCCACAAAAGGAAATATAGCTCCCACCAAAGTATCCTCTGTCGTTATGGTTCCGTCAAAATCTATGAATACGATTTTCTTATACAAACTTTTCCTCCTTTTCAAAAGAGGAAATACCGCTGTACGGTATCTCCTCATTCATGATATCCATTATATCTTTTCTTACGAAATTAACCCATTAAGTCAAAGTTTTTCTTAAGATCAGGATTCAGGAACGCCAGCATTCTGGCAAGCTCTTCGTGATCTTTAGCGTACTCTGTTACAGGAATTCCCTTCATAGCAGCATCTATTGCCTGTCTCATGGACTTAGCGCCTTCTTCACTGCCGTTTGGATGACCGTGAACACCGCCTCCTGCAGCAAGCATAATATCCGTTCCGATTTCTTTAATAATTTTCTCAACGGCCATCTGAGTAGTACCGCCGGAGCAAGCATACATCATAGGCTTAATGTTCCACCAAGGCTGTGTGAAGAACTTAAAACATCTGTAGAAAACTTTATGTGAAACAGGGAATTTTCCGAACGGATGACCGTTAATCTGGAAATCTGCTCCGGCAAGACGTGTAATCTTACCCACCAACAGCGGAGCTGCTACTCCGGTATATGTGGATGAAGCCATAGTCCCTGCATAGTTTACATGAGCCAGAATAGGAACATTGATATTAGGATCATCAGCAAGCATTTTAAGTGTGTCGTGTCCTGTAGTATACACATTTACCATCAGGCAGTTTCCGCCTGCCTCCAGCACCCGGTAAGCATTATCTTTAACTTTATCTGTATTATCGGATATATTAACAGCATAGAGACTGTGCTCACCTGTTTCTTCATATACCTGCTTTTCCTTTGCCATGAACTTTTTAACACGCTCTTCCAACGGACAGAAAGGTCCGTCAGCAAGCATGAGTTCGTCATCCTTGATAACGTCCACGCCGCCTTTGCAGGCCTTGTAGAACAGCTCTGCCCCCTCATCGGCGGTCCATCCGATATTAGGCTTTATCATAGCGTTGAGAAGAGGTCTGTCTTTTACTCCTAAAACTTCTCTCATCCCTTCAACACCGAACTTAGGGCCTTGGAATTTTTCTATAAATGATTTAGGAAAAGCTACATCAATAAGACGTATCATCCCTGATGCCGAAATATTACCAAACAACACAGTCATGATAGCCGACATACTTGTGGAAAAGTTTTCAACAGGATATGCCACCTGAATGATATACATAGGAGGTTCATCTGACATATAGTCACATCCAATATCAGGAACCTCATAAAGAGCAACCAGCTTTGAACCGAAACGCTTAGTCTTTTCCACAGAATCAGCTCCTACTTTTATCCATGTTCCCGTAGTCTGCTCAGCTGCAATAGCCATTGCCAGCTTTTCGATATGCGAAGTTTCAACCTTTGCCTGATACGTTGCAATAACATAATCTTCGGAAAATGCAACTTCCGGGAATGCGTATGTCAGGTTTTCCATATCTAATTTACGAATCATAATTTGCCTCCTTATTTTTCAATATTAGAGAATACGTCTTCAAATGCGGCCAATGTCTGTGCAATAGTATCATCATTATCGGCCATGCTTGTATAAATCCTGCTTCCTGCCAGTGTTATTACACCGTTTGCCGTAAGGGCTGCGCCGAATTCTTCAATATAGTGCTGACGCTCAGGAATCTTCTTGAATATATCAGGATCCTGTACGCTCAGGTACATTACTCCGGACACTTCGAAGTGAACTATGGAACCTGTGTTCCATGTAACGAACGGCAAGTCATATTTATCTATCAGCTTCTGTATTCCGTCGCAAAGCTTATCTCCGTTTTCTCCTGCCTTTCTTGCAGCATCCTGTTTGATGATCTCATCGATGGCAAAATATCCTGCAGCACAGCTCAGAGGATTAGCTGTAAGAGTTCCT
>ERZ773183.2970-NODE-2970-length-10375-cov-3.203004_pt1 | contig 10375 bp, 10 predicted proteins | sample MGYA00580532_ERZ773183 | MGnify/ENA primary metagenome ERZ773183 (study PRJEB29015, sample SAMEA2737791) | human gut metagenome | biome: human gut; feature: human-associated habitat; material: faeces | place: China | collected 2012 ... | reverse complement strand
ATTTGCTTCATTAATTTGTTTAGCGAATATTTTTATTTTTTGAAATGTAACAATTTTTTGTACTTCACTAAAATATTCATCGTTTAGTCGAACATACTCATTTAAATTATCTTTTGAAAACATTAAGTTTGCATTCATCTTTAAGCGATCCAAGCGAATCTTTTCATCGAGACATTCTTCTTGAAAATCACTGCAAAAGACTTTCCAAGAATCATATCCTAAATAACGGCAAAATTTTAAAACAGATGTTTTTGAAATCAAGGTATCTTCAACAACTTTGCTAATTGATAATCGATTGATCGTATCACAATTAGCTAATAAATATTTTGCTAACGAATAATGAATATTTTCATTTTGATTGTAATTGATTAATTGATGTAATTTAATTAAGATTGATCCCACTATTATTTCCCTCGACAATACTTTAAATTATACTCAATATAAATTAAATCTAAGATCAATATCGTATAATAATCAAAATCAACAAAACTATTTTTATTAGTCGTTGGAATGTAGAGATAATGATTGATGTATTGAAGTGAGCTATACCGATTACTGCAGCTAATAACTGCTTTCTTGCCAGCATTATTACAAATTAAATTAAACTTGGACTTACATTCACCAACATATCTTCCAGAAGCAGTTAAAATAATCGCTAGATCGTCCTCATTCATTGGCTCTAAATAATCACTTTCACTTTGAAAATCACTATAAACTGTTTTACCAATACTGATCATATTTATTTGGAAATCAACTGCCAATGATAATGGATATACTGCCCCAAATAAATAAATTCTACTACTTTGATTAATTATTTCAACTAGTGCATTGATCTCTTTTTTTAAATTATTTTTAAATTCTAAACTATCATTTTTAGCAATATAACATAAATGATCATAGATACTTTCTATATCAATATTACTAAAACGACTTTCAATTTGCTGTTCTTTAACTTTTTTTGTTTTAACTAAAAAGCTTTGAAAATTATTCCAAGAATGAAAACCAAAATATTCACAAAATCTCGTTACACTAGCTCTCGAAACATAACATTCATCCATAATATCTTTAAGCGTAATATTTTGGCAATAACTATAATTTTTAATAATATACCGGGCTATTTCGTAAATCACATCTTTTTTTACACATGAATTGATATAGACTATCAATCTGCTGAGTAATGTATTCATGCCTTCCTCCTTTATAAAATAATATTTATCTATAAACAGGTAGCACTGAAACGACATTAAGATAACTTACGATTACCCATAAGCTTGCAATTTTTAATGTTACCATGCATATACATATAATTTTATTATATAATGGGAAATTTTCAAATAGAAAGTTTTTCATAAATTAAAAAAGACACTTTCGACAATAAAATAAACCTTTAAGCTATATTCCTTAAAGGTTCACTTTACAAAGCATCTTCTATAATTTATTAACAATATTTTTAAATACTCGACCACGTTCTTCATATCCAGAAAATTCATCAAAACTGCTGGTTGATGGCGAAAGTAAAATAATATCGCCAGCTTTTGCTTTCTCGATTGCCAGCAAAGTCGCTGCTTCTAAATTCTCAACAGAACTACTGTTTGCAACATGCATATCATTTTTAAATCGCTCTCCAGCAGCACCAAATGTCACCAGATGACTGATTTTATTACCATAAGTAGCCATTTCGGTTAAATCTAACCCTTTATCAAAACCACCCATCAATAAAATTACTGGTTGTTCAAAAGCTTTTAAAGCAATGATCGTAGCGTCAGTATTAGTTGCTTTTGAATCATTATAGATTTTAACTCCATTAATTTCTCTAACAAACTCAATTCGATGTTCAACACCAATAAATGAGGCAATTTCTCGATTGATGACTGTTACTGGTACATCACATTTTTTAGCAATGCAGATAGCTGTCATAATATTTTGAATGTTATGGCGTCCTACAACTTTAATATCCGCTAAGTTAATAATTAATTCATCTCGATAATAGATTGCCTGTTCTTTGATCATACAGTCAGCTTCATGTATCAATGACATTGTGACTTGATTACATGGAACTGGATATTTTTCCAAATACTCCATTACTGTTTTATCATCAAGATTAACCACAAAATAATCATCAAGATCAGTATTCTTATAAATATTTGTTTTAGAAGCATAATACTCATCCAATGAGGCCATATAATCTAAATGATCGGGTGTTAAATTGATGATCGTTGAGACATAAGGCTTAAATCGTTCAATATCTAATAACTGAAAGTTACTCATTTCAATTACTACATAATGATTTTCTTCATTAAGAAGATCATTATCTAAAACAACATCACATAGTGGTGTTCCCACATTACCTGCTAAATGAACATGTTGATATTGTCCCTTTAATATTTTATCAATTAAAGTAACTGTTGTTGTTTTACCATTAGTACCAGTTACTCCAATATAATGTTGTTTTTTAGCAACTTGAAAAGCTAATTCAATTTCCGTATATACAGGAATCTTTCTTTCCTTAAGTCTTAAAATAAATGGCTTATGATAATTAATTCCAGGGTTCTTGATTACAAAGTCAAAATCACGTTCAAATAATTCAGTTGGGTGTGACCCTGTTACCATTTCAATTCCCATATCAAGATATTGTTGATATTCTGGAATATCCTTAATTTCTTTAGCTTCATTAACCGTAATCGTTGCATTTAATTTATGAAGTAATCTAATCGCAGCCTTACCACTTTTAGCAAGTCCAATCACTAATACCTTTTTTCCAGTAAACATATTCTATAGCACCCCAATTACAATTGATAAGATTCCACAGATGAAACCAATGAACCAGAATGAAATAGTTACTTGTTGTTCACTCCAGCCCAACATTTCAAAGTGATGATGGATCGGTGCCATCTTAAATACTCGTTTTCCCCGAGTTTTAAATGAGACTACTTGAATAATAACCGATAAAGTTTCCATTAAAAAGACTCCACCAACTAAAATAAGTAATAACTCTTGTTTTGTAAGTATCGCTAAAATAGCCAAGAAACCACCTAGACCAAGCGAACCTACATCACCCATAAATATCTTAGCAGGATGATAATTAAACATCATGAAACCAAGTAAAGCCCCTACCATTGCAGTTGCATAACTTGCAAGAGTATAATCTTTTGTCATGATAGAAAAGATTATAAATGGTGCAATCGCAACCATTGAAAGACCAGTTGCTAATCCATCTAAACCATCAGATAAATTTACACCGTTACTTTCCCCTGCAAACATTACTAAGATTAATGCTGGATATAAATAACCCATATCAATATTAATATCTAATAATGGAATTGTAATTACTGATGTAAAATCAGGAATAAAGTTCATTGCAAAGAAATAACAAATAATTGCTAACGCGATCTGAGCTAATAATTTAGCTAGTGGCGGTAATCCCTTATTACTATGTTTAACAATGATCAAAGCATCATCCACAAATCCAATTGCACTATATCCAACTAAAACAATTGTTGCTAAAATCAGCTCCGGATCAAGTAAATTATTAAAATTAACAATAAAAGCACCAAGAATTGCGGCAATCACAAAAACGATTCCACCCATTGTTGGTGTACCATTTTTTGACTTATGTGATTCAAGTCCTTCTTCACGTTCAACTTGACCAAATTTCATCTTATGTAGGAATGGAATTACTTTAGGCATTGCTAGAACAACAAGAATAAAGCCAATTCCAAAAGCAATTATTAGTTTTAAGAAGTTTTCCATCTATATGTCCCCTTTTTTATAAAATTCGTCTTTACTATATCATATTATCGTTTAATAGGCAAAATAAAAGGGACAAGAGTCCCAATTATTAAATTGTTTTACCCACTAATTCCTAGATCCTTCATTAATTCAAGGGCCCGTTTAATAACTGCGTCCTCATCTTCTCCATCAGCAATAATTTCAATTTTTGCTTTTGTTGGAATACCCAGAGATAGAACCCCCATCAATGATTTCATGTTGACAGTTTTAGATGCGTAGACTAACTTAATATCACTGTTGAACATCTTCATAGTATCAACTAGTTCGGTTGCTGGAGTCGCATAAAGACCAACTGGATCAGTTACGGTAACGTCGATTCTTTTTACCATATTGCTTACCTCCTTAATTACTTATATTATAACATTGTTACCTAGTTATTGCATCTAATATAATTATCTTTTTTCAATTTGAATTACGTATGGAGCAGATAACTTATTCATCATTTTAAACAACGCTACATTATAACTTATATGATCTAAACTGGCGACATATTCCTCAATTAACAAACTTTCTTTTTTTCCCTCATCATGACCAATGTAAACAACTAAAAACAATTCTCCTTTTCGATTCAAATATTCAACTGCTTTTTTTATTGCTTGCAAAGAACTGTCAGCCATAGTTGTAATTTGATGATCTCCATTGGGGAGATAACCGAAATTAAAAATTCCTACATCAAAGTTTTTTACATAGCAATCAAAATTTTCATGAGAAGCTAAAATCAAATTTACATTATCAGTATCTTCTATCAACTTCTTTGTATTATTTAAAGCTTCCTGCTGAATATCAAAACTATAAACTTGTTTAGCCACTTTACTTAAAAATAAAGTATCATGACCATTCCCCATTGTAAAATCAATTGCAATTTGGTAGTCTTTTCTCTTAATTCGATTATGCACATATTCAATCATCGTTTCCATATTTTCCTATACTCCTGTTACATTTTGTGTAATCTATTACAATCGTTTTTATTTTAACACATTTAGCTAAAAAAATTTGTACCAACCTATTTTTTTGGTTATAATGAGACTGTAAAAATAAGGAGGATTAAATTATATGGCTTTAAGTAAAGATTTTTTATGGGGTGGCGCTTTAGCTGCTCATCAATTTGAAGGTGGGGTTTTAAATACCTCAAAAGGATATAGTGTTGCTGATGTGATGACTGCCGGAGCACATGGTGTTCCTCGCCGTATTACTGATCAAATCATGGAAAATGAATATTATCCAAACCATGTTGGAATTGACTTCTATTCTCATTACAAGGAAGATATTGCTTTATTTGCGGAAATGGGATTTAAATGCTTTAGAACATCTATCGCATGGACTCGTATTTTCCCTAATGGTGATGAAACAGAACCCAATGAAGAAGGATTACAATTCTATGATGATGTTTTTGATGAATTATTAAAATATGGAATTGAGCCAGTTATCACATTATCTCATTTTGAGATGCCTTATCATTTAGCAAAAGAATATGGTGGTTTTATGAATCGTAAAACTATTGATTTCTTTGTTAAATTTGCTGAAGTATGTTTTAAAAGATATAAAGATAAAGTTAAATATTGGATGACTTTTAATGAAATTAATAATCAAATGAATTTTAAAAATGATATTTTTGGCTGGACTAATAGTGGTGCTCATTTTGGAGATTATGATAATCCTGAAGAAGCGATGTATATTTGCGGTCATCATACTTTATTAGCAAGTGCATTAGCAGTAAAAATTGGTAAACAAATCAATCCTAACTTTTTGATTGGAAATATGATTGCAATGGTTCCAATTTATCCATTTTCATGTCGTCCTGCTGATATGGTATTATCAAATCAGATGATGCATGATCGCTGGTTCTTCTGTGACGTTCAATGTCGCGGTCATTACCCTGCATATGCTTTAAAAATGTTTGAACGCAAAGGCTTTAATATTAACATTACAGAAGAAGATAAGAAAATCCTTGCTGAAGGAACTGTAGATTACATAGGATTTAGTTATTATATGACTAATACTGTAGATTCAACTGCACATCAAGATGTTTCTAAAGCAACTGATGGTTCAAGTGAGCATTCTGTTAAAAATCCATTTATTAAAGAATCTGACTGGGGCTGGGCAATTGATCCAGAAGGATTAAGATATGCATTGAATATTTTTTATGAAAGATATGAAAAACCATTATTTATCGTCGAAAATGGTTTTGGTGCCATTGACGTTAAAGAAGCTGATGGTTCTTGCCATGATGACTATCGCATCAACTATTTAAAAGCTCATATTAAAGAAATGAAAAAAGCTGTTGAAGAAGATGGAGTAGACCTTATGGGTTATACACCATGGGGATGTATTGACTGTATTTCATTTACAACAGGAGAAATGAAGAAACGTTATGGTTTTATCTATGTGGATAGAGATAACGAAGGTCATGGAACTTTAGAAAGAAGTAAAAAAGATTCTTTCGAATGGTATAAAAAAGTAATTGCTTCAAATGGAGAAAATCTAGACTAAAAACAATAAGATAAAAGTTACTTTTCTAATATAGTAATCATGTTTATAATATCTTAAGCTGAATTGCTCATTACAGAACATTATTTCTGCAACAAAGTATATTATGGCATGTTTTAACACTTATTAATAAGAAAATATTTTTATTCTTTTAAAATTGATACCGGACTGTTGTAATAACAGTCTTTTTCTACGTCTATTGCTCCTCTTAATCAAAACATCCTGTTACTAGCAAACTGTTTTTCTAATCTAAAAAGGCGACTTCTAAAGATTTAAATGTCGTTCCTTCTACTTATCGATGTATCTATTAGTCCACCTTTCTTTTTTTAAACCATACATAATCCCAATCAAATCAGCTAAAAACCAGCCAATTGGAATTGCCCACCAAATCGCCAAAGTTCCAAATAATGGTGCTAAAAGATATGCTAAAACAACACGTGTCCCTAGCGAAATAACAGTTAAAACTACAGAAATTCCTGGTTTACCAACCCCACGATAATAACCATACAATAAAAATAAACATCCAATTCCTAAATAACAAGCACCTTCAATTCTTAGATACTGAGCCCCTTGATAGATAATTTCAGACTTTGAAGATTCTATGAAGATCAGCATTAGCTTATCAGCAAAGATAAAGACTAAGGCAGAAATAAAAATACAAAAGATAGAAGCCATTACAACTGCTACTTTAAATCCTTTATGTATTCGTTCTTCTAATCCTGCTCCTTTATTTTGAGCAATATAGGTTGAAAAAGCATTACCAAAATCTTGAACTGGCATATAAGCAAATGAATCAATCTTTACAGCAGCAGCAAAAGCTGACATCGTTACTAAACCAAAACTATTTACTAACCCTTGAATCATTAAAATCCCAAAATTCATTACTGATTGCTGGATACAAGTTAATAATGAGTACGCTTTGATTTTCTCAAATATTTCACGTTCAAAATGCCAATGTTTTCGTTGCGGTAACAATTCTTTTTGACTTAGAAAGACATAAAGCATGATACCAATAGCACTAAAAGCTTGGGCAATCAATGTCGCAACAGCAGCTCCAGCTACCCCCATTGCAACTTCTGCCACTAAATAAATATCTAATCCAATATTTATAATTGATGCTAATGCTAGAAAGATCAATGGGATTTTAGAATTTCCCAAAGCTCTTAATAGCGAGGAAAAATAATTATAAATAAAAGTAAAAACTAGACCTAGAAAAATTATAAACAAATATTGATGGGTATCCGTAAAAATATCCCTAGGAATATTCATAAAATTTAAAATTAGATCAATTGCTAAAAGACAAACTATTTCTAATCCAATTGAAAAAATGCCGATTCCTACAAAAGAGACAAAAAAAGATGTTTTCATTTTATCTAATTGTTTAGCCCCATAGAACATCGAAAATAAAATTCCACTCCCCATGCAAAGACCTAAGATAATGGAAGTTAAAAAAGTCATAATCGTAAAAGATGAGCCAACTGCTGCCAGAGCATCAGTTCCGATATAATGTCCAACAATAAAAGTATCAGCTACATTATAAAGCTGCTGTAAAAGATTTCCTAAGATCATTGGAATTGAAAATTTAATTAATGCCCTGGTAATATTTCCTTCTGTTAATTTCCCTATCATAAAATCACCCCATTACTTACATAATAAATATATCATCCAATAAAGTCAATTAAAGAAAATTATGTAAGATATTTATCATTCTTATCATTATTTCCGTTATCTTTATTGATTTCGTAGTATAATATATTTATAAATAAGGAGGTCGATATAGATGACATTTAATAAAGATTTTTTATGGGGTGGTGCAATTGCAGCACATCAAGCTGAAGGAGCTTGGCAAGAAGGTGGAAAAGGAATTAGTTGCTCTGATGTCGAAACAGCAGGGAATAATGTAACTGGTGCGCCAAGACGCTTAACTGATGGCGTCATCGAAGGAGAAGATTATCCAAATCATGTTGGGGTGGATTTCTACCATCGCTATAAGGAAGATATTGCTTTATTCGCTGAAATGGGATTCAAAGCATTTAGAACTTCTATTGCCTGGACACGAATTTTTCCTCGGGGTGATGAAGAAACACCTAACGAAGAGGGTTTACAATTTTATGATGATTTATTTGATGAATGTCATAAATATGGAATTGAGCCAATTATAACATTATCGCACTTCGAAATGCCTTGGACGCTTGCAAAAGAGTATGGTGGTTTTAGAAATCGTGAAGCAATCGACATGTTCGTTAAATTTGCCAAAGTATGCTTTGAAAGATACCAGCATAAAGTTAAATACTGGATGACTTTTAATGAAATCAATAATCAAGCTGATGTTTCTCAGCACAACTTAATCCAAGAAGGAGCTGTACTTTTAAAAAAAGATGATGATGCAGAATATTTAATGTATTTATCTGCTCACCATGAATTAGTCGCTTCTGCTTTAGCTGTTAAAGCCGCTCATGAGATCAATCCTGATTTACAAGTTGGATGTATGATTGGGATGAATGCTGTTTACCCTGCATCACCTAATCCAACTGATGTAATGAACGCTTTAGGAGCAATGCATCAAAAATACTGGTATGTTGAAGTCCATGCCCGTGGTCACTACCCAAATCATATATTGAAAAAATTCGAAAGAAAAGGTTATGATTTTATTACTGAAGAAGATAAAAAGATTTTATCTCAAGGTAAAGTGGACTATATTGGATTCTCATATTACATGAGTTTTGCTTCAAAATATCAAGGACGTAATGAAAAAACATATGATTATTTCAGTGAGGACTTTGTTCGAAATACTCATCTAAAAGCTTCAGACTGGGGTTGGCAAATCGATCCACTAGGATTACGCTGGTGCCTAAACTGGTTCCATGACCGTTTTGAGTTACCAATGATGATTGTTGAAAATGGTTTTGGTGCTTATGACAAAGTAGAAGCAGACGGAACAATCGATGATCAGTATCGTATCGACTATTTAGCAGCACATATTGAAGCTATGAGGGATGCAGTTGACTATGATGGAGTAGAATTATTAGGTTATACAATGTGGTCACCGATCGACATTGTCTCTGCTTCTACTGGTGAATATGATAAACGCTATGGATTTATCTATGTGAATTACAATAATAATCATGAAGGAGATTTTTCAAGATGTAAGAAAAAATCTTTTGACTGGTATAAGAAAGTCATTGCCACAAATGGTGAAGATTTAAGTGAATAAATGTAAAACGGTATGGACAGTCATACCGTTTTATTATGCAACTATTTTTAACATTCAAGGCAACTTTGATTGATAGACAATAATTGATTTTAACGTATAATCCTAAATATAGGAGGTATGAAAAATATGCTTAGTACGAATCTCGTTTGGCTTAGAAAACATTATCAATATACTCAAGAAGAAATTGCACAGCAAGTTGGTGTATCACGTCAATCTGTAGCAAAATGGGAAAGCGGAGTTTCCCAAATAAAAGGATATTAAGAAATAACCCATGTTTACCTGCTTGCGAAAACTACTGATGTATAAGAGAGTAACACTTGAAATATGGTGTCTTTTTCTTTTTTATGAAATTAAAGATATAGATAGTAAAATGAAATGACGGAGTTCTTTGTCGATGTTATAATATTTATATATCAGATATTGGATAACGATAATTGTTCAACAACTTGTTTTTGGGTGGTTTTTAAAGTTACAGGAGGGAATAAAATGATAGATTTAAAAGACTTCTATTTTCAAAATATACAAAAAGAGGAATATCATTATCGTTTTTATAGTTTAATAGAAAATATCAATATGACATTTAATATTTTTGGCGGTTCTGAAGAAACAAATAATTATAAAGGCTTAGAAGAGATAAAATGTTTATGTTTAAACATTTTATTGTAGATCCTAATAAACCAAAAAATAAGAAATATCAAATGACTATCTAGGAGGATTTGTATTATTGAATGTTTTGTCAGTCAGATTTGTAGCAATATTTATAGGAAAAAAATATCTAAGAGATAAATTATGATATTGATAGTTATGAACTGTTTTAAAAATTTATATATATAATCAGTAAGTCTTTATTGGATTTACTGATTTTTTTATTAAAAAGAAAGTTAA
>ERZ773183.2961-NODE-2961-length-10408-cov-3.168164_pt1 | contig 10408 bp, 7 predicted proteins | sample MGYA00580532_ERZ773183 | MGnify/ENA primary metagenome ERZ773183 (study PRJEB29015, sample SAMEA2737791) | human gut metagenome | biome: human gut; feature: human-associated habitat; material: faeces | place: China | collected 2012 ... | reverse complement strand
CTGCCCTCGTTCGGGCAGGAGTGGCTCGACCAGATATCGGGCGACTACGCGGGGCAGAACATCCGCGACTACCTCTCGGCCATCGACGACGTGGCCGGGGAGCCGTGGGCCGACGAAACCCGCATGGGCTGCGTCGGGGCATCGTACGGCGGTTACTCGGTATTCTTCCTGGCCGGCTGCCACGAAAAGCGTTTCAAGGCGTTCATCGCCCACTGCGGCATCTTCAACTTCGAGTCGATGTACGGTGAGACCGAAGAGCTGTTCTTCATCAACAACGACTACGGAGGCCCCTACTGGGATCAGTCGAACCAGGTCGCACAGCGCTCCTACGCCAATTCGCCGCACAAATTCGTCGGCAAATGGGACACGCCGATCCTGATCTTCACGGGCGAGTACGATTTCCGCATCCCCTACACGCAGTCGCTCGAAGCCTTCACGGCAGCCCGCGTGCGCGGCATCCCGGCGCGGTTGGTGGAATTCGAAAACGAGGCGCACCAGGTCTTCAGACCCCAGAACTCGCTCGTCTGGAACCGCGAATTCTTCGGCTGGCTCGACAAATACGTGAAATAACAGACAGGGGCACCCTCGTCACAAGGCCATCCGGATTTCCCGGATGGCCTTTTTTGTCCACCGTACATACTTTTACGTTTTTCATCTTATCATTTCAGTCCGGCCGCCATCCCTCAAATCGGCTGATTCATTGGAAAAATCCTCCGGTTCATTGAATTTATTTTCATTTACGGCTACGCGAATCTACTTTTGTTACGTAACTTTAAACTATTGCATATCATGGGAATTGAATTAGCCAAACAAGGGGGGGGGAAGTACTCTGTCCCTACCATCGAAGTAATCGAGATTACGACTGAAAAGGGGTTTGCCACATCAAATCCAAGCGGGCCTGTTAGTCCGATGTCCTATGACGACAGCTTCATGAGCGAATCCGACGAAGCCTAACACCGCAGCGCCATGAAAAAAATTCTTAAACCGCTCTTCTGTGCAGCCGCCCTCGTATCGCTGGCCGGCTGCAACAAGTTCGACGAGGCGAATGCCACTCCGGAAACCAGCAACGGTTCGCTTATTAAAGTCTATGCCAATGTCGCCGAAAACGACGGCACCCGCGCCAACATCAATGTCGGCGAAAGCGTCTTCACGGCCGAATGGGAAGCCGGCGACGCCCTGGGCATCCTGCCGGTCAAAACCGGCGGCACGGCACCCGCCACAGCCGCTAAGTTCGACTACAACACCGCCTCGGCCGCATTCGAAGGTTCGCTCAACGATTTCGTAGCGGGCGGCGGCAATTACTATGCGTTCTTCCCCCACGCGCAGGTCACAGGTACCACGGCCAACCTCCCGTTCGGGAACCTGCGTACGCAGACGGGCAACGATTTCAACAGCGCCTACGACGCGCTGGTCGCTACTCCCCAGGCATACGGCGCAGCCGACGAGGCGGGCAAAGTGGACGGCAACCCCGTCGCTTTCACGCTGCACCGCCTCACGTCGATCCTCGATTTCTCCATCGCCACGCAGGCCGACAAGGTGAAATACCTGCTGCTGACCGCCGGCGGGGAAACCCAAAAGCTTTCGGCCTCGAGCCTCGATTTCGCCCTCGAGAACGGAGGTGCCGAAACGGCTGCCACCCTCAGCACAACCGACCAGTCGAACGTCATCGCACTGCAATACACGCCCGATGGGGCGAGCGCCGACAAGGTCGAAGCCTTCTTCAACGTCCCGGCCGACCTCTACCCCACGCTGACGCTCGACGTAATCGGCTCCGACAACCAGATGGCTACGGTCACGGTCAACCGCACCGAAGCCTTCAAAGCCGGAACGCTCTATACGAAAGCGGTCTCCGACCTGCAGTTCGCCCCCATCGACGCCCCGTCGCTCGTATGGCCGGAGGAAGACGGGAAAACAATCGACCAAGTGCATTACATTACCACCGATGAAAGTGGAATGAGCCTCAATTATTCTGCGGCCGTAACAATCAATGTCCCGGGAGGAATTGCCGGCCTTTCGGTAAATATAACGTCCGATTATCTCAACAATGATATGGGCATCACGACCCTTGACCTTTTCAACGAAACGTCTATTTTAGGAGCAATCGAATTCAAAGATCTTGGGCTGGCCTGCACATCAGAGATTCAATACAAAAAATCTACAATTTTTAATATTACCAACCTTGTCCCACTGGTAAAATTAGGCGCTGCACCTGGCAGTACGCATATCTTTGAAGTCCAAGTTACAGATTTGGCCGGGCAGAAAACCGTACAAAAACTGACGTTCCAAATTCCGACACCTATTACATACAATAACGACGCTGACTTATGGACTAATACGGCGACGTTTACTGTGACCGATGTCCCGTCGGATGCGACCAACGTCAAAGTGCAGTACCGCATAAAAGGCACAACGGATTGGAAAGATGCTTCGGACAGTGGAAATGGCATTTGGACGATTGAACCTGTATGGTCTGAGGGAACAGCCAATGCATCGGGCAAGATGACCTATACGGTTGACAATACGACAGGTGTTTTTGCCGGAAACGACTATGAATACCAACTTATATACACGGATGCCCAAAATACCCAGCAGGTAATATCGGGAGAATTCCCAAAAAAGTCAGGAGACACAATACCGACCCTTGCGGGAAGCTCATGCTACACTACAGATAATACGAATGCAACATTCTGGGGAAGCGGCAATAATATAATGACCAATGGAACTAAAACTCTCTGCTCTTTCGCTACTCCCTATACGGTAATGACGGCCTCGGGAGTGAACATCGCGAATATCATAAAGGTTCTGGCTCCTGGCAACTTGTTTACAGGGACATTTACATTCACCAAATCTGGAGTTTTAGGCGCGAGTTCTTACGGGACAGTCGGGTTCGGGCAGCCATACACCTACACAGCCCGACCTACCGCACTCGAATTGACATACAAAACCTCTTTCGGTTCCGACTTTTATACAAAGTGGAGTCATGCCAATGAACTTACGTCAGGACATGACCAGGCAAGCATTATGGTATGCATTGTCAATTGGGATGCAAGGCACAATGTAACATCAGGAAACAATGCATCACCGAGCGGAGTATGGAACCCTGAAACACTGGACGGATTGAGTGAAACCGAAAAAACAGGGTTAATTGCATACGGCGTTGTCTATCTCGAAGAGGATAAGAGTGCGGATCAATTATTGAGCATTCCTCTTACTTACTATGACAAAAATGCCCCGGCACCGAATGGGAAATACACGATTATCATATCCTGTTCAACAAGCCGTTATGGCGACTATCTGAATGGAACCGTAAATACCCTTTCAGTCAAAGATTTCCAGTGGGTATACTAACCCGCCGGAATATCCGGAAGGCCAGAGGCCTTTATCCCCGACCTCCCTGCAATCGCAGGGAGGTTTTTTCTTGCGGGGAGGGACTGCCACGGCAGGCCGTCGCGCAACCGACGGACAAGCGACACAGCGGCCATCGGGTGCATCGGGTGTTGTGAAAGGCGAAAACGAGATACGGGCATGCTCGCCGGACAGGGTGTTCGTGTTGAAAAACCGCACGTTCGTTGAATTTATTTCCAAGATACGCGCCGCATGGCTATTTTTGCACATTGCCAATAAAAAACTCGTACCCATGCGCATAAAATCCCGGACATCCGGCCTCATGCAAACGCCTCGGGAGATTTCACATACCGGTAATCCGACCGGCGGTGCTGAGGCACATCCCGCCGTACTCCCGGCAGCGCACGAGGCAACCGACAATCCCGACAACATCTTTTACCGAACGATCCGGACTGCTATGAAAAAACAACTTATATATCTATTGGCATCGGCGTGCCTGCTGGCCGCCGGATGCTCCACGGAAAACAAGACGGACGAGACGGGGTACGGCACCCTGTCCGTCAATTGCACGACCGACACGTCGATCGACACGGCTTCGGCCGAGGCTTCAGGCACGCCCGAAGCGCCCGAAGCCGGGGCTTTCTCGCTCACGGTAACAGGCGAAACGGGCACGCGAAATGGGATACGCTCACCGAGTTCGAGCAGAGCCAAACCGTCTTCCGGATGGGCGCCTACACCGTCGCGATCGCCCACGGCGACCCCGATGCGGAAGGAGCCGGCAAACCTTACTATTATGCCGAACAAAAGATCGAAGTGCTGCCCCGGCGCACGGTAAATGCAGATCTGACCGCCACGGTGGCCAATTCGCAGGTGGTAATCCGCGCCACGGAGCAGTTCCTCGCCTATTTCCACGACGCCAGGTTCACCGTGACGACGGCCTCGGGCAATGAATTCGCCTTCACGCCCGGCAGCGACCCTGCCGACGAACCGGTGTTCGTCAGGGGCGGCACGCGGCTCACGGTGACCGGCACGGCACGCCGCCAAAGCCCGACGGGCACGGGGGAAGGCCCCGAAGTGACTTTCTCCGCCCAGACGCTCGACGCCACGACGCCGCGCACCTGCCACATCATCACCTACGATGCAAAAAACGCGGGCAGCGCCACGCTGACCATCACACTCGGCGACAGCTACACTGATACCCGGACGCTCGACTGCGAGGTCAACGAGGGAGCCATCGACGATACCGAAAAGAAATAAAAACAGGGAAAGATATGAAAACATTTACCAAATTTCTCACGATGTTAGCGGTTGCGGCACTCTTCGCAACCGGCTGTGTAAACGAAGAGCCCCCGTACAAGGAGGATCCGAACCCCGAGCCCGCCGGGATGACCGGCTATCTGTCGATCGGCAACCTCTCGATGACGGTCGTCTACGACGAAACCGAAATCCGTCCCGACGACACGTCGGATGAGACGCAGGCCGCACGCACCGCATCCGGGACGCGCGCCACGGCTCCCGACGTGGACAGCTTTATCGTGGAGATCCTCGACGACGCCGACGCGCAGGTACTCGAAATGACCTATGCTGAAGGAGCAGCTCAAGACGCCGATGGAACTGAAGGTGGGCGCCTACCGCATGGAAGTCCGCTCGGAAGACACGATGCCCGGCGCGGACTGGGAACACCCCGTCTACGGTGCGACGAGCGACTTTACGATCACCAAGGCACAGACGACCTCGCCCGAAGAGGTGGTCTGCACCCTGCAGAACATCAAGGTCTCGGTGGAATATTCGCCCGAACTGGCCGACATGCTGGCCGACACCAGCAAGGCCACCGTATCGCTGGGCGACACCAGCCTGGATTTCCCCAAAACCGAAACCCGGGCGGCCTATTTCAAACCGCAGGCACTGGAAAACACCCTGGACTTCGCATTCGACGGCACCTTCGCCGACACCGGTGTCCCCGCTAAATTCAGCAAGCAGATCACCGGGGTCAAGGCCGGGCAGTGGCGCAAGGTTTCGGTCGTAATCGGCTACGCCGACAAGGGCAACATCCTCTTCTCGGTCAAAGTCGACAACAGCATCCTCCAGGACAACAAGTTCGTCGTCGACGGTACGGAAAACCTCGGGGAAGAGCTCCTCGAAGACCCCAACGCCCCGGCACTCACCTGGCCCGGGCACGACATGACGCAGCCCTTCACGCTGACCGACGCCATGTTCGACGCGGAGGGGAACTGCATCGAGCCGTTCGCATTCGACCTCTCCTCGCGCAACGGCATCGAATCGCTGCAAGTGACCGTCGGCTCCACCAACAGCCAGTTCCTGGCGTCGATGGCCGCCATCCAGTTGCCCGAAACATTCGACCTCTGCGCCCTCGACGCATCTTCGGTGGCAGGGATTATCCTCAAGGGCTTCGGCTACCCCGTAGGCAGCGAGCTCAAAGGACAGACGGCCAAGAGTTTCAACATCGCAGGGCAGATCAGGGCGCTCTATGAATTCGACGGTACGCACACCTTCGCCTTCACGATGACCGATGCAAAAGGCGTCTCGTCCGAAGCCGTACTGACGCTCGTAGTCGATAAAAGCTCGGGGCAGACGGGCCCCCGGATCACGTGGCGCGGCTACGACATCGACCAGCAATACGAAGTGCAGAAGGACATGGTGATCGACATCGACATCGAGGCCGACAAAGGCATCAAGTCGTTCTTCGTGACGATCGACTCCGAAACGCTGAGGCCGCTGCTGCCGGTGATCAACCTGCCGGAGAAATTCGACATCTGCGACATCCCCGACGAACTGGTCGAAGTCCTGCACGGCGAATTCGGGTTCCCGATCAACGAGCAGGTAAAGAACCGGACGTCGGTGACCTTCTCGATCACCAAATTCGTCGAGATACTGCTGGAAATCCCGGGCGAGCATAATTTCGTCCTCGACGTGACGGACAACGATAATGTACTGACGCACAAGACTGTCAAACTCATCGTCCACTAAAGCCGACCGATAATGAAACGATATATCTCATATTTTGCCGTACTGCTCGCGGTGCTCCTCGGCGCGGCCTGCTCGAAAGACGACGCAGCCCCGGGCACCGACGGGCGCACGGGCTTCATGGCGATGACGGTTTCGACCCGGCAGACGGCCGACACCGGCGAATACGACCCGTTGCAGCACCAGACCGTCTACATCTACAACGACGAGGGCGGCCTGCTGCGCAAATACACCTCGAAAGAGGCCTGTCCCGAACGGTTGGAACTGTTGGCCGGCACTTATCGCGTAGCGGTCGAAGCCGGAGAGGAAGCCCCCGCCGATTTCACGAAACGGTTATACAAGGGCGAGGAGACGTTCACCGTCAAACCCGGCGAAACCACAAACGTTGCGGTCGTCTGCCAAATCGTGAACACCGTCGTAGAGGTGAAATTCGACGATTCGATCCTCCAGAACCTCGCCCCCGGCTATTCCGTATGGATCGCCGGCGGGGAAAAGGTCGACGAGCAAGCCGCCGAAGCGGGCAGTGTCCCGGCGCTCAGGTTCACGACCGAGGGGACGGGTTACTACACCCTGCCCGCAGGCACGACGTCGCTGGCCTGGCTCTTCCGCGGAACGCATGTCGAGGGTAAGAACGTGGAAATGGAAGATTACATCACCAATGTCAAAGCCGGCGGCAAGTATACCCTCACGTTCAAATATTCGCCCGATCTGCCCGGTTATATCGACTGCGTGCTGATCAGCGTCGACCCCGGTACCGACGACAAGGACGACGAAATCATCTTCAGCCCCGATCCGGCCGTCATCAGCGAAGGGTTCGACATCGCCGAAATCCAGAAGTACCGATCCGGAGAGAAGAAATACCGGATCATGGCCTTCTCAGAACTGACCCGGTTCACGGTTTCGGTCGGCGACGAGAGCTACGACGCGCTCGGCGGCACGACCGAGGGTATCTCCCTCGAACCGGTCGACAAATACAACGTCCGGCTGACGCTCTCCGATGCGTTCTTCGCTTCGTGCCAGGCCGGCGACCAGGAGGTGACGTTCCGCATCGAGGACGCCAACGGCGGTTCCTCGGAGGTCGCTACGACCTACCGCCTGGAGGGACTGGTTCCCGTAACGGCGGACGACTACGACCTGTGGGCCAATACGGTCACGCTGCGCGTGGTTTCGTTCACGCCCGGCACCACCGTGCAATTCGGCCTGCGCAGCAGCGGCGGCGAGTGGCAGCCGATGGCAGGGACGCCGCAGGGCGACGATTTCATCACGGCGACCTATGCGCCCCAGTGGGAAGAGAAAACCACGGCGGACTGGAGCACTCCGGCCACGGTACTGCCCTATTCGCGTCTCAAAAAGGGCACCGGCATATCGGCAGGCAATACGTACGACTACAAAGCGACGGTCGGCTCGAAGGAACTCAGCGGCCGGTTCACGGCCGACGAGGGCGCTCCCATGACCGACGGAAGCCTGGAATCGTGGAGAAGCGCCCAGCAATTCCCGGGTTCCGGCACCAACTATACCTTCTGGGGCAGCGGCTACAACCCGTTCGCCAAGGAACTCTGTACCCGTGACGAGGCGATGCCGGGACGCGTCGGGACATACTGTGCCAAACTGTCCGCGACATATAATACGCTGGCCAAGGTTCCCGCACCGGGCAACCTATTCACGGGAGACTTCGCCATCCAGGTTCTCGGCGGGATGGGCGGCAACGTCTCTTTCGGCAAAAAGTTCGCTTACAACGCCCGCCCGAGAGCCGTCAGGTTCAAATACCACGCTACGATCGGGGAAGTCAACTACAATCTCCATGGCGGGAAAATTCCCGTCGGCGAAATGGACAAGGCCCGGATATTCGTCTGCATCGTGGACTGGACGGCCCAACAGAAAGTATTTGCCGGGACAAAAGCCCCGACGGGCACCTGGGATCCGGAGACACAAACCGAAGCGGCCAACGGCCCCATCATCGGGTATGCCTCCAAATTCATCGAAGAAACGACCCAGGGCGATGAAATGGTAGAAGTTATATTGCCGATAAACTATTACCAGGACACGGCCGCCGCTCCCGATGGGAAGTACAATATCGTCGTATCCTGTTCCACCAGTGCATACGGGGATTACATGGATGCCTGCACCACCAACGTGATGTACGTCGACGATTTCGAATGGGTATATTAACGATTAAACGCAAACGCACGACAATGCGCAAGATAACCACCAGTACGCTCCTGGCACTCCTGCTCCTGGCAGGCACGGCGCCGGAGAGCCGTGCACAACAGACGGACGCCACGGCGTCCCTCGCCCCGCAGGCCGACAGCACGAGCTGTATGCTGCACGAGGAGCATCCTCAGACCGTCAACGAAATGCGGCGCCAGCGCGGCCTGACCGACAAACACAACCTCTTCGTCCCGCGCGGGCAATGGATCTTCGGAGGGACGGCCTCCTACTCGACCCACTCGAACGACACGTACAGGTTCCTGGTCGTCGAGGGCATCGAATCGAAGGGCTACACGTTCAAGGTCAGCCCGATGATCGCCTATGCCTTCCGCGACAACATGGCACTCGGAGGCCGTTTCATCTATTCGCGCTCGCTGCTCAAGCTGGACAAGGCCGACCTCAACTTGGGCGGCGAGGACTCCGACCTGAACTTCGAGCTGAACGACTGCTACTCGCTGCAACAGAGCTATTCGGTGGCCATGATCTGGCGCCAGTACATCCCCCTGGGCCGCAACAAGCGTTTCGCGCTCTTCAACGAGATGCAGCTCTCGGGCGGCGGCACGCAGGCACGCTTTGCCAAGGACTCCCCGGTGAAGGGCACCTACCAGACGGGCTATACCTTCTCGCTGGGTATCTCGCCGGGTATCATCGCCTTCGCCACGAACAACATGGCCGTCGAGGTCAACGTCGGCGTGATGGGCATCAGTTACAGCCACACCAAACAGGTACACAACCAGGTGACGGTCGGCAAGCGCGACGCCAGCATGATGAACTTCAAAGTCAATATCTTCTCGATAGGGCTCGGCATGGCATTCTATCTCTAAACACGGCACGCACATGAAACGAATCATACTTTCCATTTTATCGGTATTCATCACGCTCGGCGCCGCAGCGGAGACGGGACAAGCCCTCCCCGCGGTGCAGCGGGCCGCTACGGCCGCAGTCGAAGAAACCCCCTCCGGCAACGAGGACACCGTGCCCCCGGAAACTTCGGACACCCCCGGAACGGGCACCGAAGCCACGGCGGAAACAACTTCGGGACTCGCCGCAGAAACGGACACCGCAGCCGCAGCGGGTACCCTTGGCGCCCCGGCGGCCTCCCCGGCGACGATGCCCGCAGCCATGCCGGCCGAAAAGCACAAGCGCCCCCAGGTGGAGCGTTTCCTGCCCACGCGCCGCCGCATCGACCGCGAGATCAACAAACTCAAATTCGCCTACAAGGGAGAAGTGATGATGGGTCTTACGGCCTCCTACGGTACGGTTTCGAGCGACGACACCGACCTCATGCTCATCTTCGACAACATCGATGCGGATGCCACGATCGCAACGGTAAAACCCTTCGTCGGTTATTTCTACCGCGATAACAACTGCATCGGCATCCGTTTCGGATACAGCCACATGGGCGGCACGCTCGACAACACCTACTTCGATGCGGGCGAGGGCAATGACCTCTCGGGGCAGCTCCCTTACGAGCGACGAATACTCATTCGGCATTTTCCACCGTTCTTATGCGGGGCTCGACCCCAAAGGACGCTTCGGACTCTTCGCCGAGTTCGAGCTAGCGCTCTCGACGGGACATTCGAGCTTCGCATACGACCCGGATCATAACGAAGGCGGCGCACCCAACCGCACCTACAACGACAAAACGCAGGTAAAGCTGGCGTTCAACCCGGGAGCTGCCGTATACATCTTCCCCAACGTCTGCGCGACGATTTCGTTCGGGCTGGGCGGCATACAGTATACGAGCATCACCCAGAAGGATGCCGACGGCAACAAGATCGGTTCACGCAAGGCTTCGAACATGCGTTTCCGGCTCAATATCGCGGCCATCAACTTCGGTATGACGATACATTTGTGGGACAAGAAAAAG
>ERZ773183.2954-NODE-2954-length-10432-cov-3.055989_pt1 | contig 10432 bp, 3 predicted proteins | sample MGYA00580532_ERZ773183 | MGnify/ENA primary metagenome ERZ773183 (study PRJEB29015, sample SAMEA2737791) | human gut metagenome | biome: human gut; feature: human-associated habitat; material: faeces | place: China | collected 2012 ... | reverse complement strand
GAAAGACGGCACCGGTTGGATACAATGAGTTTGCCGGACATTGCGTAGTAGAAACAGAGAGCCTTCAGACGCTGGATGCATTTCCGGTTGTGGGGACAGGCGCATTTGCAAAATATAACGGCATGGGCGGTATTTTCAGAGACATGATCGAAGTAAAAGATGCAGAAATCCTCTTCCGGTATGGAGATACATTTTACGATTCATTTGCGGCAGTGACAAGAAAACCGGCCGGTAAAGGAATGGTTTATTATATTGGATGTGGACTGGAAGAATCCATTACAAAAGCACTCATGGAGACGATCATGAAAGAGAAAGAGATTCCGATGTATCCATCTCAAAATGGTGTGGAAATTGTTACAAGAGGAGAAAAGGAACAACAGATCAAAATGTATATAAATCACAATGGGACAGAGGCAGAAGAAGACGGTGTAAAACTGGCACCGTTCGAATGTGTGATTAAATCGATAAATTAACAGGTAAAAATGGAGGTAGAACAGTGGGTATTGTATTGAACGATTCACAAAATCTTTTTATGCTCCAGACGCGCTCTAACAGTTACGCGTTCGGAATTGACAATCAGGGATTAGTGAGACATTTGTACTGGGGAAGCAGGATCAATGCGATGGAAGATTTCGAAATGCCGGAGCTTGCAGAAGTATCTACGAACGATCCGGTATATGAGATCACAAAAGAAGAATTTCCTATATACGGAGGTCTTCGATACAAAGAACACTGTCTGAAGGTTACATTTGCAGACGGGACGAGAGATGTGGCTTACGAGTACGTAAATTATGAGATCCAGAAAAACGAACAGTGTGAGGAACTGGTGATCATTTTAAAAGACAAACATTATGCCCTTGTAATGGAACTGCATTATAAAATCTACGAAGCGTATGACTTGATGGAACGTTTCGTTGTGCTGAAAAATGAGTCGACAGAAGTTATGCAGATAGAAAAGCTGCACAGTGGGCAATTTCATGTTCCATATGAAGGATTGAATTTTAGAAATGTACACGGCCATTGGGGCGCAGAACAGCAGAAATTCGTGCAGAAAGTCGATTATGGAAAAATCATTTTCGAAAATAGAAGAGGAATTTCCAGCCACAATCACAATCCTTATTTCATTTTGGATCAGGATGCCACAGAGACAACCGGAAATGTGTACTTTGGCGCACTTCGTATGACTGGAAATTTCAGCGGGGCGGTAGAGCAGACACAGTACGGAGAGACACTTGTGCAGATGGGAATTAACACACATGATTTCACATGGGATCTTAAGCCGGGAGAAAGCTTTGCCTCACCGGAAATTCTCTGTGGGTATTCAGCAGATGGATTTCAGACAATGTCCCACAACCTGCATCAGTTTGCAAATGATTTTCTACTTCGGGAAGGACTTCGTCCGGTACTTTATAATTCCTGGGAAGCAACCGGTTTTGATGTAACGGTTCAGGAGCAGAAAAAGCTTGCAGCTAAGGCAAAAGAGTTGGGTGCGGAGTTGTTCGTAGTAGATGATGGATGGTTTGGCCAGCGTCACGGAATTGATAACGGCCTTGGCGACTGGTATGTAAATAAAGAGAAGTTCCCGAATGGAATCGATGAGCTGATCGACGAAGTGAAAGCGCAGGGACTTCTGTTTGGAATCTGGGTAGAGCCGGAAATGGTAAATCCAAAGGCAGAGCTTTATGCGAAGCATCCGGATTGGATCTATCACTTTGATACAAGAGAGAGCGACACATCGAGAGAACAGTATGTGCTGGATCTTACAAAAAATGAAGTAAAAGCGTTTGTACTGGAAATGCTGGATAATCTTCTCTCTAACCACGAAATCGACTACATCAAATGGGATGCAAACAGACCAATCTCTCAGACAAATTTAAAGAAAGATCTCTGGTATAAGCACATCCAGGCACTCTACGATATTGTGAAGGAAACGAAGAAAAAGCATCCGGCTGTATTGTTCGAAGCATGCGCATCTGGTGGTGGACGTATTGATTACGGCATTCTCGGAATTTTTGATGATTTCTGGACGAGCGATAATACAGACGCATATGACCGTCTGTTTATCCAGGATGCATATTCTTACATTTACCCGATCAAGGCAATGCGTGCCTGGGTGACCGATTGTCCGAACTTCCTGTCCAACCGTGTGATTCCAATGAAATTCCGCTATCACAGTGCAATGATGGGAACACTTGGAATTGGATGTAATATTTTGAAATTTACAGAAGAAGACATTGCTCTTTCTCAGGAAATGATCGCACAGTACAAGGAAATCCGTCCGATCATTCAGGAAGGTACGTTCTATCGTCTGAATCATACGTCGGCAAATGATTATTTCCTATATGAATATATGAAAGGAAATGAGGGCGTACTGTTCGCATTTCTCCCACAAAGCAAGCTGGGACATCGTGGAGTGACAGTGAAACTTCGTGGACTGGAAGAAAATGCGTCCTACGAACTTCTTATGGAAGATGGCAAACTCACAAAGAGTGGAAGTTATCTTATGAAACATGGATTTGACATGCGGTTGACGGGTGACTACGCAAGCATGTTGATTCGTATAAACAAATTATAAAAAAGCAAAGGAGAACATCAAATGAAACTTTCAAACTTTTCTAAATTATCATTTGGTATTGGAGCACTGGGAAAAGATTTATGCTATGCCATTATTTCGTATTTCTTAATGATTTATTTTACAGATACGATCGGATTGACACCGCTTTTTGTCGGTAACCTGTTTCTAGTTGCCAGAGTGTGGGATGCATTCAACGATCCAATGATGGGATTTGTTGTTGATAACACAAGAACAAAATGGGGAAAATTCAGACCTTGGATTTTGATTGGTACGGTGTTAAATGCAATCGTTTTAGTATTTATGTTTACAAAACCTTCCGGATTAGAAGGAACTGGCATGTATATATATTTCTCTGTTGTTTATATTTTGTGGGGAATGACTTATACAGTTATGGATATTCCATACTGGTCAATGCTTCCGTCTCTTTCCAGCACGAAAAAAGAAAGAGATTCTATGTCAGTTATCCCGAGAATTTTTGCAAGTACAGCCTGGCTTCTTATGGGTGCGTTTGCTCTGAAACTTGTATCTGTTCTTGGTAAAGGAGACAGCGCTGTTGGATATTCTGCACTTGCGAAAATTATTGCAGTGATTTTTGTAATTACTTCTATTATTACTGTTGTATTTGTAAAAGACCGCAGCTGTCAGGAAGCGGAGTCGGGTAAAGAAGCAAAAAGGCTTACAATCAAAGATGCACTTCATGTTATTGCCGGAAATGATCAGCTGAAAGTATTTATCGGAATTGTGCTTTGCTACAATCTTGTTGTACAGCTTGCCGGTGGTATTGCAATTTATTACTTCAAATATGTAACCGGAAATGAAGGCTTATATCCAATCTTCACAACTGCAGCACAGTTTGCAGAGATTGCAGCTTTGTTCCTTTTCCCAATCCTTTCTAACTATTTTACAAAGAAACAGGTATTTGCAATTGCCAGCTTCAGTCCTGCAATTGGTCTTGCAGGAGTTGTACTTTGTGGATTCTTTGCACCACAGAACATGGTAATTGTAGCAATCAGTGGTATCTTCTATAAATTGGGTTCTGGTCTTACATTAGGAGCAACAACCGTTATGCTTGCTGATGTTATCGATTATGGACAGGTAAAATTAGGAAGTAGAAATGAAAGTATTATCGCTTCATTCCAGACACTGCTTGTTAAGACCGCATCTGCAGTATCTGCCTGGCTGATCGGTGTAGGCCTTACAATTGTCGGCTATGTAGCAAACGCAGAACAGAGCGCGTCTACAATCATGGGAATGCGAGTATTAATGGGTGTTGTACCTTCTGTAATTACAATCCTTGCATTTGTGATCTACGCAAAAGGCTACAAACTGGAAGGCGCATATCTGGAAGAGATCATGGAAAAAATAAAAGGTAACAAAACGGAAGAAACAGAAGAATAGAAAATGAAATGAGATGAAGAGGTAGCGCGCTAAGTATTAAGTGCGCTGCCTTTTTTTGTTAAGACAATAGTATCACTGTATGAGATTGCGCATGGAATTCTTTTTTCACTGGTAGTAGTATTTTGCATATCATAAATTTCTAGCAACAACTTCAAAACATTATAATCCAAAAATGAAAGAAAGAGGCAGTGCGTTAAGTGGGTGATATGCCTTTTCTCGGTTCTGTTATTAAAAAGTTCTGAATATGACAAAAAAATCAGAGGCGGCACGACAAAAAGTGCAAGCTCCCCCCCCTTTTTTATGAGAAAATAAAATTACTTATACATATAAGGGAAAGGGGTAAGGAAGAAATGAAAAAGAGAAGGCGAATCTTATCGCTGTTCTCTGCAGCGTGTCTTGCGATAACGGGAATTGTTTCGGGCGCAGGTGTGCAGAAGACCGAAGCAGCTGCAAGAACAGAAGTAATCGATGTTACGGATTACGGAGTATATCCGGACAGCGGGAAGGACAGTGCAATCGGAATACAGAAAGCGATCGCAGCTGCGAAAGATGCAACGAAAGAGGGAAAAGAAGTCAAGATTAATTTCCCGGAAGGACGCTATGATATCTATCCAGATAAAGCAATAGAAAGAGAATTATATGTTTCCAATACTGTAGGTGCCGATCAGAACAATAAAATGAAGAAGATCGGTATTTTTCTGGAAGATATGGATCATGTTACCGTAGATGGAAATGACTCTCTGTTTATGTTCCATGGTAAAATGACAACATTTGCAACAATCGGTTGCGAAGATGTTGAATTTAAAAATTTTGCAGTGGATTTCCAGGTTCCGACAGTTATTGATATGACTGTTGAGAGTGTAGAGGGAAATACAGCAACTATGTATATTCCTGAGTGCTATAATTATGAAGTTGCAGGAACAACGATTAAATGGTACAGCGATGTGAGTCCTTATACAGGTCAACGTTACTGGAGTATCTCCGATCTGTCAGGTTATCATACCCAGCGGGAAGATACCGTACAGGGAATCAAATTTGGTGCAGGAAATGGAAATGCTGCATTAAAAGGTGTAGCTTCTATTGAGGATCTTGGAAATCATCGTGTAAAGATTACATATAATAGTAAAGCCGGTGAAGTTCAGAACGGAATGTGCTTCCAGTCACGTCCGACCGTACGTGATCATGCAGGAACATTTTTCTGGAAGAGCAAAGATATTAGGATGACTTCTCTTGATATCCAGTTCCTTCATGGATTTGGTATGGTAGGTCAGCATTCTGAAAACATTACAATGGAAGATGTTGATTTTGAAGCACCAAAGGAAAGTGGAAGAACAACAGCCGGATATGCTGACTTTGTACAGATGTCCGGATGCAAAGGAGCAATCAATATTAATAACTGTACCTTTGCAGGTCCTCATGACGACCCGATCAATATCCACGGAACATTTAACACAGTTACATCCATCAGTTCTGACAGAAGAACAATCACAGTACAGTACAACCATCATGAAACAGCTGGTTTCCCGAACTTTTTCAAAGGTGACGAAATCGAGTTCATGACAAAGGGAAATATGATCACAGTTGAAAATTCCGTTCGTACAGTAACAAAAGTTGACGGACCGGACGGAATGGGCGGAAATATGGGTGAAGGTTCAGGAAGTCTGACAACCATCAAGCTGACATTGGATAAGGCAATTCCTGCCGACGTTCAGGTAAATCAACATGTGGTAGAAAATATCACTTATACACCAGCTGTCAACATCAGCAATTGTGAATTTAAGGAAGTTCCGACAAGAGGAATCCTTGTAACTACAAGAAAACCAATTGTCATTGAAAATAATACATTTGACGGAATGAGTATGGCAGGCATCTATATTTCTGATGATGCTCAGGGCTGGTATGAGTCAGGTCCGGTCAGAGATGTGACCATCCGTAATAATACATTTACAAGAGGAAATGCACAGGCAATTTTCATTGAGCCTACCAATCCGACTGTATCTACGGAAAAGACAGTACATTCTAATATTAAGATCGAGAACAACACTTTCTTTACGTACAATAAGAGAGTTCTTGATGCAAAGAGTGTAGATAAACTCACCTTTAAAAATAATAAAATTTACAGACAGAATCCGATCAACGGAAACGGATCTCTGAATCTGGCAGTAAAAGAAGGAAGTTCAGCAGAACTGGAAGTAGCCAATAGTGCAGAGCTGGAAGTAAGCGGAAGTGGTGATACCTTATCAGGAAAACTGTACAACTTTAATGGTTGTAAAAATGTAGTGATCGAAGGAAATGAGTATGACGGTGGATTGAATGCCGGAAGTTCAATCAGCAACATGACTGCTTCTGATATTACAGTAACCAATGATGCAATGAAGGTAAACGCAGATTCCACAACAGCACCGAACGGAACGATGTACTACGAATCTGACAATGAAAAAGTAGTAAAGGTTTCCAGTACAGGTGTCGTAACTGCAGTAGGAGCAGGAACAGCCAATGTAACAGGATATATGGTTGTTGGAGGACGTAAGTTCCCGACCAATGCAGTGACATTTACAGTCAATGGAGGTGACCTTGGCAATCTGCCGGATGGAATTGAACTGACAGCGGCAGAAAATAAAGAAAATATTAAAGTAAATGATACGATCCAGTATACCGCAGATCTGAAATGGAACGCTGAAGAGAACGGTGCAGACAAGAACAGCGCAGTGACATGGAAGGTCTATGATGCCAAGACCGGAATTGAGACTGATAAAGCAACAATCACTGAACAAGGACTTCTGACAGCAGTAAAACCGGGAAGTGTTGTAGTGACAGCATCTACAGCCAACGGTTATGAAGCATCAAAACTGGTATCCATCTGGCAGGATGGAAAGACAATCACATCAGATATTACAGTAGATTATCCGACAGCATCTGACAAATATCGTGTAAGCTCAACCGTTAAAGGCGGACTGGAACAGGATTTTACAAGCCAGGGACTTTACCAGAATCAGACTCCGAGCAATGTCCTTGTAAAACCATTGCCGGAAGGAACAGACAGAACAGATCTGACACTTGTATTCAAACTGACAGGTGCAACTCCTGCAAATACATGGGCAGATGCAGGAATCTATCTCTATGATGATGCGGACAATTATGTAGCACTGGAAAAGAAGCATCGTGATGGCTCTACCAGTGCAGTAGCACTTGTAAAAGAGCAGAACAGAAGTGCAGTAGAGGAACCATATAATAACTGGGCAAATGTAAGCACAAATCCAATCTGGCTGAAATTGGTAAAAAATAATGCCACAGTGACAGCTTACTACAGTGCAGATAAGAACAACTGGACCACCATCGGTTCGAGAACAGACTGCGGTTTCCTGAGCGGTAATTTTAAGCTGGCAATCGCAAGCCAGGGAACTAATACAGGATCCATCACTTATTCTGATGTTACAGTGAATAATAAAGAAGTAAAATTAGTTGAAGAGGCAGTGAAACCGACCGCCTCCAATGTTAAGGTAACATATGACGAAGCTGCTGACAGCCTGACAGCAGCAGGAGATACTACAGGACAGTCCGTAATTGTAAAATGGGCAGTTGCTGATAAAGAAAATGGAAACTATTCCATTTTCAGCGGAGTAGAGGGAACTTCTCTGACAGCTTCTAAAGCATTGAAAGGCAAATATGTGAAAGCTGCTTATGTACCGCTGATCGGAACAGGTGCAGCAGGAGACATTGTATGGTCTGATGCAGTAAAAGTAACCGGAAATGGCACAGATTCAGGTGCATCAGCAGTCAAATCTGCAAATGCAGATCTGGCGACAGCTGACATTAAAACTAGTGAAAGTACAGACATGTTCCAGTTTGTAAAAGGAACAACTTTCTATCAGACAACAGCAGAAAGTGACGTTCAGGAAATCAAGTATTCCTTTGCAGCAGAGGATACAAAGGCAACAGTAAAAGTGCTGGTGAATGGAAAAGAAACAGCTGAACTGAGCGGAAACGCAGTTCTCACAAGCGGAAGAAATCTGATCGAGGTAAATGTTACAGCAGAAGATGGCGTGACAATGAAAAAATATCGTTTCACAATCAGCCGTCAGGGAGATAACAATGCATTGTTGGAAAGCATGCAGGTAAACGGACAGACAATCAAACTGGCAGAGGGAGTTTATGAATATAGTCTTCCAATTGCAACAGGAACAACAACAGCGCAGGTTGCAGCGACAGCACAGAGTACAAGAGCAACTGTTTCCATCGTGAACGGAAAAGAGGTTACATCCGCAGCACAGACTGTTCAGGGAGACGTGACAGTTGCACCGGGAATCAATGAGATTACGATCCGTGTGACACCTGAGACAAGTGCAGAGCCGGTCTACTATAAACTGAAACTGAAAGTGCCGAATGCTGCAAATGCACGTTTGGAAGCATTAAGCCTTGGAGGAAATGTATCTCTGAAAGAAAACTTTGATGCAGATACATTAAAATATACAGCATCTGCAACAGAATCCGCTGTGACAATCAATGCAACAGCAGAAGAGGCGGATAAGTCCACAGAAAAGACTTATAAAGTAACAGTTCATGCATCAGGAGATACATGGTTATCTGATCTTGACTGGACATCACAGACATCTGGAGATTCAGGTAATCCGACAAGAAAAGATAAGAGCTGTGGAAACAACACACTGACCTTATGGGACGGTTCAAAGGAAGAAACCTTTGATAAAGGAATCGGAAGCCATGCAGATTCTACAATCATTTACGATCTGACTGGCAAAGGATATACAAGTTTTTCATCTTATTACGGTGTAGACCGTGAGACAAAGATAAATCCTTCTCAGGCAAGTATCACATTTAAGGTATATGTGGATGGAAATCTGAAGTTCACAAGTGATGTAATGGGAACTAACACAGCAAAAGGATTTACAGGTGATATTGATTTAACCGGTGCAACAGAACTGAAATTGATTATGGACAAAGGTGCAAATAACTGGAGCGATCATGGTGACTGGGCAAATGCGAAACTGACAAAACCGTTTACAGCACCGCAGCCAGTAGTTGTGACCGTTCAGGTAAATGACCCGGCAATGGGAAGTGCAGCAACCGATAAGGGTGAGTATCAGAAGTATGATACCGCTACAGTAACTGCAACAGCAAAAGAAGGATATCATTTCGTAAACTGGACAAACGCAGAGGGAACAGAAGTCAGTGATGCAAATCCACATCTATTTGATGTGACAGAAGATGTGACACTGACAGCAAACTTCGCAGCAAATCCTGTAGTAAAGAAACAGTATACAGTAACAGCAACAGCAAGTGCTGAAGCAATGGGAACAGTCAGCATGGATCATGAGGACGGAATCTACGAAGATGGAGAAAAGGCAACAGTAACAGCAACAGCGAAAGAAGGATACCATTTTGTAGGATGGAAGCTGAAAGATGCAGAGGATATTTTAAGTACCGATGCGAAGTATACATTTAAGGTTGAAAAGGATGTAGACCTGATCGGAGTATTTGAGAAGGATGCAGAGCCAGTTAAACAGTATACAGTAACAGCAACAACAAGTGCTGAAACAATGGGAACAGTCAGCATGGATCATGAGGATGGTATCTATGAAGACGGAGCAGATGTGACAGTAACCGCTACAGCAGCAGAAGGACATCATTTCGTAGGATGGAAGCTGAAAGATTCAGAAGACATTTTAAGTACAGACGCGAAGTATACATTTAAGATTGAAAAGGATGTAGACCTGATCGGAGAATTTGAGAAGGATGCAGAGCCTGAGCAGGTGATAACTGCAGAAGAAATCATGCGTCGTATTATTGCAGATAAATCTTTTGCAACTTCTATTAAGAAAGATACGAAGAAACTAGCATTACCGGAAGTACCAGAAAACGCACAGATTGAGATTTGTAGTGTAAATCCAGAAGGAATTATCGCGCTGAATGGCGAAGTAACTATACCGCAAGAGGATACAGAAGTCATCGTAACAGTAAAGGTAACTGGAACAGATGGAAGTGTTGCCACTAAAGAGTTTAAGGTTATGGTAGAAGGAAACGGTGAGACAGAGAAACCAAATCCAGAGAAACCAAATCCAGAGAAACCAAATCCAGAGAAACCAGATAATGGAAATAATAACAGCAATAACAATGGAAATGCTGGAAATAATGGCAATAGTGGTAATAACAGCGCTAATGGAAATGTGAATCAGAGTGGAGCAAAGGAAAATAATGCTAATAGCTCAACTCCGAATGGTGGTGCAGGACAGAACACGGTAAAGGCAATCAAGACTGGAGATACAGCGAATTTCGCATTGTATGGAATTGTAATGATAGCCGCTGGGGCAGTAATCGCAACACTTGTATATCGCAGAAAAAGAAGCTAATCTAGATGAACAGAAACAGACCGTTATGAATTACGGAGCTGTGAAAAGTAAAAAATTATAGAAGACTGCCGGGATATTCTGAAGAGTATCCCGG
>ERZ773183.2951-NODE-2951-length-10444-cov-2.938589_pt1 | contig 10444 bp, 8 predicted proteins | sample MGYA00580532_ERZ773183 | MGnify/ENA primary metagenome ERZ773183 (study PRJEB29015, sample SAMEA2737791) | human gut metagenome | biome: human gut; feature: human-associated habitat; material: faeces | place: China | collected 2012 ... | reverse complement strand
CGTGCAGATTGCGGGAATGATTTTTCAAACACGCTCTAGTATAACCCACCCCACAACTCACTGCAAGTTCACGTTGTATTTTCCTTTCAAGTCATGTATACTCATTTTAAACAACAGATTTTATCCCCTGGTGAAGTAATAAGGTATGTTTTCGTCCGTGTATCAGAAGATAATCATGTACCTAATATACCGTCTTTTTCCAGATACTTTTACAGATTCAGAAAGGATTTTTATGATTCAGGATATTACCCCACATCATCTTTATAATGAATTTACTCCGAGATCTCCGCAGAACGGAGATCTGATTTTTGCTTTCCGTGACCGAAAACTTTTGGCAGATCTCTCAGCAAATACCTGTCGGTTTCCACTATGGGAAAATGTTTCTTCACAGTTTCCCACCACTACTTCTCTGATCTGGCTGTTTGCTCTGGATCAAACCTCCTGTTTTCTTGTGATGGATGCGGATCTGGACTTTCCGGAAACTTATACTTTCCACTCTCTTCAGGAAATCCGCGGTCGAGAGCCCAAGCATCATATTTTTGCTGCAATGACGGCTTTTCATCTGTATGACTGGTATCGGAACAATCGTTTTTGCGGACGTTGCGGAACTCCTGTTGTTCCGGATCCTTCCCATAAAGAACGGATGCTCTCCTGCCCACAATGTGGAAATACCATTTATCCGAAAATCTGTCCGGCTATTATTGTCGGAGTAATCGACGGGGAAAGAATTCTGCTGACAAAATATGCCGGACGGAATAATCCTAATTATGCACTGATTGCCGGTTTTACTGAAATCGGGGAGACCGCCGAGGAAACAGTAATGCGGGAGGTTTATGAAGAAGTAGGAGTAAGAGTGAAAAATCTGCGGTATTACAAAACCCAACCCTGGGGAATGGCGTCGGATCTCCTGATCGGCTATTACGCAGAGTTGGACGGTGATCCTTCCATCACTCTTGACCGCAACGAACTTTCCACCGGACTCTGGATGGACAGGAAAGATATCATCATTGAAGACGAAGACTTCAGCCTGACACGGGAAATGATCGTACGTTTTGCAAAGACCGGTCGTGCTGTACTGAATTAATATCGTGCTGTATTTACATATTTCGTAACTGTTCAGTAGCCTCACAGTTACGAGTCGAAATGCATTTCTAATCACCTTCGGTGATGGCACTTTGACTTGTATATCTCGGGATTTTGGCAATAAACATGCCAAAACACCTCGCGGAATGCTACCTACTGAGCAGTTGCCACATTTCTATAAAAAGGAGAACTCAGAATATGTCATCATTAACACTTTCAAAAGAGGAAGAAAAAAGACTGAAAGGGCTTGGTTTTTTGAATAATAAGGGGACAGATAATTTTTCTGCCCGTATTTTAACAGTAAATGGAAAAGTTACCGCTGCCCAGCACCGGGCGATGGCAGACGCGGCAGAAACGTTTGGAAACGGAATTCTGACCTTTACCACGAGACAGACAGTTGAAGTACAGGGTATTCCTTATGAAAAACTGGAAGAGTTTCAGGAGTTTGTCGAGAATGCCGGTATGGCTATCGGTGGTACGGGCGCTAAAGTTCGTCCCGTAGTTTCCTGTAAAGGAACCACCTGTCAGTATGGACTTCTCGATTCGTTTGCGATTTCAGAGGAGATTCATAAACGTTTTTATGAGGGGTATCATGATGTGAAGCTGCCTCATAAGTTTAAAATTGCAGTAGGCGGTTGTCCAAATAACTGTGTAAAACCGAATCTGAATGATCTGGGTATTATCGGGCAACGAATTCCTCATTTCAAAGCAGAGCTTTGTAAAGGATGTAAAAAATGTAGTGTTGAGGCAGTTTGCCCGATGGGAGCTGCCAAAGTATCGGATAAGAAATTACATATTGATGAAAATGTCTGTATTCACTGTGGTCGATGTGTGGAAAACTGCAGATTCGATTCGATTACAGACGGAACGTATGGGTTTAAAATTTTTGTTGGCGGACGCTGGGGGAAGAAGATTTCTCATGGTCGTGCACTGAGTAAGGTGTTTACTACTAAGGATGAGGCAATGGATGTGATTGAGAAGGCGATTTTGCTGTTCCGTGAGAGAGGACTCGCAGGAGAAAGGTTTGCGGTTATGATTGATCGGATTGGGTTTGAAACGGTTGAGGAAGCGCTTTTGAGGGATGATTCGTTATTGGAACGGAAAGAAGAAATCCTGTCCCGGGAATTATAAAATGCTATTGTCGCTACATAAATGATTTCGCTTCACAGATAAACCGGATCGATGAGTGTAAAAGACAGTTCAGCTGCATTTAGAATGCATTGCTGAGCTGTCTTTTATTTCTCTTATGGTATGTCTTTCGTGGTTTCTCTTTCTATTTTCTTTTTATCTTCTATGTCCCTTCTGGTGTTATGCCGTTTTTTCAGCTTCCTGTCCGTAAGTCTTTTTTCTCACAAAGTAATAACAGATCACCTGCATGATGATAGTAATGATCCAGGAACCCGGATAGGAAATAAAGAGGATGTAGAGACTTCTGTGGGATGGGAATATTCCAAAGATCCACAGAATTCTTGTGCCTACAGTTCCTATGACGGACAGGATCATGGGGACGGTGGATGATCCCATGCCCCTCAGGGCTCCCGGAAAAAGATCCATGATTCCGCAGAGGAAGTAGGGGACGGTTGTAATAGACAGGATCTCAAGGCCTGCTTTGATAACTTCGGGATCCTCTGTGTAGATGGAGAGGATCGGGGAGCCGCCGAAATAGGCTCCGCAGCCGAGAACACCTCCTACGATCACCGAAAGAATCAGGCAATCGATCAGAACTTTGTCCATTCGTTTGTATTTTCCCACACCGTAGTTCTGACTGGTAAAACTCATGCATGCCTGTGTTACGGCATTGATGGATACGTAGAGGAATCCGAGAATATTGTTGGCTGCCGTGTACCCTGCCATAGCTACCGAACCGAAGGAATTGACTGAGGACTGCAGCAGGGCATTGGAGAAGTTAATAACCGTACTCTGGATGCCCGCCGGAACACCTACCTGAAAGATCTGCATCAGATAAGCTTTTTTCATGGTCAGTTTTGAGAATCGCAACTGATAGCTTCCCTCTGACCGATACAGACACCGCAGTACCAGAATACATGAAATCAGCTGCGAAATGACCGTTGCAATGGCAACACCTTCCACCGCCATATGAAAGAAAATGACCAGAATCATATTTAACACAGCATTGATCACACCCGAAATAATCAGATAGAATAACGGGCGCTTCGTATCTCCTACCGCCCGCAAAATGGCAGCACCATAGTTATACATCATGAAAAATGGCATACCCAGAAAATAGATCTGCATGTATAATGTTGCCTGGGCAATCACATCCTCCGGCGTTCCCATCACTTCCAGAGACCAGCGGGAAAAGATCAGTCCGATCACTGCCATTGCCACACCGCTGATCAGTGCCAGTGCAATAGACGTATGAACCGTTTCTGACATTTCTTTTGTTTTTCCTGCTCCGTAGAACCTAGCCGCCAGTACATTGGTTCCCAGAGAAATTCCGATAAACAGGTTGGTAAAAACATTGATGAGTGCTGTTGTAGATCCTACGGCCGCCAGTGACTGGCTGCCGCTGAACCTTCCCACTACCACGATATCCACAGCATTGAACATCAGCTGCAGAATACCGGAAAGCATCAGCGGCAATGCAAAAGATATCAGTTTATCCATGATCGACCCGTTGCACATATCGATCTCATATTTATTATTTTTCATAGTGTGTTCTCCCTTACCTACGCCAGATGATCTGTTTCTTTTCTTTATATTCTGAACTATTTTCCCTATAAAATCAACATCTCTTTCTTTTATAATTATGCAAAATAACCACTGACTTTTTGCAAATTCGACATTTTTGAATTAAATCCATCAATCCATTGAAATCGCTGTTTTTTTTCAGTATAATGACTAATGGTGATAGTGATTATACACCTATTGATAAGGAGGAATATATTATGGCAACATGGAAAAATCTGGACACCCTCTCATCTTATGATAAGCTTTCCGGACTGAAAAATCATGTGGATATTGCCACTGCAATGTCCGGAGAACAGGGTGGCGAACGTGTAAAGAACTACAGCACTCCAATGGCTGCAGGTTTACAGTACAATTACGCAGCAAAAGAAGTAGATGAAACTGTCCTGACAGCTCTGGCTGAACTGGCAGACGAAGCACAGTTAATTGATAAATTTGAAGAGCTGTACAACGGCGCTGTAATCAACACCGGCGAAAAACGTATGGTTCTGCATCACCTGGCACGTACACAGCTGGGTAATCCTGTCGTTGTTGACGGCGTTGACAAACGTGACTTCTATGTGGCACAGCAGAAAAAAGCTGCTGATTTTGCTAATAAAGTACATGCCGGTGAAATCGTAAACGAAGCCGGCGAGAAATTCACAACCGTTGTACAGATCGGTATCGGCGGAAGTGACCTGGGTCCCCGCGCTTTATATATCGCGCTGGAAAACTGGGCAAAAGCCAACAATACCTTCAAAATGGAAGCAAAATTCATCAGCAATGTAGACCCGGATGATGCGGCTGCTGTTCTGGCATCTGTAGATCTGGCACACGCACTGTTTATCGTAGTATCTAAATCAGGTACAACTCTGGAGACCCTGACCAATGAAGCATTCGTAAAAGATGCGCTGACAAAAGCAGGTCTGAATCCTTCCAAGCACATGCTGGCAGTTACCAGTGAGACTTCTCCACTGGCTAAGAGTGATGAATATCTGACTGCGATCTTCATGGATGACTATATTCGGAGGACGTTACTCTTCCGTATCCGGTGTAGGTGGAGCGATCCTTTCTCTGGCTTTCGGACCGGAAGTTTTCGCAGAACTTCTGGATGGTGCAGCAGCCGAAGACAAACTGGCTACCAACCGTGATCTGTTGAAAAACCCGGATATGCTGGATGCTCTGATCGGCGTATATGAAAGAAATGTACAGGGATATCCTTCCACAGCAGTTCTGCCATACTCTCAGGCACTGAGCCGTTTCCCGGCACACCTGCAGCAGTGTGACATGGAATCCAACGGAAAATCTGTCAACCGTTTCGGTGAACCGGTAGATTATGTAACCGGACCGGTCATCTTCGGAGAACCGGGAACCAATGGACAGCACTCTTTCTACCAGTTACTGCATCAGGGAACTGACATCGTTCCACTGCAGTTCATCGGCTTCAAAAACAGCCAGCTGGGTGTAGATGTGGATATCGAAAGCAGCACCAGCCAGCAGAAGCTGTGTGCAAACGTAGCTGCCCAGATCGTGGCATTTGCCTGCGGTAAAGAAGACGAAAATCTGAACAAAAATTTCAAAGGAAAACGTCCTTCCAGCATCATTGTAGGAGACAAACTGACACCGGCATCTTTAGGTGCCCTGTTAGCTCACTTTGAAAACAAAATCATGTTCCAGGGCTTTGTATGGAATCTGAACAGCTTTGACCAGGAAGGCGTACAGCTTGGTAAGATTCTTGCAAAACGTGTTCTGGCTCATGATACCGACGGTGCACTGAAAGTCTTCAGTGATATGCTGAATATCTAAGCAAAACTGTTTGTACAACGATATCAGATTTCCCTGTATTCATGGATTCCTGAACGTTGTCCTCTGTAAAAAGAAGCCATATCATCTTTCACAGGATGATATGGCTTCTTTTATCTCTTTACACATTTTCTGTGGCAGTTTCCTTTTTATAGAGATCATAATATTTTGAGGTTCTCTGCCGATATAACATCAGACAGCCACGAACACAAAGTTCCACCGCCATAGCGATCCACATACCGTGAAGCCCCAGACTTTTTACAAGAATCATTGCCAGACCCAGCCGGACGATCCAGATACTTCCCAAATTCATAAGACTTGGAACAAAAGTATCCCCTGCGCCACGAAGTGCTCCTGCTGCCACGATAGATGCTCCAAACAATGGTTCCGCCAGAAGTTCGATACGAAGTACCTGTGCCGCCAGCGTCCGTACGGATGGATCCGGTGTCAATACCCGGAATACAATCGGACAGATCAGCATCATGATCGCTCCGGTTGCAGCCATGAAGCATGCACCCATCGCTGTACAGATATTCCCATACCTTTTTGCCTGTTTTGCCTCACCTGCACCCACGCTTCTCCCAACCAGTGTTGTTGCCGCCGACCCAATACCATATCCCGGCATATAGCACAGACTCTCCGCTGTCACTGCAAAAGAATTTGCCGCAATAGAAACAGCGCCCAATGGGGCGATGATCATTGTGGCTGCCACCATCGCACTGTTTATGGCTATTTCCTGCACTGCCACCGGCGTTCCGATCCGGAATGCTCTCTTTAATATCTCCGGATCATAGTGAAACCCTTCCGTTCTCCTGAGATGCAGTTTTTCATTGTGGACACAGCACCGCGCCGTCATGGTCAGGCTGACGCATGCACAGGCAAGCGCTGTTCCCATCCCGGCACCCATAACTCCGAATCTTGGTATCAGAAGTGCATTGAAAATCACATCCAACACACACATGATTGCATTCAGGATACTTGGTGTCACCATGTCTCCGCTGCACTGCAGGAAAGACGAATTCAGGGAATTGATCTGTGAAAACGGTACCATCAGCGCATAGACCATAAAATACGCCGATGCATCTTTTCGGATCTCCGGATTACCGCCCAGCCACACCGGCAGTCTTCCGCTGATGGAAAGTCCGATCAGACACAAAATTCCTGATACCAGAAGTGCAACCAGCAGACCATGGCATACCACCTGTCTGGCTTCTTTCTCTTTTTTCCCTCCAATATGATGTGCGACCTGTACGGAAAATCCCGCTGCTATCGCATAAGTAATTCCGCCAAACAACCAGGTAGTTGTTGCTACCAGACCGATCGCAGCAGAAGCATTTGCTCCCAGTGCTCCTACCATCGCAGAATCTATATATTGCATGGCTATTGTTGTAATTTGTGTCAGAATAGCTGGCAGGCTCAAATGCCATACTTCTCCAATCTGCTGCCACAATTCCTGACTGCGTTGTTCTCTCATTTTTCTTCCTCTTATCTTCCCGTTTTTTCCTAAACATTGCCATGGTCCGAATCATCTAATTTAGTTCCATGGGCATTTTATCTATATTTTTTTTAATTTTTTCTCATTTTTGTTATACTTTCACAATTGATTATACTATCTCCCACAGATTTTCACAATGGATATACTACAAGTTTCTGCTTCATATACAGGATAACTGTTTTCTGCAAACATTTATGTCTCCCGGTGCTATTTTTTCTCTACCATCAATACCCGATCTTTTACTGTAATACCTGGTATCTGAGGCAGGGCGGTATCTGTATGACAGGAGCGGTAAAGATCCGCAAGTCTCACCGGTGCCTGTGCCGATGAATCGGTACGATTTTCATACAACCCGGTAAGAAAATCTCCCAGTGAGATCCCCTGCTCTTCCACAGCCTGCGACAGTTCCGAAAGACTGTTTGTTGTGAAAATACAGAGACTGTTTCCGAGGCTGCTCTCCGACTCCATTCCCTTAAGCACTTCTCTTAATCTCTCCCTGTTTTCCCGGAGAGAGGTACCAAAAATTACTGCTTTTACATGTCCGATATCCAGATACTGTTCCCTGGTCGCTTCGTAAGCAGTATGGATCTGCGCCCCATCCGAACCGTTAAAATACAGTTCATTTCCCGGCTGCGTCTCTGCGCTTTGTTTCCTCTGCCCGGTGTCTTCGGCAAGAGATGCCATATGCATCCACACTGTATACCTTTGTTCTTCTTTCTGCCAGTCGATGCCGATCACCTGCGGATACGCCCGTTTTTCCGGTTCCACCGCCTGACAGGCAATAAGAAAAACAAATCCGGATACAAGCAGGCAAAACAGAAGTTTCACTCCAGTCCGGATGCTCTGCCTTTCTTTATCTTTTTCCATAAGATTTTCTCCTCGCCCATGCTGCACAGACCGTCATCATCAAACATACGGGCAGATAGACCCGGCTTAACATCTTCGGATACTGACGACTCCAGTTCCACTGCTCCTGTGCTGTTGTTCCCAGTAAAAAACAAAGAATCGCTGACGGAAGACGGCCAATAGAAATATGAATCCTGTCCGCCACATAGCTGCTGTAAAAGAAGATACTGCCCAGCAAAAAGACCAGCGAAAACAATAGTATGCTTAAAAAAATCAAATCTACCCGTCTTAAAAAGCCACCGGGGAGCTCCACGCCCGCCATCACTTCCAGAATCGGACAGGTATTCATAGTTGTTGCATCTGTTCCAAAATTGACAGTGAGAAGCACCGCTCCCGTCAGAAACCAGAGGGATAACTGACCAATGGCCGGCGCAAGTCCTTCTTTTCTTCTTTTTTCTTTGCTGTCACGAACCTGTACCGTCAGCCAGGTCATCAGACCGATGCCAGATCCGTATGCCACATATTTTCCGATGCTTTTCACACTCCGTTTCCAGTCAAACCCTGTTGTTTCCAGATGTTGATCGCCCCACACCATCTCCAGAGAGGGACTGTTTTGAACTGCAGCCAGCAACAGCAAGATCCCTCCCAGCCATGCTGCAACCCCCCATGAGATTTGCGCCAGCCGCCCCCGTGCCTGTACATGATGGGATCCTCCAAGTGCCGCAAGAACAAAAATAAGGGAAAGTAATGTCTCAGGCACTCCGGAAACCAGATATTCTCCTGCAAGATGCCCGACTTTTCCCACCAGCCATCCACCGGTAAACACCAGATAGCTCTCCCAGATTCCAGCTATCAGCCAGGTGGGAACTTTTCCCAGATACCGGATCGGATCCCGGAATACTGTCATCTGCCTTCGAAGGATCCCGCTCCACAGGACGAGAAGTATGCCGCCGATCAGGATTCCGACTGCTCCTTCTCTTCCGGTAAATTCCGGAATTCCCCATATCAATCCCATGCCCAGTGCCGCAAGCAAGCACTGACAGTGCATCTGCGACCATGAGATTCTATTATTCTCTGCAAACATTGCCTCCGTCACTCCTCATTTTTCTATTTTTCCCTTAAGCGAACTCTCTGGGGTCTTCGCGTATAGATCGGACGATACCGCATTTTCCTCATCGGTGCCCGCACCAGAAGATCCCGTTCGTCCTGATATCCGGCAATATCTTTTCCGATAAATGGCATCAGATATGGAATCTTAAAACTGGTCAGCCGGGCCAGATGTCCCAGAAGCAGATACAGACCCAGTACGATTCCATACATGCCCAACAGTCCTCCAAGCAGAATAAAACCATATTTGATCAGCCTGAATGCCGAAGTACATTCTTCATTCGGTATAGCAAAAGAACTCAATGCACTTAACGCCACGATCACCACCGCCATCGGACTCACCAGATTGGCACTCACCGCCGCATCACCGATGATCAGCCCTCCTACAATACCAATCGTTCCACTTAAAGCTCCAGGCATCCGAATCCCCGCCTCACGGATCAGTTCAAATGCCAGTTCCATAAACAATACTTCCAGAAGACTTGGAAACGGAACCCCCTGCCGGGACTCTGCAAAGGACAGGATCAGATTGGTCGGCAGGATCATCGTATGGAACCCAATCACTGCCAGATATGTTCCGGATAACAAAAAAGAAAAGATCATCGCCGCATATCGGATCACCCGTTCAAAAGAGGCAATCTCAAACCGATTATAACGATCCTCCGTCACATTCATAAAATCCTGAAATACACTGGGGAGCAACAATGCTACCGGTGAATTGTCACACAACAGAACAACTCTTCCATCCAGTACTTCCATCGCAGCAAGATCCGGTCGTTCGGTAGTCTGAAACTGTGGAAACGGTGACACCCAGTCCTCCTCTGTCAGTTGCTCAATGATTCCACTGTCAAGAACCCCATCAATTACAAATTGATCAATGCCCCGCCGGATCTGTTCCAGCACTTCCGGATATACCAGCTCTTTCATATATACCAGTACCAGCCTTGTATTTGACCGGACACCTGCGGTCAGCTCTTCTACTTTCATATCTGTACTCCGAATTCTTTTTCGGATCAGTGCTGTATTGGTTTTTACCGACTCGGTAAATCCTTCGTTGGATCCCCTCAACACCTTTTCTGTATCTGTATTATCTACAGAGCGTGCGGGATATCCCTTACTTCCGATTTTCAGCCCTTTATCATATCCCTCTACCAGAAGAAGCAGATTCCCTGCCAGCATTGCATTCATCCCTTCTTCCCGGGTCTGCAGTGGCTGTGCTTCCGAAAGCCCCAGGCTGTTTGCTTCCACTGCCTGATACACTTCTTTCGGATCTTTCCCCGCCATGTCGATAAACATCCGTCCAAGCACCGATTCTTCCAGGATCAGATTCGGTACGGTATTTTCCACATAGATGGCAAGCGCAGAGACGCTGCCGTCTTTCCCGAGTCTCATGGGCTGGAGTTTAATATCCGAACACCCTTC
>ERZ773183.2949-NODE-2949-length-10448-cov-4.189454_pt1 | contig 10448 bp, 8 predicted proteins | sample MGYA00580532_ERZ773183 | MGnify/ENA primary metagenome ERZ773183 (study PRJEB29015, sample SAMEA2737791) | human gut metagenome | biome: human gut; feature: human-associated habitat; material: faeces | place: China | collected 2012 ... | reverse complement strand
TGCCTTTCCGGCCCGAATGCCTCCGGGGATTACAGCCCGCCAACTGCCCGGGGCGGTCGGTGGATCCTGTAAGGGGCGTCATAAACTCGCCGGTCCTTACGCTGCGTATTTTGCAGCGTTAGTACCGCTGCGTGTTTATCCGAGCGAAAGCGTCCCCTCTAAGGACCACCGACCGGCCCGGGCAGTTGGCGGGCTGTAATCCCCGGAGGCATTCGGGCCGGAAACACAGGGCGGGCAGGGCACTATCCCGGGAGGGACGACGGCGGAACTGCTCCTCCTTTTGTTGTTTAAAATGTGTTATACTAACTTTTATCATTTTTTTTGGATTTGCGCAAACTTTTTTCCTTCCTGGGAAGTCTAATTAGTGTAAAGGGATGAAAATACAAGATTCATGAAAGAAGGTGGGGCACATGAGCCAACATTTAACTAAGAAACAATTCGCACAGTACATGGAAAACGGAAAGGCAAAATTTTATCGTCTCGCTTTCTGTTACGTCAAAAACGAGCACGATGCTCTTGAAATAATTTCGGAAGCCACCTACAGAGGATTTATTCATCTGAACAAGCTGGAAAAGCCGGAATTCTTCGATACCTGGATGAGCCGGATCATCATAAATTGTGCTTACGATTTATTGAAAAAACAGAAAAAATATGAATTTGTCGTTCCCGACGACAGCCTTTCCGAACCGCCGGATGCGGTTTCCATTGACGAGCGCATCGATTTATATCAGGCGCTGAACACCCTGCACCCGGAAGAAAAAACATTGATTATCCTCAAATATTTTGAAGACAGAAGCTTCCGTGAAATCGCGGAAACCATGAAACTGCCGGAAAGCACTGTGAAAACCCGGCTTTACCGTACCATCGGCAAATTAAAAGAAGCCGTTTCGGTCTGACAACACCCAAGAAAGGAGCTGCTGTTATGAATAAAGGAAAAGAAAACTACAACAACATTCCCCTGCCCGACGGTCTTTCTGACGCCATCCGGACCGGAATGGACAGAGGTCAAAAATATACGGCAAAAAAATGGATTACCGGTTTCGGCTCTCTGGCCGCCGCCTGCCTGTGTCTGGTCGTAATTATGCGGATATTTCCATTTACAAACGGAACCGGCGGAGATAACTCCAATATCCCTTCCCCTGCCAATTCTTCCGACACGCCGGTAACGCCCCAGGCCTTCTCCGATGAAAGACCCGTAGAGGTTCAAAATCCGGAAAGCTATCGGATACCCTGTAAACAGACAACGGAAACCTCTCCCAAAATGCCGGTTTATCATGTGGAAGAAAAATGGGCTCCCCACCGCCTCATTTTTACCCTTTATGACATCCGTGATTTCGACTTCGACGCTGTGAGCAAGCCTCTTTTGGAGTCTTCCATGGTACAGGATGTATACCGCAGCATCCTCCTCGATGATTCTGCCGTAAGCTTTGTGGTTGAACTTCCCATCAATATCGAATACCAGCTTTCGGAGCATACCGGGGACGGCTATGTGGAACTCAGCCTCCGCCCTTCCGATACCGCGGATGAAATACGCGAAATTTATTTTCTCTCCTCTCCTGAGATGGACGGCGGAGAAGAAACCGCACTGTTCCGGGAATCCCTTCCTGCCGGAGAATACAGCATAGTTAAAACCCGGGAAGGAAAATTCCTTGTAGTTTCAGGCGAATTTGAAACACAGCAGGAGGCGGAAGAAATGCTTGCACAATTGGAACAGAACGGAATGGAACCCGGAACCCTGCAGGTCGCATCCTGTATGAGCGATGAATCCCCTGCGGGCAGCGCCTCTCAGGATACCGTCACCCTGCCGGAGACAACAATGCCTTCCTCTATCCGTGTATATGGTACGGTGACGGAAATCAACGGCAGCCAGGTCACAATTTCCAACGATAACCAGGATGACCCCTATTCCACAATTATCCTCAACATCAATGAGGATACCCTCATATTAACCGCAGAAGACTGCAAAGAAAAAACTCTTAAGGATCTGCAGAAAGGCGACATCCTTTACGCCTATGTCAGCCCGGTCATGACCAGGAGCCTGCCTCCCATGTCCAACGCCGAATTAATCCTCTGCCAGATTCCCGCAGACATGATGGTTCCCACCTATGCTGCTATTACCGATGTTTCCTCCGATCCGGACGGCTCTCTCAGAATTACCACGGATCAGGAACTGGTTTGCTATATCAATGAGGATACCGTTATTAAGACTCTGGACGGTAAAAAGGATCTGGACAGCTCCGCACTTCAGTCCGGTAATAAAATACTGATCTGGTACCAGATTGCCACATTAAGCATACCTGCCCAGACCAACCCGGATGAGATCCGTGTACTTCCCTGACTTAATGCCCGCTGATACAAAATAAGCAGCGAATAGTCTTAACAGCACAACAGGTTTATTTATAAAAAGGTTTCTTACCGGCCTGACACCAGGCCCGGTAAGGAACCTTTTTCTTCCTCAAAGCCCCCGATTTATTCTTTCGCTTCCGCCGCTGCTTTCTGCACAAAAACATCCAAATCCTGGCTTCCCAGATCCCCATCATCCCTGCTCCGAACAGAAACCGTGCCGCTCTCCTCTTCCTTCTGTCCTACGATAAGCATATAGGGCACCTTTTCCATCTGTGCACTGCGGATCTTATAACCGATTTTTTCATCCCGGTTATCCATTTCGCACCTGAGTCCTGCTGCCTTCAGCGCCGCCATAACCTTACCGGAGTATTCAAAAAACTTCTCAGAAATAGGCAGCACCTTCACCTGCACCGGAGCCAGCCATACCGGGAATTTCCCCGCATAATGCTCAATCAGAATACCGATAAAGCGTTCGATGGAGCCAAACACAACGCGGTGAATCATGATAGGACGGTGCTTTTCTCCGTCCGCCCCCATATATTCCGCCTCAAACCGCATAGGCAGCTGGAAATCCAGCTGAATCGTACCGCACTGCCATGTTCTGCCGATAGAATCCTCCAGATGGAAGTCGATTTTAGGTCCGTAAAAAGCGCCGTCTCCTTCGTTTACCACATAATCCATCCCTGTTTCTTCCAAAGCGCGGCGCAGGCCTTCCGTTGCCAGCTCCCAGTCCTCATCGCTGCCGATACTGTTTTCCGGACGAGTGGAAAGCTCTACATGATAAGGGAATCCGAACTTGCCGTATACTTCATTGATCAGCCTCATAACCCCCTTGATTTCATCTGTTATCTGTTCCTCCGTCATAAAAATATGGGCATCATCCTGAGTGAAGCAGCGCACACGCATCAGTCCGTGCAGCTGGCCGGATTTTTCATGACGGTGCACAAGCCCCAGTTCTCCTATGCGCAGGGGAAGATCCCGGTAGGATCTGGGCTGGGATTTATATACCAGCATTCCGCCCGGACAGTTCATGGGCTTTACCGCAAATTCTTCCTCATCAATTGTAGTGGTATACATGTTCTCCCTGTAATGATCCCAGTGTCCGGATGTTTCCCAAAGCTTCCTGTTTAGAAGGATAGGTGTGGAAATTTCCTGGTATCCTTCTCTCTCATGCAGTTTTCTCCAATAATCCACCAGCGTATTTTTCAGAATCATCCCCTTGGGCAGGAAGAACGGAAAGCCCGGCCCTTCCTCCATGAGAGTAAACAGCCCCAGTTCCTTTCCCAGTTTTCTGTGATCCCTCTTTTTAGCCTCCTCCATCCTCTCAAGATAAGCTGCCAACTGCTCTTTATCCGGGAAGGAAGTTCCATAAATCCTGGTAAGCATCTTATTTTTTTCGTTGCCTCTCCAGTAGGCTCCTGCCAGGCTTGTAAGCTTAATTGCCTTTACATATCCCGTATTGGCAAGATGAGGGCCGGCGCACAAATCCACAAAATCTCCCTGCCTGTAAAAACTGATTACCGCATCCTCAGGCAGATCCTCTATCAGTGCGACCTTATAATCCTCCTTTTTCTCTTTCATCAGGGCAAGCGCTTCTTCCCTGGGAAGAGTAAACCGCTCCAGCTTGAGGCGTTCCTTTACAATCTTCTTCATTTCCTTTTCAATCGCAGCAAAGTCATCGCTGGAAATAGGGCTGCTGAAATCAAAATCATAATAAAACCCATCATCAATGGCAGGCCCGATAGCCAGTTTGGCATCCGGGTACAGACGTTTCACCGCCTGCGCCAGTATATGGGAGGTTGTATGCCGGAACACAGCGGCCCCTTCCTTTTCCTCAAAATTCAGTTCTCCCTGCATTCCATTCTTCATAATTACTTCCATTACTTTGTTCTCCTTTCTCCTGCAATGTTTTAGGTTTACATCCATCCCGGGCGCCGGCAAAAGCACATAAAAAAGCACCCTCAGAAAAAACAGCATTACCTGTTCTTCTAAGGGTGCATTCCATTTGTATAATAAAAACTATGGGCATCTGAAGCCTTTCGGCTCTTCTTCCCTGATTTTTATGGATCGGTTATGCACGGTTCCACCTTAATTTTTCACTTCAGATTCTATCAAATCCTAATCTTTAACGCAGATATACGGCCACATTTATCTCTGCTGCACAGCCTTCACATGGCGGCTCCGGAATGGTCTTCACCTCTCTCATCCGTAAAAGGGCTTCCAGCTTCTGCCCTTCTCTCTGGTTACGCTGACTTAAGGCTACTCTTTCCTTCATTGCTTTTCGTTATTTAACTGTATATTAGCATTGCATAAATGGAAAGTCAACCATTTTTAATTTTTGATTTTTTAGAATCAGGAGCACCCACTTTTACCTGCACTCTATAATCATCTTTTCAGGCAGCCTTCCGGCTTTCTATATCTTTCTCTTCTCTTTCCAGCCACTCTCCATAGTACTCCCGGATCACAGTAAAAGGAGCCGGTCCGATATCCAGAAGAAATGTATGGAATTCCATAGCATCGAATGCACTCCCCAGCGCTTCCTCCGCTTCCGCCCTCATCCTCTCAATCTCCAGATATCCGGTATAATACAACAGGTAATTGGAGGGATCCGCTATTATACTGTCATAAATCTCATCTGTCGTTTCGTCGCTGACAGAAAAAAACTGGCGGATAAAATCAGCGGCCTCTTTCCTGTCCCAGCCCTCGTAATTAATCCGGATATCCAGAAGTGCATACATCCCTTTGGTAATAGAACTGTTCCGGGCCAGAATTTCACCCATTCCCTTCTCCAGACCATTCTCTTCAAACTGATAAGAGCGATTTTCCACATAGGTTGCCCACCCTTCCGAATATGCGGAAAAATTAAGTACATGACGAAGTTCCTGTGTCTCCTTCCTCCGAAAATATTCGTGCTGATACAAATGCCCCGGGAACCCTTCATGAGCCAATAAGGTATAGGTATCATAGCTGCTTTTTCCGCCATTAATATAAATCACATTTTCCTGCGGCCGATCCATGGGAGGCACCATATAAAACGCAGGACTCATACTGCCCTCCAGGCTTTCAGGCACATACTTAATCCGATACTCACTATCCGGCAGCTGCGGATAGTCCTCCGCAATTGCCTCCTGTAAATTTTCCAGAACCTCTTGAGGATCCTGACTGAAAAAAGAGTACTCACCGAATTTTTCCGCAAGCTCCGGCGACCGGCGCAAAGCAATACCTATGGCATTTATGTCCGCCTCCAGCTGCTCTTCCACCGCCTTCCTTAATTCATCTACCGTGGAAAAAGAAGGATAAATACTGTTTCTCACCAAATATTCATAGTATTTACGCCCCTTCGGGAAATAATAGATTCCCAAATCATTGCTTCCGCTTCCTTTCAGCGCTTCCAGGCCCTCCGCCAGTTTCTCGTAAGCCGGAACAAAATGCTCCTTCAGAAGTTCTCTGTTCTTCTCAATATAGGCTGCTTTTTCTTCCCCGTTTATTTCCGGAAGCTCCTCCAGCCGCTCCTGAAAGGCTTCATCCAACAGAGAGCCCTCCACATCCTCTATATAAACCCGACAGGATTCAACCACCTTATCCGCCATTCGATCACTCATAAAAAGACCCTCTTCGGCCTTCTTTTTTTCAAATTCCAAAAGCTCATTATAATAAACATCAATCTCTTCCAGAAGCCCAAGGTATATATCCACATTCTGCTTTCCATAAAAACGGTATTCTGCAAGAAGTACCGGAAGCATCAGATGCATCCCCGTAACCGTATTCAGGGGTTCTTCATACAGCTCCAGCCCCTTTCCAGCCCCTTCTCCCTTCAGCATCTCCGTCAGAATACGATATGTAATCCTCTGCTCTTCTGTCAGCTCATCCTCTTTTATACCCTTCAGCGCACTCAGAATCTCTTTGTCCAGTTCCCTGTCCTTCTCCATTTCCTCTACGGAATAAGAAGAAAAAGCGGAATCTGCTTTCGTAATCCCATAGGCCTGCGGATCCGCCAGCGTATAGTTCAATGAAAGCTCATCCTGTGACGCCAATTCCACAAACAAATCTCTTGTAAAGCTGTCAAATACCTGAACCGGATCCTGCTTCCCATTTTCAGCAAAATCCCCCGCCATCGCACTTCCGCATCCCGGCGCCAGGCTCATAACCAATAAAACTACGGAGAGTATAATCGCTGTACTTTTTTTCCCTGTCTTATTTCTCTTCTGTCTGCTTGTCAGCATATACTTTCTGTCCTCCCTGAAATCAAATCCTTAGATTCCCTTGATGTCCTGTTTACGTTACGTTTCGCAGTTACTCTTCCCATTTCTTTTGTGCCGGCCGTCTTCTCCGTACCGTGTGCCCGGCCTGTTGCCTCCGGTCTTTGGTACCCGCCGCGGCTCTGTAAGGATTCCTGTAAGGACCGTTATAAGCTCGCCGGTCCTTAGGCTGCGTCCTTTGCAGCCTTAGTACCGCTGCGTGATTATCCGAGCGAAAGCGTGTCCTGCAAGGAACCTTACAGAGCCGCGGCGGGTACCAAAGATAGGAGACAACAGGCCGGGCACACGGTACGGAGAAGACGGCCGGCACAAAAGAAATAGGAAGAGTAACGTCTCACAAAAAGCGGGAATGCATGTGCATTCCCGCCTTATAATCAAATTCCTTCGTCCGGCTCCAGCAGTGCCTTCTCATACCTGTCCAGAATAATATTCTGGATATTCTCTCTTGTTGCCTGATTAATCGGATGGGCAATGTCCCTGTATTCGCCGTCTGTAGCCTTTTTGCTGGGCATTGCTATAAACAATCCTTTCTCTCCTTCAATTACTTTGATATCGTGAACGACGAATTCATCATCAATTGTAATAGATACGATGGCCTTCATCTTTCCTTCCTTGGTGATTTTGCGCACACGCACGTCTGTAATCTTCATTTGAGATTCCCCCTTTTATCTTTAGATGACATACCTCTCGTTTTTTTCTACCACAATCTTAATCCCGTCTTCCCCTTTATAGAAAGTATTGGCACGGATAGTATCCCTGCTTTCCACAATGCAGTTCTCAATATGGGTATTATCACCGATGTAAACGTCATTCAAGATAACGGAATTCTTGATATAGCAATTGTTCCCTACAAAGGATTTTTTAAATATTACGGAGTCTTCTACCGTACCATTAACGATACATCCGCTGGAAATCAGGCTGTTGCTGACTTTTGCTCCCACATTGTATTTGGCAGGCGGCAGGTCGTCAACCTTGGAATAAATATCAGGATACTGCTTAAAGAAATAATTTCTGATTTCCGGCTTCAGGAAATCCATATTCGTGGAAAAATAATCTTCTACCGATGCGATATTGCGCCAGTATTCTTTAATTTTATATCCGTATATTCTTTTCTGATTCTTATAACGGATCAGGATATCCTTAACAAAATCATATCTGTCTTCCATAGCGCAGCGCTCAATCATTTCTATGAGCAGGCGGCGCCTGATAACATAAATTCCGCAGGAAATGGTATTGGACTTGGCTACAATAGGCTTTTCCTCAAATTCCTCTATCCGGCAGTCCTCGTTCATCTTAAGGGTACCATAGCGTTCCACATTAGCGCCGATAGGCATGTCCTTGCACACCACCGTAATATCGGCCTTTTTCTCAATATGGTATTCCAGGACCTTGTTATAATCCATTTTATAAACACAGTCACCGGACGCAATTACCACATAAGGCTCATGGCTGCTCTTCAGGAAAGACAGGTTCTGATAAATAGCGTCTGCGGTTCCTCTGTACCAATAGCTGTTGTCCGCCGTAACCGTAGGGGTGAAAACGAACAGACCGCCCTGTTTACGTCCGAAATCCCACCATTTGGAAGAGTTCAGATGCTCATTCAGGCTTCTCGCATTGTATTGAGTGAATACGCCCACCTTCTGGATATGGGAGTTGGACATATTGCTGAGCGAAAAATCAATACTCCTGTAGCTTCCCGCGATAGGCATCGCTCCGATAGCTCTTTTCTGAGATAGCTCCTTCATTCTGTGATTATTGCCGCCTGCTAAAATTATTCCTATCGCTCTCAATTTTCGTCACCTGCCTTAATTAAAGATTTGCCGCTTGCAAGAGTGCCTGCCTGGTAATCCGTATCATCCGTCTCTCCGAATATCACCGTATTCTTTCCGATCTGTACGTTTGTGGGGATAGTACTCTTCTCTCCGACAGTTACAATGCCGCTGTTATAAATATGAGGTGCGATATCGTTGTCGGCCTCATCTCCCACTCCCATTTTGACGTTATCGCCAACCAGCACATTCTCTGCAATAATGGCCTTATTCAGCTCACAATGACTGCCAATGACCGTATTATTCATAATAATGGAATCGCGGATCACCGTATCTTTTCCTACAGTAACACCGCATCCGATCACGGAATTATAAACCTTTCCGCAGATTTCCGATCCTTCACCGATTATGCTTCTCTCAATCACGCCGTCCGGAGCTATATACTGGGGAGGAAGGATCTCACTCTTTGTGTATATTTTCCAATATTCTTCATAAAGATTGAATTCAGGCACAATATCTATCAGTTCCATATTGGCTTCCCAATAGGAATTAAGCGTTCCAACGTCTTTCCAGTATCCGTTGAACTCATAAGCATACATGGGGGCCCCGTTTTCGTGGCAATAAGGAATGACATGTTTTCCAAAATCCAGATTGGGCTGATCGGCTCTGGCTATCAGCGCCTCCTTAAGGGTTTTCCAATTAAATATGTAAATTCCCATAGAGGCCAGATTGCTTCTGGGACTCTCCGGTTTCTCTTCAAAGTCAACAATCTTACTGTTCTCGTCCGTGATGACAATACCAAAACGCTTCGCTTCCTCCACCGGCACGGGCATTACCGCTATTGTGCACTCAGCGCCGTTCTGCTTATGGAAGTCAAGCATTACCTCATAGTCCATTTTGTAAATATGATCCCCTGACAAAATCAGAACATAATCCGGATTGTAACTGTCCATATAATCAATATTCTGATATATGGCATTAGCCGTACCTGTATACCATTCGCTGTTCTCACTCTTTTCATAAGGAGGAAGTACAGTGACACCGCCTATATTCCTGTCCAAATCCCACGGAATACCGATTCCTATATGGGTATTCAGCCTCAGCGGCTGATACTGTGTCAGCACACCTACGGTATCCACGCCTGAATTAATACAGTTGCTCAATGGGAAATCAATAATCCGGTACTTGCCGCCGAAGGACACGGCAGGTTTTGCCACTTTGGAGGTCAGCACACCCAGCCTGCTTCCCTGACCGCCAGCAAGCAGCATAGCAATCATTTCTTTCTTAATCATGTCATCACCTCATGTTTCTGCATCCATATTCTGCATAGATTTACGTATATAACGTAATAAGATTATAACACATGCTTGTACAAAAGTGAATAATCTTTTACAATTTCTTTCTGCGCTTATTTTTTAAATTTTGTGTATATTTAACATATTTAAAACATTAACTTTTCTTCTATTATCTATTTTACATAACATATGCCTGGTATTTCTTATGCACCTTTCTTCTATTTTTCACAAAATATGCGGTATATCGACAAAAAATCCTTTTACTCCGTTTTGATTTTGTAATTCCCTATTGGTTTTTTTTTCATGAATGCGTATAATACATATCAGAATGAACAAAGACTGCTTAGTCTGCGTACACTGTCAGTAGAGGGCGTAAATGGCTGATGGCAGATCGTTTTGTCCAAATAATAAACAGGAAGGGTATCCCTATGTATCAAGTAGATTTTAATCATCCGGTTCACATTTACTTCATCGGCATCGGCGGCATCAGCATGAGCGGCCTGGCAGAAATTCTTCTTTCAGAAGGCTTCCGTGTATCCGGTTCCGACGCAAAAAAATCATCTCTTACCGAACTTCTGGAAAAACAGGGTGCTGTTGTACACTACGGACAGCGCCGTGAAAATATAACAAATGATATCGATTTAGTTGTCTATACCGCCGCTATCCACAAGGATAATCCGGAATTTGCCGCCATGGAGGAGCTGGGTCTTCCCAGCCTGACGCGCGCCCAGCTTCTGGGGCAGATGATGCGCAATTACAAAACCCCCATCGGTGTGAGC
>ERZ773183.2913-NODE-2913-length-10590-cov-3.564309_pt1 | contig 10590 bp, 8 predicted proteins | sample MGYA00580532_ERZ773183 | MGnify/ENA primary metagenome ERZ773183 (study PRJEB29015, sample SAMEA2737791) | human gut metagenome | biome: human gut; feature: human-associated habitat; material: faeces | place: China | collected 2012 ... | reverse complement strand
CATGGCACTGCCCAAGGATGCCCCGATGCCGCCGGACTGCCCACTGATGGAGCTTGCCGTACTTTGCTGCACATGGCGGCTCACCATGCCGGAAAGCCCGCCTGCAAAGGTATTGCCGGGTGTGACTTTTGTGGTGGCTGTTGAAGCGGCGGCTTTGGCAGCGCCCAGCCCCATAAAGGCTTTGCCGATTTCAAAACCGCGAAAAGCCAGTAGCGCCTCAGACAACATCGAGCCGGGCGAGCGTGAAACGCCGATGCCCAATGAGTGCAGAATACCGTCCAGCTTGGTGCTGACTTTCAGAAAAGCGATAGCACACAGCAACCACAGGAACAGATTGCCGGAGACGGCATCCTTGCCATGCGCGTCTACGGCCGCAGCAGCTTCATCCTCGGTCAAAGCAAAAGCGGCCGGACAGTACAGAAGCGCAAGGTTGATGGCGGTGAATAGGGTAAACAGAGTTTTTTTCATGTAAAAAATCTCCTATAAGGACAGCGGATTGGCGAGAAACTCACCGACCATATTGACGAACAGTTTTAAGCACCATGCGTTCATAATCAGCAGCAGAAGCTGCCCACTGAACATTCGGCACCAGCTTTTGAAAATGTTGTTTGTGCCGCGCGCCGCGCCCATAGCAAAGGCAAGGGGTGCGGTGAAAACCAGAATTCCCAGTACAACGTATCGCTCGGCGGCTTCCAAAAGCAGCTTTAAGTAGTTCCAAGCCAGAATCACAACGAGAATCAGTGCAATCAAGGCCACAGAACCGTTGGCAATCACGCCAATGATGATGAGTAGCACGGAATTGAAGTCTCCAAACTGCACGCCGGGCAGGCTGCTGTCCAGAATCCAGTTGTAGGGCGTGCCGCCGATTTGCAAGGCAAGGTTGACGATGTCGTCGCAGTACCAAATCAGCAGCAGAAAAATCACAGAACGCACCACCAGATTGATGGGATTCTCGGTATCGATGTCAAACCCGGCACCATAGCAGCGGTAAAGCTGCCACACAAGGTTCAGCAGTACCAGCCCGATGGCCGTCCAAATGAAGATTTCATACATAGCCGAAGCAGCAGGGAAGTACCGCTTGAACGTGTCCATATTGCAGCCCAACGCGCCGAGCACCGAGGTAGATGCCAAATCCAGCAGGTTCATCACCTGCGTTGCCAGCCAATCGACAATACCGTCTAAAATGCCCAAAGGCGTTCACCTCCTCGTTACAATTACGCGTAGTTACGGATTCCAAGTGCCGCCCTGAAAGAACGGCGTGACATAAGCCATGATGAAGCCGAGACCGTTCAGAATCGCCCAGGTGATGGCAATGCGCTTGAGCCATGCGCGAGAGTCGTCCACGGTCTTGCCGTTCTTGGAAAAGTTCATCAGCAGCAGGGCAACGGCGGCGCAGACCACGGCAGTGACGGTGGAGATAGAAATGATTTGCGAGTAGACATCCTGCATGATCTCGCTGGCCTTTGTCCAGACGGTGGTTGCGGTTGTGGCTGCGGCTGCGTTATTATCCTCGCCGGTTGCAAAAGTGGGCATTGCGGTCAGTACGCTGCATAGGACAGCGCAAAGGGCTGTCCTTATGCGCTTGTGGTAAAAAGAATACGTGTTTTTCTTGATCATTGAAACCTCCTGTGTGTAAAAATGCTTTATGAGTTGCCAAAAGTAGACCATTACCATAATAACAAATTGGCTGTGCAGGAAAAAAGGCTTTCGCTCTGCGGATGTATTGCGGATGTTGTGCAGGTTCAATCAGGGGTAAGGAGATTGGTGATTTTCTCGCAATTTTGTAGCATAGGACAGTGATGCCAGCAACAAAAGATATTCAAACGTAGAAATGAAAATAGAGCTGTCATGAGACGGCAGCCCTATTTTTATCACAAAACCAGTTCCTGTACAAAATTCCTTGTGCGGTTGATACTTGGAGAGGCAAGACAGTAATATAGATATTCCCATATAACGCAAAGCGCCGTTACCGCAGGTGAAGCGGTAACGGCGGGGAAGTGATTGACTATATTGGCAGCGCAGATAACATTGGGCACCATCATTTCCGGTTTCAACTGATACAAAATGGTATTGGCGCAGACCCGATGGCAGTCTTTTGTGAAATTTCGGCCATAAAGGGAAAACCTATTAAACGAAAACAAATGTTAAAATTTCACCTGGTTTGCTTTCCGGTACTCTGTTGGCGAGGTTCCTTCTGCATTGCGGAAAGTTTGGGAGAAGTAGCTGGAAGAAGAAAAGCCCAGAATAGCTGCGATCTGAGAGAGAGAAAGGTCCGTCTCGGCCAGGAGACGCTTTCCTTCTTTTATGCGGCAGTTGATGATATAATTGATGGGCGAAACACCGTATTCGCGCTTAAAGGCGTGTACCATATAATATTTGGTGATGCTGACCTTTTCTGCCAGCTGGTCCAGCGTGATATTTTCCTTATAATGGTGGTCAATGTAGCGCTTTACCGTTGCACACTGGCGGTTGGCAGGCAGGCGGGAGTGGATCGGCACAGCCGAAACACTGGCGTTGCGCATCAGCTGTACAACGATAATATCCATGTAGGCCTGGCAAAGTATCTGGAAACTCGACTCTCGGTTCTGCATTTCCCGCAGGATCTTGCGCATACAGACCAGCACATCGTTATCCTCTTTAAAGGTATAAATGCAAAAGCTGCCCTCGGCGGCATCGGAAATCGTAAATTCCAGCCCTTCGATGCCAAGCACAATATATTCCAACGGGTGTGATTCAAAGCTGACTTCGGTGTGGATGACGTTGGGATTGACCACGACCAGCTGGTGCGCCTGCACGGGGAACAGCTTGTCATTGATCTGAAACTGCCCCTCGCCATCGACAATATAAAATAGCTCTGCGTAGCTATGGGAATGTGGGATGGAGGGCCAATCGCCGCTGTATTTTGTAGAGGCTATATTGCGCAGCTTCATCTTGTCGCGGGGGAGTGCGTCATCCTCCGGGTTGAAAGCATAGTTGATGTGGCTCATGGCGAGGCCTCCGAACTTTTTGATATATTGTCATAATTCTATTATATGGCACACGTCCGAAAAATGCAACGAATTTTTTGGGCGATTTTATCAATATGTTGCTTTGTTTCGAAATACAAACGTGTAAAGTGCACAATTTTCAGACGCGAAAGTCGGACGTTGTGCCGAAAAAACGGTGAATAACAATATTGCTAAAATGATGAGCAATATAATAATTGATAAATGATGTGAAAAGCACTACACTTAAGTCACCGCGAAAGGGATGAAATCCCGACATAGAAATTACACTTAGGAGGAAAACACAAATGAAGAAGATCGTTGCACTTTTGATGGCTTCTGCTATGGCAGCTTCGCTGGCTGCTTGTGGCGGCAACGCCCAGAGTTCGGAAGCTGCTTCTACTGCTCCCGCAGAGTCTACGGCTGCCGAGTCTACGTCCACCAACGGTAAAAAGTACGAGGGCGTTGAGTTGACTATGTGGTCTATGTGGTCTGCCGGTGAGGTTCAGGCAAATGCAATTCAGGCCGCCGCTGACGCTTTCGAGGCTGAAACTGGCGCACACGTCAACATCGAGTGGAAAGGCCGCGATGTCAACACCCTGATTTCTGCCGCGCTGGAATCTGGCGAAAAACTGGACATCTTCGAGGATGATTACAACCGTATCGGCCACGCTTACGCTCCCTACACCTACGACCTGACCGAGATGGCAGACGCTGTCGGTTATGATGACTTCAGCTACGCTTGCTTTAACGATCAGTCCAAAGAATGGGCTGGCTACCTGAACTCCATCGTAGAGCAGCCCCAGATTGGCGGTATCTTCTACAACAAGGACGCTTTCGATGCCTGTGGCATTACCGACACCCCCAAGACTTGGGATGAGTTCCTGACTGTCTGCCAGACCCTGAAAGGCAACGGCTATGAGCCGCTGGCGCTGGACGGTGCTTACGCAAACTTCAACTTCTACAACCATCTGGTTCGTCATCTGGGTGAGGACGCCATTGCTGAACTGGGCAAGAACGGCGGCTGGGCTGATAATGAAGCTGCTGTGGCGGCTGCGCAGGAAATCATTGATTTCGTGAACGCTGGTTATCTGGCCGAAGGCGCACCTGATGCCTACCCCGCCAGCCAGACCAAGGTTGGCCTTGGCACGGCTGCTATGGTTGTTTGCGCAAACTATGTCACTTCTGAGGTTGACGCTGCGGTTGGTGAGCCTGTAAACTGGGGCTTCTTCAACTATCCCGAAGTCGAGGGCAATGTTGATGCTTCTGCTTACGCCGGTGCAAACTCTCTGGCCATCTCCTCTAACTGCGAGAACCCGCAGGCTGCATTTGACTTCATTATGACCATCGTTACCGGCACTTGCGGTCAGGAACTGGTTGACAACGGCGGCCAGATTCCCGCTGACACCCGCCTGAAGGAGTCTGTTCTGGCTGGCTCTGTTGAGACCCTGAAGAACACCACCACTCCGATGAGCTGGTGCGGTGCGTTGAACACGCTGGACGGCTGGTCCTCCATCAAGAGTTCCATGATTGAGCTGTTCGAAGGCAAGTACGCAACCGGCGCTGACTACTGCGCTTACTTGGATACCCTGTGCGGCTAATCCTATAATAAATCACGGTACGCCGTCAAGCGGTGCGGCTGTAATGGATTTATTCAGGATTCCCTCAATCTGAACAGAGGCGGCACCTGAATGGGGGCCGCCTTTGCTTATGACATTTCATTTTTGAGGTATTACCAGTATGAAAAAGAACAAGACAATGATTTTCCTATTCATTCTGCCCACCGTTCTTTGCCTGTTGTTCATGTATGTCTATCCGGTCGTTCGGACAGTTATCATGAGTTTCTTTAAGGTAGAGAGCCTTACGGCATCTACAAGCACATGGAGCTTCTATGGGCTGCAAAACTATTTCAAAATCCTGCGCAATGCCGGTTTTATCAGTTCCATAAAAAACATGGTGATGATTTGGCTGGTAGGCGGCATCATTACCATGTGCCTGTCCATGTTGATGGCCGTGATTTTGACCAGTGGCATCCGCGGCGCAAAATTCTTCAAGGCCGCCATTTATATGCCCAATATCATCAGCGCCGTGGCACTGGCCACCATGTGGATTCAGTATGTGTTCAACTATGATTATGGTCTGCTGAACCAGATCGTCAAAGCATTCGGCGGCGAGAATGTCCGCTGGCTGGGTACGGACCTGATTTTCTGGGCTATGATGATTGCTTTCATTTTTGGCAGTGTTGGTTACTATATGCTGATTTTCATCAGCGGCATCGAAGGTATCCCGCAGGATTTGTACGAAGCTGCCACTATCGACGGCGCGAATATCTTTGACCGCTTCTTCCAGATTACGCTGCCCCTGCTGAAAGGCGTCATCCGTACCTGCGTTACTTTCTGGAGCATCAATGCTACCACATTCTTCCTGTGGACGAAGATGTTCTCCCCCATTAACACGGAAACGGCCACCATTGTGCCCGTTGTGTACCTGTACGATACGGTGTTTGGCGGCAAGGGCGTTGTCGAGCGCGATGCTGGTGCAGGCGCAGCGATTGGCGTTGTGCTGACTTTGATTATCATTGTTGTGTACGTTATCACCAACCTGATCTTGAAAGACTCGGATCTGGAGTATTAAGGTAGGAGAGCAGTTATGGGAAAATATCACGATAGAATCAACTGGAAGAAAGAGCTTCAGCTTCTGCCCGGTTATATCATTGTTTGCGCGTGGGTCGCGCTTACGGCTGCCATCCTGTTCTGGATTGTCTGCGCCAGCCTTTCCTCAACAAAGGAAATTCTGACGGGCCGTGTTATGGACTTTTCCAATGGCCTGAAGTGGGATAACTACGTCACAGCTTGGAACACCCAAAATGTATCGCTGTATTTCTTCAACAGCTTGGTTTATGCTATTGTTTCCTGTGTGGGCGTATTGCTTATTTCCGCGCCCGGTGCTTATGTGCTTTCTCGCTGGAAGTTTGTCGGCGGTAAGGCCATCCGTATCGGCTTGGTCATTGCCATGAGTGTTCCCACCATTATGATCATCATGCCTCTCTACTCTTTGGCTGTGCAGTGGGGCATCAAGGGGCGCGTGCTGTTGGTTGTGCTGTACATTATGCTGCGCGTACCGTATACCACGATTTACCTACTGGATTTCTTCTCCTCACTGTCCCGGTCTTATGAGGAGGCGGCCTACATTGACGGATGCAGCCATTCTCGGACGTTCTGGCAGATTATGCTGCCGCTGGTTCAGCCCGCCATTATTACGGTTACGATTTTCAACTTCATGTCTGTGTGGAACGAGTTCTTCATGGCGTTGATTTTCACTACCAGTGATTCTATGACCCCTGTTGGTGTCGGTTTGTTGCAGATTGTCAACGCAATGAAATATTCCGGCCAGTACGGTGCTATGTTTGCCGCAGTTATCATTGTGTTCATGCCTACTTTCCTGCTGTATCTTTTCCTGTCTGAAAAGATTATTGTCGGTGCTACCAGTGGCGGCGTTAAGGGCTGATTTGACTTTCCTCCATTCAAAATATTACGTTTCAAGGAGAATCCTTATATGAATGATGTAAGAAAAATGGGCCGCGTGACGATTCCCACTGATACGGACGCAGTGTCTGAAACCCTCGACCTGTTGAAGCGCTGGGGCGCGGATGCCATCCGCGACTGCGATGGCACTGAGTTCCCGCAGGAGCTAAAGGACACCGGCGCAAAGATTTACGCCACCTATTACACTACCCGTAAGGACAACGCATGGGCAAAGGCCAACCCCGACGAAACCCAGCAGTGCTACATTATGACGCCGTTCTACACCGCTGAAGGCGGTGCGCTGACCATCCCCCTGATGACGGGCATCAGCCGTGAACTGATGAAAGTCAACGACCATGACGATATTGCCCGCTGGTGGGAGGTCATGGACCGCACGACGGGCGAGCCTGTCCCCACCGCCGACTGGCACTATGATGCCGCCCGCGAAAGCGTTGTCATCGACCCCCCCGCCGCCTACCACGAGTACACGGTCAGCTTTTTGGCGTACCTGATCTGGGACCCCGTCCACATGTACAACTCGGTCATCAATGACTGGAAGGATGTCGAACACCAGATCCCGTTCGATGTGCGCCAGCCCAAGACCCACGCCTACACCCTGCGCCGTCTGCGCGAGTATCTGGAAAGCCACCCCTATGTCAACGTTGTGCGCTTTACGACCTTCTTCCACCTGTTTACGCTGGTCTTTGACGAGCTGCGCCGCGAGAAGTACGTGGACTGGTACGGCTATTCGGCTTCTGTCTGCCCCTATATTTTGGAACAGTTTGAGAAGGAAGTCGGCTACAAGTTCCGCCCGGAGTTCATCATCGACCAGGGCTACTACAACAACCAGTACCGTGTGCCGAGCAAGGAATATAAGGATTTCCAGGCATTCCAGCGCCGCGAGGTCGCCGGGCTGATGAAGGAAATGACCGACATCGTCCACGCCTACGGCAAGGAAGCCATGATGTTCCTGGGTGACCACTGGATCGGCTGTGAGCCGTTTATGCCGGAATTTCAGCAGTCCGGCGTGGATGCCATTGTCGGCAGTGTCGGCAACGGCAGCACCCTGCGCCTGATTTCCGACATTCCCGGCGTCAAGTACACCGAGGGTCGCTTCCTGCCCTACTTCTTCCCCGATACCTTCCACGAGGGCGGCGACCCTGTGCGCGAGGCCAAGGAGAACTGGGTCACGGCACGCCGCGCCATCCTGCGCAAGCCCATTGACCGCATCGGCTACGGAGGCTACTTGAAGCTGGCCTGCGAGTTCCCGGAGTTCCTCGACTATGTCGAGAGCGTCTGCAACGAGTTCCGCGAACTGTACGAGAACATCAAGGGCACCACGCCCTACTGCGTCAAGACTGTGGCTGTGCTGAACAGCTGGGGGCAGCAACGCGCGTGGGGCTGCCACATGGTCCACCATGCGCTGTACCAGAAGCAGAATTACAGCTATGCGGGCGTGATCGAAGCGTTGTCCGGCGCACCGTTTGACGTGAAGTTTATCAGCTTTGACGACATCAAGGCTGACCCGAAGGTGCTGGACGGCATCGACGTCCTCATCAACGTCGGCGACGGCGACACCGCCCACACCGGCGGCAAGGTCTGGGAGGACCCGGATGTTTCCTCCGCCGTCAAGGGCTTTGTCCATCGCGGCGGCGGTCTGATCGGTATCGGCGAACCGGGCGGTCACCAGTATCAGGGGCGCTATTTGCAGCTGTCCGCGCCGCTCGGCGTGGAGAAGGAAACAGGCTTCACCCTGAATTACGACAAGTACAACTGGGATGAACACCGCGACCACTTTATTCTGGCCGACTGCCCCGACCACGACGTGGACTTTGGCGAGGGTAAAAAGAGCATCTTCGCGCTGGAAGGCACCGAAATTCTGATTCAGCGTGACAAGGAAGTCCAGATGGCAGCTCACGAGTACGGCAAGGGCCGCGGTGTGTATATCAGCGGTCTGCCGTACAGCTTTGTGAACAACCGCGTGCTGTACCGCGCCATCCTGTGGGCTGCCCACGATGAAGCCGACCTGCACAAGTGGTTCAGCACGAACTACAATGTGGAAGTCCATGCCTACGTCAAGAATGGCAAGTATTGTGTGGTAAATAATACCTATGAGCCGCAGGACACCACCGTTTATACCGGCGACGGAAGCTGCTTCGATCTGCATCTGGATACCAATGAGATCAAGTGGTACAGCATTGAGGGGTAATAGAATGAGAACACCCGAAGAACAGATCCGCTATGCGGCCTCTATCACGCCCAGCCCGCGCCAGCTGGCATGGCAGCAGCTTGAATTTTACGCCTTTACCCACTTCGGCATGAATACCTTTACCAACCGTGAGTGGGGCGACGGCACCGAAGACCCGGTGCTGTTCAACCCCGATGCGCTGGATGCCGACCAATGGGTCGCCGCAGTCAAAAGTGCCGGTATGAAGGCGCTGATTCTGACCTGCAAGCACCATGACGGCTTCTGCCTGTGGCCGAGCGCCTACACCGAGCACAGCGTAAAAAACAGCCCGTGGAAGAACGGACAGGGCGATGTTGTGCGCGAGGTATCGGATGCCTGCCGGCGCGGCGGTATCAAGTTTGGTGTCTATCTCTCCCCGTGGGATCGTCACGATGCACGCTATGGGCAGGGAAAACCGTATGATGATTATTTCGTTTCCCAGCTGACCGAGCTTGCAACAAACTACGGAGACATTTTCTGCTTCTGGTTTGACGGTGCCTGTGGCGAGGGCAAAAACGGCAAAAAGCAAATTTACGATTGGGAACGCTACTATGCAGTACTGCGCAAATTGCAGCCGAATGCGGTTTTGAATGTCTGCGGTCCCGATGTGCGCTGGTGCGGCAACGAGGCCGGGCATTGCCGGAAAGCAGAGTGGAGCGTGGTTCCCGCAGAGCTGCGGGATGCAGAACGCACGGCATCGAAATCGCAGCAGGCAGATGACGGAGAATTTTCCCGCAAAATCGACTCTCAGGACGAGGACATCGGCAGCAGAGCGGTCATCCGCAATGCAAGAGAACTTGTCTGGTATCCGTCCGAGGTGGATACCTCCATCCGAACAGGTTGGTTTTACCACCCGGAGGAGGACACTGACGTTCGCACGGCAGGCGAATTGCTGGACATCTATCTGGATGCCGTTGGTGCGAATGCAAGTCTGCTGCTGAACATTCCACCCGATACGCATGGCCGTATTGCTGCACCGGACTGCGCCAGCCTTACAGAGCTGGGTACTAAAATCCAGCAGATTTTTGCCAGCAACGTAACAGAAAAGGCGGCAATTACGGCAGATTCCGCGATTGCGCAGCACTCCATCACACAGGCTGTAGACGGTATGGCAAATACCTATTGGCAGGCTGCCTACGGTTACTTTGAAGTTCCCGAAGCCGCAGAAGGTTTCCTGTGTTGTTCTGGGGGAGCATCTGCCGACAGGGCAGCGCATAGAAAGCGGCGAGATTTGGGCAGACGGAAGCAAGGCTTCCGAATTTACGGTAGTTGGACATAAGCGTATCTGCCGCTTCGCCCCCGTGGATGTGCAGACGCTTACCATAAAGATTACAGCTTCACGCACGGAGCCAACTCTGCGGCTGCTGGAAGTCTATCAGTGAGGATGTAGGCGAAAGAGGCGTGCCGTACTGTGCGGCACGCCTTTGGCTGCAAAAACATTGATATGAGGTTTGTTATGGATAAACGTCCTAATATTATCCTGCTTATGGCAGACCAGATGCGCGGCGATTGCCTTGGTATTGCCGGACACCCGGATGTAAAAACACCGTTTCTCGATGCACTGGCCGCAGAGGGAGTGCGCTATGAAAATGCCTATTCTGCCTGTCCAACCTGTGTTCCCGCACGTGCCTCTCTTTACACAGGTATGTCACAGGAACACACGGGCCGCGTCGGGTATGAGGATTTAGTGCCGTGGAACTATACCCACACGCTGGCTGGGGAACTGAGCAAGGCGGGCTATTATACGCAGTGCGTCGGTAAAATGCACGTTCACCCACTGCGCAACAATCTGGGATTCCACGATGTACGGCTACATGATGGCTATCTCCATGCCTACCGCCGCCCCACCACGTCC
>ERZ773183.2909-NODE-2909-length-10598-cov-3.011572_pt1 | contig 10598 bp, 9 predicted proteins | sample MGYA00580532_ERZ773183 | MGnify/ENA primary metagenome ERZ773183 (study PRJEB29015, sample SAMEA2737791) | human gut metagenome | biome: human gut; feature: human-associated habitat; material: faeces | place: China | collected 2012 ... | reverse complement strand
GATAAATATTAATGAAAATAAAAAATCATAACTATGTAATCGTCTGTTACGATATTGGGGAAAAAAGAGTAAATAAAATATTTAAGATATGTAAAAAATATCTTCCTCATTATCAATATTCTATTTTTAAGGGTCCTATTACCCCTTCTAAATTAATTTTATTAAAAAAAGAACTAAAAAAAGCTATAAACAAAGAAGAAGATTGTGTAAGTATTATTAAATTACAGAGTGAGGATTCATTTGATGAAGAAATTTTAGGGAGTCAAAAAGAGGGAAATGAAGATAGTTTAATTATATAATTTACCAGGCTCAATTTCTTTTTAATGTCCTAAAACTGTTGGGAGAGTAAGCGTTTAAGAGAATTTTACTAGCAATTATAAAAAAGTAAAATCATTTGGTAAAAAAGTAGAAAAGTATTGATAGATATAGGTTTTGAGGTATAATAGAAAGTGTAAAATGGCTTATTTACTAGGGTTTAATAACAACATAAGATGTATTGAAATTGTTAATGTAAGAGAAGAAATTGATCCTTTTACAAAGTTTAATAACAACATAAGATGTATTGAAATATGCTTGATGTTTCATCAACTGAAGTGCCCTCTTGGTTTAATAACAACATAAGATGTATTGAAATTAAATAAATTATAATAAATTTATTTCTTATTTACTAGTTTAATAACAACATAAGATGTATTGAAATCTCGCCGTTAGGCGTCCCAAAGTGTATATATACACTGTTTAATAACAACATAAGATGTATTGAAATAGATAAATATTATCTTTACTACGATTATGATAGAGAGTTTAATAACAACATAAGATGTATTGAAATCGTATTCTAATTTGGAACCCACTCGGCTCACTGCGTTTAATAACAACATAAGATGTATTGAAATGTTAAACCGTCATTGTAAACCGATATATCATACTTAGTTTAATAACAACATAAGATGTATTGAAATTAATCATAAAGCAAACCCAACTTTTTAAGAAACCTGGTTTAATAACAACATAAGATGTATTGAAATCCTGTAACACTATTCCTTAATGTAAGTTCAATAATTGTTTAATAACAACATAAGATGTATTGAAATTGGTACTTATTAGCTTTAAGCAGAGAACCACCATTGTTTAATAACAACATAAGATGTATTGAAATATACGACAGCCAACACACTTTCCACAAGGCACATCAGTTTAATAACAACATAAGATGTATTGAAATTTTAATAAAGCAGTAAATAATGTTGTTTCTGCATATGTTTAATAACAACATAAGATGTATTGAAATTAATTTAGTAGGCAAGAGTTTTTTTGTTATCCATGTTTAATAACAACATAAGATGTATTGAAATTCAACCACCAGCAAAGAAGCACCGAATCCCGTTGCGTTTAATAACAACATAAGATGTATTGAAATGTAATTGTTGCTCTATATAATTTAGCACGACTACGGTTTAATAACAACATAAGATGTATTGAAATGATAGTTGATAATAAAATTCAAACAGCTACTGAAGTTTAATAACAACATAAGATGTATTGAAATGACAAGGCAAAACGTCCTTTAAAGTAAACACGGTAAGTTTAATAACAACATAAGATGTATTGAAATTCACCTGCAGAAAATATTTCTCCATCCTTATTTACAAGTTTAATAACAACATAAGATGTATTGAAATAAAGCTAAAAGAATTGGTACTAGCTGGTGATATAGTGTTTAATAACAACATAAGATGTATTGAAATTAATACTTAAGACCAATCCCGGGCATTCGTGACATGTTTAATAACAACATAAGATGTATTGAAATGCTTCATTCTTAATATTTGTAACCGGTCGTATGACCGTTTAATAACAACATAAGATGTATTGAAATTTATGACTATGAAGAACAAGTATTTAAAAAGGTAGGGTTTAATAACAACATAAGATGTATTGAAATAAATAAAGTTATTTCTAGTAGCAATAGAGAGGGCTAGTTTAATAACAACATAAGATGTATTGAAATAAAATGAGTAAAGTTTTAACAAGTAATCAATTGGGTTTAATAACAACATAAGATGTATTGAAATGTAACCACTTGCGAATTACCTGCAGTAACAACAGGTTTAATAACAACATAAGATGTATTGAAATGTTGTAGAGCCCTCTTGAATATCTTCATCATTCATGTTTAATAACAACATAAGATGTATTGAAATGCATTAGTTTTCTTAATAAAGCTGACCGGATCCATGTTTAATAACAACATAAGATGTATTGAAATACGCGTTATCGGTTTTTTTAAAATATGCCTTTGGAGTTTAATAACAACATAAGATGTATTGAAATAGCTGCTGCTATTGCTGCGAATGCTAGTATGGCTAAGTTTAATAACAACATAAGATGTATTGAAATAATGAAACCTATAAATGATGAATTGAAAGCAATCCCTGTTTAATAACAACATAAGATGTATTGAAATGCATAAAGCAAACCCAACTTTTTAAGAAACCTGTCTGTTTAATAACAACATAAGATGTATTGAAATAACATTTCTTTAGCGCTTAATTCTTCTATCATTTTAGTTTAATAACAACGAGATATTAAAGTGAAAAAACATGACTATTTTGTTCATATTACTATTAATAAAATATTTTTTTGTTATAATAAAAGTAAAAGTAAGTAGAAGTGGGGTAATTATGACAAATAAGTATAGATTAAAAATAATATATAAAGATACTAAATTGACATTAGACATTGAGGAAAATATTACTTTTGATGAATTAAGCTCAATTATTAATGAAAAATTAATGCTAAGTGATTCGAGAGCTTATAAATATCAAAAAGATGATGATATTATTGTTACAAGAAAAAATAGTAAAAACAATAAACTAGCAGATCTTTTAGAATTAGATCAGAAGTTAGTTTATATTATTGGTACTGGTAATAATGTTTATAGTATTAATATCATCGTTTGGGACTACATTATTGAAGCTGATAAAAAAATATTAGAGAAGTTTAATCAAATGTTGAAAAATGTCAAACAAGTACGTCCTGAACAAGTATATTATTTAAATAGTAGTCAAAGAAAGTTTATTGACGGTCTTTTGGCTGACTGTTATGAAATGTTGAAAGAAATGAGTTTTAGTGGAATTTATAATTACCGCTTATTTAAAAATGGTGCTGATTTTTTAACAACGAAAGTCATCTATTATATTCTTGATGATAAATATGAAATTCATTTATATAACAATAATGATGATTTAAAGGAAGATAATACAGAATATTTAATAACTTTTTATGATACTAATCGAGCTTATTTTAAAGGATACCAAGGAGTTAATCGTAATATTTTCATTCTTCACAAAGATAAAACAATTAAACAAAATGATTTTGAATATCTTTATCACGCTTTAAATCGTATCATTCATATGTTCAAGGATGGTGATGAAGATACATTATTTGAAAGCCATGAAACATGTTTATGTTATGACATTGCAACTAATAAATTTTGGACTGAATAATAAAAAAGCATCGTCTTATTATACTAACGATAAGACGATGTTTTTATTCAGAATGATCTTCAAAATTTAAATTTTCATCAAAGAACTCTTTACCAACAACTTTCTTTTTATCACGGGCATCTTCTACTAACTTAGAAATTAAATCTTTAACTTCTCGAGCATTTTTTATATTCTTTAAATGAATTTCACGTTCACTGTCAGCTTTAGTGTACAAAATTACTGTTCCAGTACCAAAGATTTTTTGTGATAAATTTCTTCGTAGACATAAATCGGTAATACGATACAAAAGCAATTCGTCATAGTGAGTACTAAATAGGCCAGTCTCTTGATATAGGCGATCATTTTTTATTTCATATTTAGTAAAACTAATTGGAAACCACATAAAATGTTTACGATCTTGCCAAATAATTTTATTTTCCATCATAAGTTCCTCCAATTACAACATTTTATCTATGATGATTATAACAGTAAAGAGTAGTCAATTCTATGATTATTGAAATAATCTCATTATAAATAAAAAAATAAAACAAATTATGCAAATAAGTTTGTATATATCGCGTAATTATGCTATACTCACCAAAGTGTCTAGAAAGGTATAAAGAATGATTGAAAACAAATTTAATGAATTAGGATTAAGTAATGAAGTATTAAAAGCAATTGAAGATATGGGGTTTTCTAAACCGTCAAAAATTCAAGAAGAAGCAATTCCTGTATTATTGACAGGAGTTGATGTAATTGGTCAAGCACAAACTGGTACCGGTAAAACTTTAGCATTTGGGAGCGTTTTGTTGTCAAAAATAACTCCATCTCAAAGAAAGTTACCACAAGCTATCATTTTGTCACCAACAAGGGAACTAGCAATGCAAATCCATGAAGAAATGGAACGTATTGGTAAATATAATGGAAGTCGAATTACTTGCGTATACGGTGGTAGTGATATAGAGCGACAAATTCGGACCATTAAAAAAGGAATCGATATTATCGTAGGGACACCAGGGCGAGTAATGGATTTAATGCGTCGTAATGTTTTGAAACTAAACGACGTAAAATTCGTAGTATTAGACGAAGCGGATGAAATGTTGAATATGGGCTTTGTTGAAGATATCGAAACTATTTTAGAAAAAGTTGATGATGATCGTCAAACAATTTTATTTTCAGCAACAATGCCAGCAGGAATTAAAAAGATTGCTCAAAATTATATGCATGATAATTTTGAACATGTAGCTGTATTATCAAAACAAACAACAGCTACATCTGTTAAACAATTCTATTACGAAGTGAAACAAAAAGATCGTTTTGAAGCAATGTGCCGTTTAATTGACGTCGCTAATGTTCAAACAGGAATTATTTTTTGTAGAACAAAACGTAGTGTTGATGAAGTAACTGAACAAATGCAGCAGGCAAATTATAATGTTGAAGCGATGCATGGAGATTTATCACAAAATCATCGTATGAATACATTGAGAAAATTTAAAAAAGGAACAATTAATTTTTTAATTGCAACTGATGTAGCTGCTCGTGGTATTGATGTTGAAAACGTAACACATGTAATTAATTATGAATTACCACAAGATATTGAATCATATGTTCATCGAATTGGTCGTACTGGTCGAGCTGATAAAGAAGGACAAGCTTATTCAATTATTACACCAAGAGAAAAAGGATTTTTACGTCAAATTGAGCGTGTAACAAAATCTTCTATTACCAAAGCGACTATTCCAACTCTGCAAGAAATTTCTGAAGCAAAAATTGGAACTCTGGTAAGTAAAGTTGAAGATCAAATTTTGGCTGGTAACCATAAGAAGTTCAAGCAATTGGTAAATGAAATTGATCCAACAATGTTAGCAGACTTTACGGCAGCATTAATGTATATGACATTCCAAGAACAGTTAGGATATGATTATAAACGTGATACGATTCAGGAGGCTTCTGAAGGTAAAAGGCGTGAACGTGGCCGTGGAAATAATAAAGATTATACAAGAATTTTTATTACTGCTGGTAGTATGGATCGTGTCAAAGCACCACAAATTGTTAATTTCTTTGTTTCTAAAGCAGGTGTGAGAAAAGAAGATATCGGAGATATTGATATCAAACGAAAATTTACATTTGTTGATATTAATAAGAAGGTAATCAATAAAGTTGTTGATAAGTGTAATAAGCAAAAGATTAATAATCGAAAGATTGAAATCGAAATTGCAAATAAAAAATAAATATTTGGTGAAAAGATTGTGTTTTAAAAATACAATCTTTTTTTGTATAAAAATATGGTATTTTAAAAGCGCTTACACTTGAATGAAAAGGCTAACACGTGTATAATATATTTATGTATTAATTCTAAGGAGGATTAGATTGAATGAAAAAATACGTTTATATGTTTAGCGAAGGAAACGAAATGATGCGTGACCTTCTAGGTGGTAAAGGGGCTAACTTGGCTGCAATGGTTAACTTAGGGTTACCAGTACCACAAGGATTTACAGTGACTACTGAAGCATGTAATGAATATTATGCTGATGGTAAGATCATCAATGATGAAATGAAAAAACAAATTGATGACTGCTTAGAAAGATTAGAAAAATTAGCTGATAAAAAACTTGGGGGATTAGATAATCCGTTATTAGTTTCAGTTCGTTCTGGAGCAAAATTTTCTATGCCTGGAATGATGGATACAATTCTTAACTTAGGTTTAAATGATGAAACTGTTGAAGTTGTAGCTAAACAAACAGGAAATCGTCGTTTTGCTTTTGATAGTTATCGTAGATTTATTCAAATGTACTCTGATGTAGTTTGTGAAGTTGATAAAGAGTTATTTGAAGCTAAATTAAGTGAATTAAAAACTTCAAAGGGATATGAAAGTGATTTAGATATCACTGCAGAAGATTTTGAAAATATCATTATTCCTCAATATAAAGAAATTTTCAAAACTCAATTAGGTAGAGACTTTCCACAAGAAGCTAAAGAACAATTAATGGGAGCAATTTTAGCTGTATTCAGATCATGGAATAATGATCGTGCTATTATTTATCGTAACTTAAATGGAATTCCTCATGATTTGGGAACTGCTGTTAACGTACAACAAATGGTATTTGGTAATATGGGTGATGACTCAGGTACTGGGGTATTATTTACTCGTAATGCTGCTAATGGGGATAATCATATTTATGGTGAGTATTTAATTAACGCTCAAGGTGAAGACGTTGTTGCTGGTATTCGTACACCACAAAAAATTGCTAAATTAGAAGAAGATATGCCAGAAATCTATAAACAATTAGTTACAATTGTTAAAGGATTAGAAAAACATTATAAAGATATGCAAGACTGTGAATTTACAGTTGAGAATGGTAAACTATATATTTTACAAACTCGAAATGGTAAACGTACTGGTAAAGCAGCATTAAAAATTGCTGTAGATTTAGTACATGAAGGTTTAATCAATAAATATGAAGCAATGACAAGAGTTGAACCTGATCAAATCTCACAACTATTACATCCGAACTTTACACCTGCTGCATTAGCTGCTGCTGAAGTGTTGATTGAAGGATTACCTGCTTCACCAGGTGCTGGTGCTGGTAAAGTTTATTTAACTGCTGAAAAAGTTCATGAACAAGCTGTAGCTGGTGAAAAAGTTATTTTAGTAAGACACGAAACTTCTCCTGAAGATATTCAAGGTTGATTGTGAAGGTATTTTAACTTCTACTGGAGGAATGACGAGTCATGCAGCTGTAGTTGCTCGTGGTATGGGTAAATGCTGTATCGTAGGTGCAAAAGCATTATCGATTGATTATGATGCAGGAACATTTACAATTGATGGAAAAACTTATCCAGAAGGAACAGAAATTTCATTAGATGGTACAAGTGGTAAAGTATATATGGGAATTTTAGATTCTGAAGAATCTGAATTAACAGGTGATTTTGCTGAATTGATGTCTTGGGCTGATGAAATCAAGAAATTACAAGTTCGTGCTAATGCTGATAGCCCTCGTGATGCGGCTGTAGCTATTAAATTTGGAGCTGAAGGTATTGGTTTATGTCGTACAGAACATATGTTCTTTGAAGGAGATCGTATCGAATATGTAAGACAAATGATTTTATCTGATACAGTGGAAGAAAGAATTAAGGCATTAGATGAGTTATATAAATTCCAAGTTGAAGACTTCAGAGGAATCTATCGTGCGATGGTTGGATTACCGGTAACAGTACGTTTATTAGATCCACCTCTTCATGAATTTTTACCACATACTGATGAAGAATATCAAGCAGTTGCTGATAAACTTGGAAAAACATTAGAAGAAGTGAAAACTAAGGGCGCAACTTTAAAAGAAACTAATCCAATGTTAGGACATCGTGGTTCACGTTTAGCAGTAACGTATCCAGAAATCTATAATATGCAAGTTAGAGCAATTATTGATGCAGCGATTGATGTTGAAAGAGAATTAGGATGTACAATCGTACCAGAAATCATGTTACCATTGATTGGTAGTGAATCTGAAATCGTTTATGTGAAAGATAATGTTACAAAAGCAATTGATGCCGCAATTATGGCTAAAAATGCAAAAATTGAATATAAGATCGGTACAATGATTGAAATTCCAAGAGCTGCTTTAACAGCTGATGAAATTGCAAAACATGCTGAATTTTTCTCATTTGGAACTAACGATTTAACTCAAATGACATTTGGTTTCTCTCGTGATGATGTAGGAAGTTTCTTGCCTGAATATATTAATCGTAAAGTAATTCAAGTTGATCCATTCGTATCGCTTGATCAAAGTGGTGTTGGTCAATTAGTAGAAATGGCTGCAAACAAAGGTCGCAGTGTTCGTCCAAAAATTAAATTAGGTATTTGTGGTGAACATGGTGGAGATCCAGAATCAATTAAATTCTGTCATAAAACAGGTTTAACTTATGTATCTTGTTCTCCATATCGTGTGTTAATTGCACGTTTAGCTGCTGCTCAAGCTGCTGCTGAGGAAATTATCCTAGAACATACTACTGATAAAGTATTAGTTGCTGATAAATAGCTGATAAACGTCTCTTAATTTAAAGAGACGTTTTTTTATTTGTGTAAAGTAGGATATTTGGTATAATAGATATGGTGATAAAATGAAAAATATTATAATTGTAGCAACAGGTGGAACAATTGCAGGAAGTGGCAAAGTTGGAAAAGCAACTAATTATCAGGCTGGAAAAATCAATATTAAGGAAATAATTGACTCTATTCCAATGATTAATGAAGTTGCTAATTTAAAAGCAATTCAGCTTTTTAATGTCGATAGTAATGAGATGAATGAAGAACATTGGATAATTTTAGCTAATAAAATAAATGATTTGGCTTCTCAAAAAAATGTTGATGGTATTGTAGTTACTCATGGAACTGATACATTGGATGAGACAGCCTATTTTTTAAATCTTACAATCAATACATATAAGCCAGTCGTTTTGACAGGGGCAATGAGACCAGCGAGTGCAACTAGTGCAGATGGTCCGATTAATTTATATCAAGCTGTTTGTTTGGCTTCGTGTGATGATGCTTTGGGACATGGCGTAATGGCAGTCTTTTCAAGTACAATTTATTCAGGGAGAGATATCCAAAAAATTAGTAATTTTAAAACTGATGCATTTGATCAAAAAGATTTTGGATGTTTGGGTTATATGAATGATGATAAAGTTATGATGTTTTCAAGAACTTTTAAAAAACATACATTGCAATCAGTTTTTAGTGAAAAGCCAATTACTGAATTGCCTCCGGTAGGGATTGTCTATTACTATGCTGGTGCTAAACCTGATATTTTGACGATGATGGCTCAGAATCATCGAGGGATTGTGATAATTGGCAGCGGTAGTGGTAATTATAGTCAAGCATGGCTGAATGAAATTGAAACACTAGCTGCTAAAGGAATCATTTTTGTTAGAGCGTCTCGGGTTAATCAGGGAATTGTATATGAGAGTGATGTTTTTGATCCTCATAATGTCTGTATACCGTCTAATACTTTGTCAGGACAAAAAGCTAGAGTGCTTCTAATGCTTGCTTTAAGTGTTACTCAGAATACAAAAGAAATTAAAAGAATTTTTAATGAATATTAAAGGGGGCACATGTACGTGGAACGAATCAAACTTAATTTAGATAGTATTGCAATGATGCTGTTTTGTGCTCGATTAAAAGCGTATAAAGAGGTCCCGCTTTCTAATGAGGAATGGTTGTTAATTGAGCGGATTATAAAAAAGAAGGGGTTAAAAGGACCTGCTAGTTTGCTGTCGATGAATCAGACAGAACTTGAAGAAATTTTAGAAATAAATGAATTTATTGCTTATAAAATGGCACGAAGAATTGAAACGATGAATATTTTTTTAAGTGTTCTTAATAATCTGGAGGGGAATGGAATTAATGTTACTACAAAATATGAAGATAATTTCCCTAAATTGTTAACTAAACACCTAAAGAAAAGGGCTCCATTATATGTGTTTTATTGTGGTAATATTGAATTAGTTGGAGAAGGAATTTCTTTGATGGGTCTTAATAAGGTTACTAAAAAAGATCGCGCCTATACCAAAAGATTGGTAGATAAAGCAATTGAAGATAATCTAATTTACATTTCCAATGATGCTAAAGGAATTGATGATGTTGCTTTGCATTACGCACTTTATCATGGTTGTCATTGTATTAGTTTTGTTTGTGAGCGACTTGGTGCTAAAAGCAAAGACTATACTAGATATATTAAATCCGGACAATTAGTGATGCTGAGTGCTGAGGATCCAAACTGCTATTTTGATGTAACTAATGCAATTGAGCGTAATAGCTATGTATGTGCATTGTCAAAATATCAAATTATTGTTTCAAGTAGTATTAATAATGGCGCAACATGGTTTACTTCGTTGCAAAATTTACACAATAAATGGACTACACCTTTAGCTGTTGAAGGGTTATATTTAGGAAATGATCGGTTACTTGATATGGGAGTGACACCAATATATATAAAAGATGTATTGTCTGATTATTCGTTCGATATGATTTATGATAGAAACAAAAAAATTGTTGAAGATGCAGAAGTCAATATTGATCAGATGTCAATATTTGAATTTATAGGAGAATAGAAT
>ERZ773183.2904-NODE-2904-length-10609-cov-2.941065_pt1 | contig 10609 bp, 7 predicted proteins | sample MGYA00580532_ERZ773183 | MGnify/ENA primary metagenome ERZ773183 (study PRJEB29015, sample SAMEA2737791) | human gut metagenome | biome: human gut; feature: human-associated habitat; material: faeces | place: China | collected 2012 ... | reverse complement strand
ACTAAAGCAAATTTTGTCATTCCGTTACGGCTCCGCTAAAGTCAAAATAATTCTTTCTCACACTGTAAATACCTGGGGGCATAACAACAACGCCGGAAAGGCAGGCTCCCTGTAAATATCGATCTGGGTCACACAATTACTTTATCGTTTCAGCACCAATTGCAGCGATGCCTTTTTGCAAGCTGGGCAAACTAAGTATCTGACCCCGCATAAGGAATAGAACATGCCCCATCCGCGAGCCAGAACCATGTTGTTATTATCGCTCCCCGCCGTGGCAATTGGGATTGCGTCCAGTCTTATTCTGATTGTGGTGATGAAAATCGCCTCGGTATTACAGAATTTGCTCTGGCAACGACTGCCGGGAACTCTGGGGATAGCCCAGGATTCACCTTTCTGGATCATCGCCATATTAACGCTAACAGGTATTGCGGTGGGGTTGGTTATCCGTTTCAGCCAGGGGCATGCTGGACCAGACCCCGCCTGTGAACCGCTGATCGGCGCACCGGTTCCGCCCTCTGCGCTACCTGGACTTATCGTAGCATTAATTCTCGGTCTTGCTGGCGGCGTCAGCCTGGGGCCGGAACATCCGATCATGACCGTCAATATCGCCCTTGCGGTTGCGATAGGTGCTCGTCTGTTACCGCGCGTCAACCGGATGGAGTGGACTATTTTAGCCTCTGCTGGAACTATCGGCGCGCTGTTTGGCACACCTGTTGCGGCGGCGTTGATATTTTCGCAAACCTTAAATGGCAGTAGTGAAGTTCCGCTATGGGATCGTCTCTTTGCGCCGTTAATGGCGGCAGCAGCTGGTGCACTTACTACCGGATTATTTTTCCATCCCCATTTTTCACTGCCCATTGCGCATTACGGACAAATGGAAATGACCGATATTCTCAGCGGTGCAATTGTCGCGGCGATTGCCATCGCAGCAGGGATGGTCGCCGTATGGTGCTTACCACGGTTGCACGCGATGATGCATCAAATGAAAAATCCGGTGCTCGTGCTGGGTATTGGCGGATTTATTCTCGGTATTCTGGGGGATAAGGAATATCGGAGGATGGCAGAGCAGATTCTTCCCTTTGCGGAGACGGTGATTCTGACTGAGCCGCACAGCGAGAGAAGGCTGGATGTATTTTCTCTTGCTCGCTCTGTTTCCGATTTCAGTGGTACGGTGGAGATGGAAAAGGAAATTGAGGCGGCGTATGAAAGGGCGCGCACCCTCACCCCTCAGGACGGCATTATTCTTTGCTGTGGTTCCTTATATATGATCGGAGCCATGCGCACCTATCTGAAGCACCGTAAAAACAGCTAAACTGAAGCACATAGAAAAAGTATTTGAAACGGAGGAATGTCCTGTGTTTAATTTTAAAGAAGAATTGAGCAGATATCAGCCCATTCTGGAAATCGACCAGATCGAAGCATCCCTGCATACATCCGAAATGCAGGATCTTCTGGATATCCTACAGCATATTGCGAAGGAGAAAAAGCAGCCCCCCACTCAGGAATAAGCAAAAGGAGAGAATGACATGAAATGCCCGAATTGTGGTTTTAATTTTTCTGAGGGCTGTCGCTGTCCCGATTGCGGCGTAGATGTGTATGTGTTCCGAAAGGCACGCAATGCATCCATCCGTCTTTATAATGAAGCGCTTACCTTAGCCGGAGAAACTGATCTCTCCGGTGCAGCGGCAAATCTGGAACAGAGCCTTCTTTTTGATAAAAATAACATACAGGCGAGAAATCTTCTCGGTCTGATTTATTGCGAAACAGGGCGCATCGGGGATGCCCTCAGACATTGGATTATCAGCTCCTCCCTTCTGCCCGAAGGAAATGCTGCCGCAGGCTATATGGCGTATTTGCAGAAAAACGCCAGAGAAATGGAAAAATGCAATGACGCGGTGCGGATGTATAATCAGGCGATTACCTATCTGAAGCAGGGCAGTGATGATTTAGCCATTATTCAGCTGAAAAAATCCATTGACAATAACCCGAATTTCATTGATGCCTATAACCTGATGACGCTTTGCTGCATTGAGGATAAAAATCTTAAGCGCGCACTGCATTTTAATGAAATCGTGCTGAAACGGGATATTCGCAATCCCCTTGCCCTGCATTATGCACAGCTGATTGGCAATGTGCCCTCTCCCACTCTGAAAAAGGGAGACAAAAATAAAGCCTCTGCGGCAGTCAGCGTGAAAAAAACAGACAGCAATCCGCCCCTTCCCGGCTATAAGCGCAAGGACAGAAGCAGCAGCGTTCTGGAAAAGCACAACATGATTGCCTTTGTAATCGGGCTTGTGATTTCAGCTCTGGTGATTCTGGTGCTGATTGTGCCTGCGCTAAATGAGGATAAGGATGCAAAAATCAAGGAATTGCAGACCGCTGTTGAAAATTATTCCGGTGAAACCAATATGACACCGGAGGAGGTTCTGGAAATGCGGACAGAACTGCAAAAGCTGCAAAAGGAAAACAAGCAGCTGCGTAGCGAGGAAAATAAGCAGGCGAATCTGGAATTGCTGGAAACGGCAGTATCACAGATGACAGACGGCGATTATGAAGCCTGCATCACCACCTTTGAATCCATTGATACGGTTGGATTTAGTGATGATGATTTGGCGAAATATAATTCTCTGAAGGCGGAGCTTTACCCCAAGGCGGCAGATGCCTACTACACCAAAGGAAAAAGTGATTTCCTAAGCAAAAACATGACAGAGGCAAAGACCGATCTGGAAACAGCCTTGAAATACGCAAGCAACGAAAACTTTGTGGATGACATCTATTACTATCTGGGACAGATTGCAGAGGGAGAAAAAGATACGGCAAGCGCAAAGAAATATTACAACAAGATTATCAGTGATTACCCCGATTCCAATCAGATTGGCAATGCCAGAAACGCATTGGAGGGCTTAAAGGAATAAGCCTAATGGAATAAAAATAGAACACAAATGAAGCCCCTCTTTTCAGAGGGGCTTTTGCTATGCGCTTATTTCATGTATTTATCGTGCAGCTCCTTATACTTTTCGGTATAAGCCTGATTCTGCTTCTGCTGCAGCAGATTTGCACGAATCTGTTCCTTCACCTCATCGAAGGGGGTTACAGATGCGTCCTTCTTATCCTCAACCTTAATCAGATGATAGCCGAACTGTGTCTTTACAGGGCCAACTACCTTGCCAACCTCAGCCGCAAATACCGCCTGATCGAACTCCGGAACCATCTGACCCTTGCCGAATTCGCCAAGGTCACCGCCCTGCGCATTGGAGGGGCAGGAGGAAAATTCCTTCGCGGCATCCTCAAAATAGATATCCCCTGCGGTGATTTTGTTCATGATATCCTGTGCTTTTTCTTCGGAATCCACCAGGATATGCTTTGCATGTACGGTTTCGCCCTTTTCAAAATGCTGGGGGTTTTCTTTGTAGAACGCCTGCATTTCTTCATCTGTTACAGTGATATCCTTCAAAACGCTGTTGATGGCAAGCTGGGCAAGGATATCCTTTCTTGCCCGTTCCATCATGGCTTTAAATTCATCGGTTTCATCCATTTTTTCTTCTTCTGCCATCTTTGCATACAGATGGAATGCCAGAAGCTGCTTCAGTGCATGCTCTCTGAACTGAGGATATGCCGCATACGCCTGCTGCTCCTTCGGCAGATTCGCAATATATGCGTCCAAATCCGCATCTGTAATGTTTACGCCGTCAATTGTTGCTAAAATATTCTGTTCGCTCATTTGAATTCTCCTAAATGTAAATTATTATTTATTGAATCCCGAAGTCCTCATTATTCCAGAGGTTATCCTCAGGGTTCTGTCCATTGCCGGGGTCTGTTGTGCCGGGGTCTGTGCTGTTGGTATCATCATCACTGCTGCTCGCATGCGCAGAATCGCAGGTTGCGCTGATATTGATATCCAGCTTGCCTGCGGGAACCTTAGAGGGCTTGCCCTTAATCGTACCGTCACTGTTGACCGCCAAAACCACATTCATGGTCGGGCAGGTTGCGCCCGCAAGCTTGCCTGTTTCGCTGCAAATCGTATAGGATTTGTGCATCGTGCAGGTGCCGCCGCCTGTGCTGCCCTTGAAATCCGTTGTAACATAGTCACTCGTTACACCATAGCCATAGTAATCGCTGTTGCAAAGAGAAGAAGGTGTCATGCCGGATGCAGAGCAGATAGAACGTGTTGTCAAGCCATCCGGTTTTTTAAACTCCTTATTCTTCAGTCCCTTATCATAATGAATCTGACTCATAACCGAGCTCCAGATGCGCAGATGGGCGTTATTTGCATTTATAATCTCCTTCTGACTGTCATACCCCATCCAGATACCGGCGGTATAGTAAGGCGTATAGCCATAGAAGGTCAGGTCAACGGTATCATTGGTGGTACCTGTTTTACCTGCAACATTCATGCCGCTGATGGCTGCCTTCGTACCGGTACCCTTCGTGATAACATCACGCATCATATCCGTCAGCAGGAAGGCGGTTGTTTCCTTCAGCACCCGATGTGTTTCCTGTTCGGAATTATCCAGAAGCACGTTGCCGTCATGGTCATACACCACGCTATAGAACATCGGCTCATAATAGGTGCCGCCGTTGGCAATGGTTGCATAGGCCGCCGTCTGCTCCAGAACGGAAACGCCCTGTGTCAGACCGCCGAGTGCCGTTGTTGCCGCCTTATCCCGTTCATCAATCGTGGTAAAGCCAAAGTCCAGCAGATACTGATAAGCCGTATCCGCGCCGACCATCATAAAGGTCTTAACCGCCAGCACGTTCATGGAATGCCAGATACCCTGACGCACTGTAGTAGGCCCGATATATTTGCCGTCCCAGTTTTTGGGAGACCAGCCGCCGTAGGTAACAGGCTCATCAATGATGATGGAGCCGGGCATCAGCAGTCCCGTATCAATCGCGGGGGCATACGCCGCCAAGGGCTTCATCGTCGAGCCCTGCTGACGCAGTGCCTGTGTCGCACGGTTGAATACTGAATCACCGGGCTTTTCGCCGCGTCCGCCGACAATCGCCTTTACTTCGCCGTTGCTCTGATCCATGATGACCATTGCCGCCTGCAGGGATTTAGAAACCGTCAGCTTATCCAGAACTAAGGTATGCGTTTCATCCAGAAGCTCCTCCTTCACGGATGCAACAAAGGCATCTGCCTCCTCCTGCGAGGTAACGGTTGTTTTCTTTTCATAATGCGACTGATTGCTGCTTTCATCGGGGTTCTGTGTATCCAGAACGGAAATCAGATAGGTCACATCCATCTTCCCATCCCCTGCCGGGAACATATTATCATTCTTCATGGCAGCTTCTGCGGTTTCCTGCATGGAAGCGTCCATTGTGGTATGAATCTGCAAGCCGCCGCTGTAAATCATATTGGATGCCTGTGCGGCTGTCATGTTTTTCTTTTCCATCAGGTCAGCCTTAATCTGCTGCACTGCCGCCTCTACAAACCAGTTATGCTTTGCGTTGCTTTCCTCCTCCGCAGTCTCCTTGCAGACCAGATGTGCATAGATATCCTCTGCCGCGGCTTCGTCATATTCCGCCTGCGTAATCATATTCAGATCCAGCATTTTTTTCAGAACCGTCATCTGGCGTTCCTTGCTTGCCTCCTGATTCATATCCGGCGCATACAGACTGGGGGTTTTCGTGATGCCCGCAATGCTTGCCGCCTCTGCCAGCGTCAGCTCACTGGCATGCTTGCCAAAATAATATTGAGAAGCCGCCTCTACGCCACGCAGACCATGATGCAGCGGTATCGTGTTCAGATACAGCTCCAGAATATATTTCTTCGCCGCATCCTTTGAGCCAAGCTGTTTTTTCAGCGCATTTTCCAGAGAAACAGCCAAATACTGCTCCTTTATCTTTCTGGAAAGGCTCTTTTCGCGCTCAAGCACCTCATTTTTCAGCACCTGCTGCGTCAGCGTACTCGCACCCTGCGAAAAGCTCATGGTTTTAATATTTTCAGCCATCGCACGCATAATCCCTCGGATATCAATACCATTATGCTCATAAAAACGCTGATCCTCAATCGCGATGACCGCATTCTGCATATTGGTTGTGATTGCGGAAAGCTTCACATATTCTCGGTTTTCCTCGCCATGCAGCTTATCCACCTCATTATCATCCGCATCATAGATGACAGAGGTATAGGAATCGGGCAGAACATCGGAGGTATTCAGCATATCCGTGCTTTGCAGAATACCGAACACCGTACCCAGAATTGCGCCTGCAACCGCAAAGGCAATCACGATGGCAACAATCAGCAAAACCTTCCCGATTCTGCTGTTGACCGAGCGTTTCTTTCTGCGCTTTCTGCGTCTTTTCGGGTTTCCGGAAGAGGATGGTCGGCGTGAGCCGTTTGCGCTGGAGGGGCGTGCCTGCCTTGTGCCGGAAGGGCGTGTCTGTCTTACGCCCGTTCTGTCCTGCGCGTCTCCCCTTCTGTGTTGAGATTCACTCATATTTCAAGCCTCCTGTTTATTTCCATGTGTAATCAAAACGGATGGAACAAAATCCATATTCCGCCATTTTGTGAAGATTATACTTTTTGATTATACCAAAATTTCACCGCAAAAGAAAGACATTTTCACAAAAACATGCTTATTTCTACTATAACCTTTGTTTAATTTTTCTTTAACATTGCAAAAAATGCCCCGAAATCAAGGAAAAGGCATGCTTCGCCCTTCTCACTCATATCATTGCAGAGGGAGGGAGCGGACAATGCGAAAAAGAAAACGAAACCGAAAAAGAAAGAAATTTCTGCCCCTTCTCCTGCCTGCTCTGCTGACGGTTCTCTGTTTTTTCCTTCTGGAAAAAAGCCTTCTGCCGCCCCTGAAGGAAATCTCGCACATGCAGTGCAAAGCGGCGGCGAATCGGATTATCGACGAGGCGGCAGCAAATGCACTTGCGCGTATGGAATTAGATGCAAGCGCGCTTTTGCAGAAGGGGGCGGATGGCGAAAGCTACACCGCCAACACCACATGCGTAAACCAATTCTGCGCCCTGCTGAGCCGCGACATCACAAAGCAGCTAAATGAACTGCCGAAAGAGGTTATTCCCATTCCGCTTGGCGCGGCAACGCATTGGGGGCTTCTTGCCAATCAGGGGCCGAAAATCCCCTTCACCCTTCTGCCTATGGGTGCGGTCAGGGTGGATTATGAAACGGCATTTTCCTCCGTCGGCATCAATCAGATCAACTACAAAATCTGGCTTGCGGTACATTTAGAGCTTCGGATTGTCAATCCACTGTACCGGGAGGATATTACATTAGAGAGAAAAATTATGCTTGCCGATCTGGTTTTCAGCGGAAAGGTGCCGGCGCATTACTTTCAAATCAGCCGACCGAATGAATATCTATTGACAGAATGAACACAATGCTAGTATGATATGAGGTAATGAAAGTTGATATGGAGGTAATAGAAATGGTCAAAACATTAAGTGAATTCTGGAATGAGGTTGCTTCTATCTGCTATGACAGCAGCGATTACGGTATCATTGCGCAGGTTCGTTCTCAGTTTAGAACCAATGAAATCAATAAATTCGTGAATGCTTTCATCCCCGGAACCGAAATTCTGAAGGACGGCAAAAACGGCACACCTGTTGCCATGAAGGGCAAAGCGGATGATGACAAGGGCGCAAGCGGCAACGAGGAAATTGATTTCCACGGCTTGCAGCTGTTCGATTATTCCGATATGAAGGGCGACTGGATGGTTGTTACCTTCCCCAATCTGGAAGCACTGGAAAAGCATCTTCTGAGCGAAGCAGGCGCACTGAATGTTTATTCTTCCGATATGCTTGTATTTGAGGATGGTGTATTCAAGCCCTTTGAAATCATGTTCAACGGGGATAATGATACAGTAATTCCCATTGATAAGGATAACTTCGATACCCCTCTGGATATCAAGGCAATGCAGGATCGCATCTGGGTAAGATGGATGGACCCCAAGGAGCTGGAGCCTCTGACAGACGAGGAGGTAGCGGAATACAGAAAATCCATCGGCAAATAAAAACACGAAAAGCACTCCATCCGGAGTGCTTTTTTTTCATGCGTATTTTTTAATCTAAGGGTCTGCCGAAGCGTTTTTCGTATTCCTCTGCAAGCATCGGGCGGAAATCGGGGTGTGCAATCGAAATCAGCGCCCTTGCCCGCTCCTTGAGGCTTCTGCCCCAAAGCTTTGCAATGCCGTATTCCGTTACCACATAATCAATTTCTGTTCTTGGGGTTGTTACCACTGCGCCATGGTCGATAAACGGCACGATTTTGGAAATTTTTCCGCCTGCCGCCGTGGAAGGCAAGGCAATGATGGCTCTGCCGCCCTTACTCATCGTTGCGCCGCGGATGAAGTCCACCTGTCCGCCGACACCGCTGAACTGCATCCCCTTCACTACCTCCGCATTGACCTGCCCCATCAAATCAACCTGAATGGCGGAATTGATGGAAACCATGTTATCATTCTGTGCAATCACATAGGGGTTATTGACATGCTCCACCCCATGCAGCTCAAAGCAGGGGTTATTATCCAGAAAATCATACAATCTCTGCGTGCCTGCCGCGAAGGTCGCAATGCTTTTGCCGCGATGCAGTGTTTTCTTTTTATTATTGATGACACCTGTTTCAATCAGGTCGATAATGCCATCCGCCGCCATTTCGGTATGCAGACCCAAATCCTTTTTATCCTTTAAAAAGGTCACAACGGCATCGGGAATGCCGCCAATGCCAAGCTGAATCGTATCCCCATCCTGCACGAGAGATGCACAGTATTCCCCTATTTTCTGCTCAACCTCCGTAATTGTCGGCGGTGCGAGGGTCAGCATGGGTCTGTCCTCCTCTACGATGATATCAATATCTCTCAAATGAATGAAGGAATCCCCCATCACGCGCGGTAGATTGCGGTTCATCTGCGCAATTACAAGCTTTGCGGAATCCCGAAAGGCAGGCAGATGGTCAATCCCCGGCCCCATGGAGCAATAGCCATGCGCATCCGGCTCGGAAACGGAAATCAGAAGCACATCCACACCGCCACGTTCTCTGAGCATGCGGGGATAAAGATGGAAAAAGCAAGGCAGATATTCCGCTCTGCTCTCCGCAACTGCCCCTCTTGTACTGCCGCCCAGAAAATAGCCGAAAAAGCGCAGATGCTTTTCCATCCCCTTCGCAATATGCGGCTCCTCCTTTCTGAGGGAAAGCATAAAGTGCATATCCACATCTGTAAGGGCATCCGCATTGCGTGCCAGTGCATCCACCAGCGCATACGGCTCGGAGCCAACGTGCGCGATAGAGATGGTCTCGCCAGAGCGAATCTGCCGCACAGCCTCATCCGCAGACAGAAGCCTGCCGGAAAAACGGTCTTTCCAATTCATCTGCTACATCCTTTCTTCTTCATCAGGGTTCGTCAAATCATAAATTTATCATAGCATACTTTTTTTCTCGGAACAATTTTTTTCTATAAAAAATCAGCCCATGAAAAAGGCACAACCCATAAAGGATTGTGCCATAGCTTCGTTATTTTTATACCGACTGAAAAATATCAGCCCTCCTGTACGAAGGAAACCAGCAAATCGCCCTGATTTACCTGTTCGCCCTCTTTTACATAAATCTTATCAATCACGCCGTCCTGATTTGCAACAATGGAGGTTTCCATCTTCATTGCTTCAACCGTCAGCAGAGGCTGGTTCTTCTTAACCTCCTCGCCCTCCTTCACCAGAATCTTGGAAACGGTGCCGGGGATGGAGGAGCCAAGGTGGAAGGGATTATTTTTATCTGCCTTCAGCTTACCGTCGCTCTTTACCTCAAGGTGCTTATCCAGAACCTTAATTTCACGCATAACGCCGTTGATTTCAAAGGTCAGTGTACGGATACCCTCTGCGTTGGGCTCTGTCATATCGATATATTTAATCAGAATATCCTTACCTTCGCCGATTTCGATAGAGGTTTCTTCGCCCTTCGCCAGACCGAAGAAGAATACATCACTGCTCAGCTTGGATACGTCTGTATAAACCTCCTCATGGTTTACATAGTCATCATATACCTTAGGATACAGTGCATAGGAAAGCACATTTCTGGGGTTTACCTTCTTCAGGGCATGTGCTTCATGCAGATGCTTTTCGATAGCTTCCCAATCCGCAGGAGGAAGCAGTGCGCCTGCTCTGCCCTCGATGGGCTTCTGCCCCTTCAGCACGATTTTCTGCAAATCCGCAGGGAAGCCGCCCTCAGGCTGACCGATGTTGCCAAGGAAGTAATCCACAACGGAATCCGGATAGGAAACCTCCGCCCCTTCTGTCATGATGTTATCCTTTGTCAGTCCGTTTTTAGACATGAAGATTGCCATATCGCCAACAACCTTGGAGGAGGGTGTTACCTTAACGATGTTGCCCAGAAGGTCATTCGCATCCTTATACAGGTGCTTGATTTCCTCGAACTGGTCGGCGGAGCCCATTGCCTTAACCTGTGCCAGCAGGTTGGAATACTGACCGCCGGGGATTTCGTATTTATAGATTTCCGTATTGGGTGTCTTCATTTCACTTTCAAAGCCTGTGAAAATCTGACGCACGCCCTGATAATAATGGCTCAGCTCAATCAGCTGTTCGGTATTCAGACCGGTATCTCTTTCTGTGCCCTTCAGCGCTT
>ERZ773183.2894-NODE-2894-length-10655-cov-2.778585_pt1 | contig 10655 bp, 10 predicted proteins | sample MGYA00580532_ERZ773183 | MGnify/ENA primary metagenome ERZ773183 (study PRJEB29015, sample SAMEA2737791) | human gut metagenome | biome: human gut; feature: human-associated habitat; material: faeces | place: China | collected 2012 ... | reverse complement strand
CGCCTGGACTGATAAGGGTATTTGTAGGTATTTTTGCTTCGATTGCATTATCGATATCTTTGTTTACTAGCAAATGCAATAATAATATACTTAATTCAAAATTATGGATTTTAGTAATCGTGGCTATGATTGTTTTTGAAGGCTGGATTCATGATAAGTATAAAAACAGAGAACAGAAAGTTTTTAATGATTGGAGCGATGGAACAGTTTGGTTTAACAGGACATTTGCATTCTATGGTCAAGAATTAGATTTAGATTTGCAGAGGGCAAAAGATGTTAGAATTTATAGACAAGACATAATTGCGCTTAATAAAATTGATAAAATGATAGCACATAACATAAAAGATGATAGTTATATTTCAAAAATGAGTTTATATCAAGGTATTAGTTCTTTTTGGGCAGAAATAATTAATTCTCTATGCTACATCTTTGTTGTGTTTAAAACTTTTTATGGTGCATTTCCAGTAGGAAATATGGTTCAGTATATTAGTTCATTAAAAAGATTAACAGAGAGCTTTGGTGAGCTAACATTATCAATTGCAGAAAATAAGATTTATTGTGAACATCTAAAAAAACTATTTGAATATCTTGATATTGATGCTAGTAATGAAAATAATGTAGATATTTTAGAAAATGTTGTTGAAAAGGAAATCTGTATAGAATTTAAGAATGTTTCATTCAAGTATCCTGGAAGTGATACATATGTTTTAAGAAACATTAATGCGGAATTCCATAGCGGAAAACGATATGCGATAGTAGGAATGAATGGGTCAGGAAAGACTACGTTTGTTAAGTTGTTGTGTAGATTGTATGCTCCAACAGAGGGAGCAATTTATATAAACGGGATTGATATTAAAAGAATTGATTACAAAGAGTATCTTAAGAATTTGGCGGTTGTATTTCAAGATTTTCAACTTTTTTCATTCGGCGTTGGACAAAATGTTTCTGTAAATACAGATTATGATAAATTGAAAGTTGAGCAGTGCCTAATGAAAGCTGGGGTATATGATAGAGTTAGTAAGATGTCAGATAAATTAGAAACATGCTTATATAGGGATTTCTCAGAGAATGGCGTTGAGATATCCGGAGGTGAAGCACAAAAAATAGCATTAGCAAGAGCATTATATAAAGAAGCATCAGTAATGATTTTGGATGAGCCGACAGCTGCTTTGGATCCGATAGCTGAGGAAGAAGTTTATACAAAGTTCAGTGAAATTAGAAGTGAAGGATTGACAATTTATATTAGTCATAGATTGTCATCATGCAAATTCTGTGATTCTGTCAATGTATTTGATTGTGGTACTATTGTTCAAAAAGGAACTCACGATGAATTAGTAGCAAATAAACAAGGAAAGTATTATGAATTATGGAATGCGCAAGCTCAGTACTATCGAAATTCTTCCAGATAGGAGAGTGCCTTATCGGTAATTACATTGGTGATATATTGGTTTGAAAAGGTTACTTTTCCGTTTTCCTTCAGGACATCCGTATCGGTGTTGCCTGCACAGCCCATGGCCCAGGCACCCTGATCATCCGTGAGTATAAAAAGAATATTTGTTTTTTTATGTTCCATACATGGAAATCCTTTCTTTCAGAGTCTGGTACATATGCAGCAGCAAACAGGAAGCCGCATAGCTTTCTGTCTGCTTTTTCAGGGAAGGGTAAAGGGATTATTTTCCAAGCTGTGCCGCGATTTCTTCAAGCAGAGTATTCACGCCGTTGTCTTCCAGCGAGCGGTTATAGCGGATTCATTGTACTCCATAAACAAATCCATGATATTTTCCAAGCCTGACTGGCACAGCGACGCATACTGGCACCATGCTTTCGGCCCGGCGCCCACAAGGAACGTGAATTATTCCATAAAAGAGGAGCCGCAGCTCTGGGACAGCTTCGTGGACTATACCCACCGCCAGCTGGAGGAACTGGGAACCCGGTATGGGAAAATAGACTGTCTGTGGCTGGACGGCGGATGGGTAAATAAGGATAATCTGGATCAGGATATCCGTCTGGGAGAAATTGTGGAAAAACTCCGGAAAGGACCCCAGCCTCATCTTATTGTCTGTGATCGGACTGTCGGCGGTATTTATGAAAACATTGTAACCCCGGAAAAACAGGTGCCTGAGGAACCGCTTTTTATCCCATGGGAAACCTGTACCACTGTCGGCGAAAAGTTTTCCTTCCATTATACGGATACGTTCAAGTCAGGCAGGGAACTGGTGCACCTGCTCCTGGATGTGGTATCCAAAGGTGGAAATCTGGCATTAAACCTTGCGCCCCAGCCGGACGGCGAGCTTCCCGGACGGGCAGTGGCCTCTCTGAGAGACATGGGCAGATGGCTCCGGATGCATGGAGAGGGCATCTATGAAACCGTTATTGCAGAACCCTTTTTTGAAAGAAATATTAAATATACAAAAAAAGGAAAGACCATATATGCCTTTTATTTATATGAAGATTATGCCAGACTTCCGCTCCGCGTTCATCTTACGGTACCGGATAAAATCAGCAGGGTACGGCTGATGCGTACCGGGCAGGATATCCCTTTTGAACAGAAAGAAAATAAAATTATCCTGGATACGGAAACAGCAGACAGAAATACCGCATTTTATGCGGACTGCTTTATCCTGGAATAAAGCTGTATCAAACTCCCAACATAAATGCATCCTTCGAAGCACATACTAAATGTGTCGGAGGATGTATTTTTTTGCTGAAAAAATTAAAAAAGAACTCTAACAATATCATTTTATGCAACAGAAAGGAGTTTTACTATGGATAAAAACGGTAATAGTCTTGCCATAGCCAGTGTCCCCTGTCAGAAGTGGAAATCCACCTATGATCCCCAGACCGCATTAAAAAAGGGAACGGTATTTCCGGAATTAAATTTGCCTTTTTTCAAGGCGGATGACTCGGATGAGATTCCGTCCGGAAAGGGAAGCGCAGATGGAAAGAACCCGGAGCAGGAGGAGAGAGAAGCACTTATGGCCAAAATCGATGAAGCCGGCTTTGTGGTAAATGATCTTACACTGTATCTGGACACCCATAAAGAGGATGAAGAAGCGCTCCGTATGTTTGAGGAATATGCGAACCGAAAGGTTATGCTGATGAAGGAATTTGCTGAGAAATTCTATCCTTTGTCCCAGAACTGTATGGTCCTGTGCGGAAAAGAAATGAAAACATTCAGCTGGACAGACGGTCCGGCGCCTTGGGAAGGAGCGTGTATCTAAATGTGGGTATATGAAAAAAGACTGCAGTTTCCGGTAAAAATTACAAAAACCTGTCCGAAGACGGCACAGATGATTATCAGTCAGTACGGAGGCCCGGACGGTGAGCTTTCCGCATCTATGCGGTATCTGGCCCAGCGTTATTCCATGCCTGTAAAGGAAGTGGGAGGACTGCTGACAGATATAGGAACAGAGGAGCTGGCCCATATGGAAATTATCTGTGCCATGGTTTACCAGCTGACAAAACATCTGACAATAGAGCAGGCTAAGGAAGCCGGTTTTGACGCGTATTATATTGACCATACTACAGCGCTGTGGCCCCAGGCCGCGGCAGGCCTGCCCTTCACGGCGGTTGAATTCCAGTCCAAGGGAGACGCCATCGCCGATTTGACAGAGGATTTGGCAGCCGAGCAGAAGGCAAGGACAGTTTATGATAACCTGCTTCGTATGATAACGGAGCCTGAAGTAAGGGAACCGCTTAAGTTCCTGCGTACCAGGGAAATTGTCCATTTCCAGAGATTCGGAGAAGCGCTGGAAAAGACGAAGGATAAGCTGGATTCCAACAATTTTTATTATTTCAACCCGGAATTTGACAAGGAAATGAAAGACAAGGATAAGTTCACCATGTAAGCAACAGCTATGGGATAAGACGGTAAGGGCGGCCATTCATTGGATGCCTTTGCCGTTTTTTCTTGCTTGAAACGCTTTCCTCCTCATGATATAATTGCGGAGATAAATTGCGTGAATCTTTTCCCAAAATTATCTGACAGAAGGATCCGTATCTTTCATCAATGTCATTTGACAGCAGGATCAGGAAAGGGGGATATCTTATGGTACCAAGTCTCGCAAGGATGTCTGTAATAATCAAGTCTCAGCATGAAACCTCCGTTATGACGGGAAATTATGAAATGGCCTATATATGCGGCCTGCTGTGCAGGCTGACAGGAACCGTGCCGCCTTCTCTGGAGACACCCGTTCAGCTTCAGGAAGATATGATGAAGCTTCTGGAGAATTACAGCCCGGAAGATGACAGAGAAAAAGTTGTGATTAAAATGCTTAAGTTTTATAAGCCCGACGGCCTGCTGGATGATCAGGTCAGGGAGCTGTACAGGATGGGACTGGAAGAGAAAACTCCATGGAAAAGATAAAATAACAGGAGATTGATATGCCGAAGAAGAAAATATTGCTGCTCACCACAGGGGGGACCATTGCCTCCCATAAAACAGAATACGGGCTTGCCCCGGCGCTAACCGCGGAAGAGATCCTGGATTTCCTTCCATCCATGAGCAGTATCTGTCATCTGGAGGCCAGGAATCTCTTCAGTATCGACAGCACCAATATGACCAGCGCCCACTGGATGCAGATCGCCGGAGCCATTGAGGAGAGCTTTTCCGGCTATGACGGCTTTGTCATCCTTCATGGAACGGATACTATGGCCTATACAGCGGCAGCCCTGTCTTACCTGATTCAGAATTCACCCAAGCCCATTGTGCTCACAGGCTCCCAGCGCCCTCTGGAAATGGAAATATCGGATGCCCGCATGAATTTGCGCGACAGCATTGTCTATGCGCTGGATGAAGCTTCCGTCGGCGTCAGCGTGGTATTCGGGGGAAAGGTGATAGCGGGAACCAGGGCAAAAAAGGTGAAGACCATGAGCTACAATGCCTTTGCCAGCATCAATTATCCGGAGCTGGCGGTCATGCGTGATGAGCATCTGGTCCGTTATATCGAACAGAAGCCCTTCTGTGAACCGCTCGCTTTTTACCATGAGCTGAATTCCCGCGTCTTCCTTCTGAAGCTTACGCCGGGAATGTCTCCGCTTATTTTGAAGGATATCTTCAGCCAGTATGACGGAATTATTGTGGAAAGCTTTGGCGTGGGCGGGATCCCCGACAGCCTTATCCATGAATTCGTCCGGCTGATGAAAGAATATGGGACCGGAAAAGCCGTGGTGATGACAACACAGGTAACCTATGAAGGCAGCAATATCGGCGTTTATGAGGTGGGCAAGAGAGTGCAGGAGCAGTTTCCTTTGCTGGAGGCCTATGATATGAACCTGGAAGCCGTATTTACCAAGCTGATGTGGATTCTAGGACAGAAGCCCGCAGGCTTCGAAGAGGTCAGGAACCTGTTTTACAAAACAATCAATTATGATTTTTTTATGTGAATATTTTCCAAATGTCCTTCATATACTTTTTAATAAGAATAAGGTATAACAGGAGGACAACCATGCCAAGAGGAAGAAAAAACAAATCTCTGGACGAAAAAATCCAGGATACACAGCAGAGCATCTACAACCTGGAGGTCAGGACACAGGAGCTTTATGAGGAATTGGAAGAGCTTCTGAAGCAAAAGAAAAATGAAGAGCTTGAAAAATTGTCGGAAGCTCTCGAAGAAGCCGGGGTTTCTGTGGATGAAGTCTTAGCGCAGCTGAAATCAGATGACCAGGAAAATATCGCCTGAATTGAGTGAAAGAGAATAAGAAGAGAAAGAGCAGGAGCGGCCCCATGCGACAGCAGCATGAGGATGGTTCCTGTTTTTTTATAAAAATTTAAGAATTTGAATACATGAAAAGGAAAGAAAGAATTGCACGAAAGCTTTTTAAACCATATAATAGAAATAACGCACTAAGAAAGGAGGGACGAAAATGAGTGTATTTGGAAATATTATATGGTTTATATGCGGCGGTTTCTTCAGCGCACTGAGCTGGCTGCTGGCCGGTATTTTGTGGAGTATAACGATTATAGGGCTGCCTGTTGGAAAACAGTGTTTTAAATTTGCTGCTTTGGCCGCCTGCCCTTTTGGAAAGGAAATTGTTTACGGCGGAGGCGCCGGTTCGCTGATTCTGAATATTTTCTGGATGATTTTGACGGGAATCCCTATGGCTCTGGAATCTTTAGTGATGGGAGTCCTGCTTTGTATAACCATTATTGGTATACCATTTGGTCTGCAGCATTTTAAAATGGCTAAGCTTGCTTTGATGCCTTTTGGCTCGCAGATAATATATACGTAAGGAACGAGGGGATTTTGATGGAACAACAAATGAATGAAAATGGAATAAAGAAGAAATTTAATCTGGCGGCGCTGTTTGCTCCGACGGATATGACGGAGGGATCGCCGGGAAAACGGATTGTCGCATTTGCGATACCTATGCTGATAGGCAATATTGCCCAGCAGCTGTATAACACGGTGGACAGCATTGTTGTGGGGCGTTATGTGGGAGATAATGCGCTGGCGGCCGTAGGAAGCGCGAGCCCGATTCTGAATCTGCTGCTGGTATTGTTCGTGGGCATTTCCGTAGGAGCGAGTATCATGGTTTCCCAGTATTTCGGGGCAAAGCAGAGAGAGGAGCTGTCCGGCTCCATCGGATGCAGCATTACGCTGACAGCCATTTCTTCCGTAATTATCATGATACTGGCGCCGCTGGTGGTCAGGCCGCTGCTGAGGCTTCTGAATACGCCGGACAGCATTATGGACTGGTGTGCCTCCTATCTGATAATCCTCTTTGTGGGAATCGCAGGTATGTCTTATTATAATATTCTCAGCGGTATCCTCCGCGGTCTGGGAGATTCCGTTTCTGCTCTGGTTTATCTTCTTGTTGCCACCGTACTGAACATTATACTGGATATTCTGTTTGTGGCCGTTTTCGATATGGGAGTGGCGGGCGTGGCCCTGGCAACAGCCATCGCGCAGGCGGTATCAGCCGTTATGTGTATTTTTAAGCTGGCAAGGATGAAGGATATTTTTGATCTGAAGCTGCATTATCTGAAGCCGGAAAAGAAGCATTCGGCAGATATGATTCGTCTAGGCCTTCCTTCCGGATTCACACAGGCTATTTTTTCCATGGCCATGATAATCGTACAGTCCCTGACCAACAGCTTCGGGGAAATGTTCATCGCTGCGAATGTTATTATCATGCGTGTGGACGGCTTTGCCATGATGCCGAACTTTTCCTTCGGCACGGCAATGACTACATATGCCGGACAGAATGTGGGAGCCAGAAAATATGACAGGGTGGAAAAGGGAGCCAGGGAAGGAACCATCATTGCGGCTGTCATATCCGCCGTTATTACTTCCCTGATATTGATTTTCGGAAAATATCTGATGGGTATTTTTACGGAAACAAAAGAACTTGTGGAATTGAGCATGCACCTCATGCAGATACTGGCAGTAGGATATATTGCCATGGCTGTAACCCAGTGTCTGTCAGGCGTTATGAGAGGCGCCGGAGATACCATGACACCCATGTGGATATCCCTGATAACTACAGTGGCGATTCGTGTCCCTCTCGCATATGGGATCGCCTGGATGACAAGAACGCCGGAGCTTCCCAACGGAAGGAATGAATGTGTATTCATTTCCCTGCTGTGTTCCTGGGTGCTGGGCGCTGTTATGACCTATTTCTTTTACAGAAAGGGCGCCTGGAAAAAGAAAGCGCTGGAAAGCTAGAAGTTTTATAGGTATAGGAATACAAAAAAATGCTGCTCATTTATCCTGAGCAGCATTTTTGCATGGCATTAAGCCTTATTTTATTGTGGCTGAGAGGATTAATCATCCTCAGCTTCCGTGTTTTTAGGTTTGGGAGCCATATAAGTGGAATTCCCTACATAATCCGTACTCACTTCCTTGCCGTCCTGATAAGTGGTGAAGTATGTTTTTGCGGAAAGGCTTCCTGTATTCTTTGCCCAGAGCTTGAAGCTGCGTCCGTTTAAATCATGATCCCATACCAGGACATTGATGATGAGTTTTTTCCCTTCCGTGTATGCCTGCAGTATAACAGGAGCGGAATAGTTGTTGCGGAAACGTAAGTCCTTGGAGCCGGAAGAGATGGCCGCGTCCAGACCCAGCGGCAGATAATGTACGGGCATACTGTGGGGATGGCGTTCCAGAACCACCAGACCGGCATTCTTCACCGCGTTATAGGTCGTGGAGGATACCTGACAGATACCGCCTCCGATGGCCATGACTGTTTCGCCGTTCAGATAAGCGCCCGCTTCCCGGTAGCCGTTGGCAGAGGTCCGGGGAAGGATGGCAGTGCTGACGGAAACTTCCTGGCCTGGCATGATGATCATGTTATTCAGATGTTCCGCCGCCACCTTGATGTTGTTGATCCGATTGGAGGAGCTTCCGGAAAAGCTGGTGGTACAGCTTCCTGCCAGCACGAAATCCGGGCTGTAGGTCAGGACACCCTCATTTACAACAGAGGTGAGATAACCGGAGGAAAGCTCTAAAGTAAGAGGCTGGGGGCTTCCTGCGGCAAACTGCTGCTGAAGCGAGGTTATCAGCCAGTTTTTTACATTGGCGTTAAGCTGATAATAGGTTTGTCCGGAATTATAGATGTAGCTTCCCGTTCCGGTATCAAATACAGGGCTGTCACTCTGGAAAATCTGTGTCTTGAGCTGCTCGTTAATCGCGTTGAGAAATACATCGATAACCTCTGTTTCTCCCAGTATGCACTGAGGGATCCCGGTATCGTTGGAGAGGAAGACCGGATAGTCCTTCATGGTATTGATGCCCATGGCCCAGACCTGGCCGTCCAAAGTCAGGATAATGTTCTGGTTCATCCATCCTGCGTCGATATAACGGCTGTCTGAAATTGTAGTTGTAATGCCTCCCGCCGGAAGTGCCTCGGCAGCTGAAACCATAATAGGCATGGCTGCAGCAGCGGATACCGGTGCGGCAAGAAGCAAACATATCAGTAGTAGTGGTTTCCATTGATGTCTTTTCATAACTGAATACCGTCCTTTCGCAAATACACCAATTCTCTGGGAATTGATCTTTAATAGAATATCATACATGAATCAAATTTCCAATAAAAAAAACACTTTTTATAAAAATATGGAAATGAAACGGACAAACGGTTATGATAGAGAAGGAAAACCAAATGCTGACGGAGGCCTATATGTATAAAATTCTGATTGTTGAAGATGACAGTACCATAACGGCAGTTTTGAAGCGTACCCTGGAAAAATGGGGGTATGAGGCAGAGACAATTTCAGATTTCGGCCGGGTGGGGGAAGAATTCATCCGCTGTTCTCCGGATTTGGTGCTGCTCGATATCTCACTGCCCTTTTTTGACGGCTATTACTGGTGTCAGGAATTCAGGAAGACAAGCCAGGTTCCGATTATTTTTATTTCCTCGGCTTCGGATGATATGAATCTGGTGATGGCGGTAAATATGGGAGCGGATGATTTCCTTTCAAAACCCTTCAAGCTGGAAGTGGTGCTCGCCAAAATACAGGCTCTGCTGCGCAGGACCTATACCTTTGGAACCCGCAGGGATGTGCTCCGGGCGGGAGACGTGATCCTTTCCCTTAACGATGCGGTGCTGAGCTATCATGACTGCAGGCTGGAACTGACTAAGAATGAGTTCCGTATACTAAGCATATTGATGGAAAAGCGGGGGACGGTTGTCTCCAGAGATGAGATGATACGGAATTTATGGGAGAATGAATCCTTTATTGATGACAATACCCTGACGGTGAATATGACCAGGCTGAGGAAGAAGCTGGAAGAAATAGGGCTGAAGGATTTTATAGAAACAAAAAAGGGGCTCGGTTATCTTCTTTCAGATAGGCCGGAATGAGAGCGGGTTATGAAGAATAGAAAAAAGTATGGATTGGATTATTTACGGGAGCAGAAGGGGTACCTGCTGTATCTGCTCATCTATATCTTTCTTTTGTTCGTCTGGTGGCTGTGTGATCTGCCGTGGCAGCCCATGGCCTATTTATTTCTGCTGCTGACGGTTTTTGCGTCCATTCAGCTTCTGTATGGCCTGCGGGGATATATCCGCAGGAGAAAGCTTCTTGAAATGTATACGAGGCAGGCCGCAGAGGGTGTCTTTGCGGCGGAAGAGGAAAAAGAGGGCCTTGAGGGAGACTGGTATGGACTGGTTAAGGCTTGGCATGAGGAATATGAGCGGCAGAAAGATCAAAACCAGGAAGAAAAAGAACAGAGTGGAAAATATTATACTCTTTGGTCCCATCAGATCAAAACGCCTATCGCCGCTATGAATCTGCTTCTCCAGGAGGAAGAGCCGGATCTGAAATCCCTGAAGCAGGAGTTGTGGAAGGCAGAGCAGTATGTGGACATGGCGCTGCAGTATCAGCGCCTGGATCGAAGCGGGAGGGACTTGGTCTTAAAAGAATATCCTCTGGAAACGCTTGTAAAAAAAGCGGTAAAAAATATGGCTTCTGTTTTTATTTACAATAAGACCGGGCTTCAGATAGAAGCTATGCCCGAAAATGTACTGACAGACGAAAAATGGTTCCTGTTCGTATTGGAGCAGGTGCTCGGCAATGCGGTGAAATATACGGCAGGCAGGGAAAACGGAAAAATCCGGATATATTCCGGCCGCACGGATAAGGGAGAAACCGTTATTGTGGAGGATAACGGAATCGGGATCCGAAGGGAAGATATTCCCAGGGTGTTTGAATG
>ERZ773183.2889-NODE-2889-length-10676-cov-2.817908_pt1 | contig 10676 bp, 7 predicted proteins | sample MGYA00580532_ERZ773183 | MGnify/ENA primary metagenome ERZ773183 (study PRJEB29015, sample SAMEA2737791) | human gut metagenome | biome: human gut; feature: human-associated habitat; material: faeces | place: China | collected 2012 ... | reverse complement strand
TCCGCATTAAGTTTCTGCAAAAACAGCATTACTTCACGACCTGTACGCGAGTCAAGTGCACCTGTCGGCTCATCGGCAAGTATTACCGACGGATCGCCTGCTAAAGCTCTTGCTATTGACACTCTCTGTTGCTGACCACCCGAAAGCTGTGTCGGGTGGTTTTTCGCTTTTGATTTAAGTCCTACTCTGTCAAGTGAAGCAAGTGCTCTTTTCTCTTGTTCCGCGTCGCTAAGTCCCGCATACAAAAGCGGCAGTTCAACGTTTTCCAATACTGTTAATTTCGGCAGTAAGTTATATTGCTGAAATATAAATCCAAGCATTTTATTTCTTACATCAGCCAATTCATCTTGACTGTAATTATTAATTTCTCGTCCGTTTAATCTGTAAACACCCTTTGTTGCCACGTCAAGGCAACCTATAATATTCATACAAGTAGATTTACCACTACCCGACTGACCTACTATCGCAACAAATTCGCCTTTGTTTATGGTCAGAGATATTCCGTCAAGTGCGTGAACTTCCGTATCACCCATATGATAAATCTTATAAACATCTTTCATTTCTACCAATGGAGGCATTTTACTTCACCTCCGCTTTATCTTCCGCCCGGCATTCCGCCACCGCCGCCGGACATACCTCCGCCGCCTGGCATTCCGCCGCCACCGGACATTCCGCCGCCTGACATTCCGCCGCCGGGCATTCCGCCCATATTGCCATTAGGAACTACATACATTTCTTGAGCATTTTGAACACCGAATGACGCATTCGCACTTGACGATTCTGTGTCAAGCGTTCTAACCCGGTCTTTTTCTGTTAAACCCGACTTGATTTCGATATAGTCTGTATCGTTAATTCCTGTTTCAACCTGAATTGCACGGTAACCGTCCGGTACATCTATATTAGTAGGTACACTTTCTTTAGCTGCCGAATTTTCATCCGATTTATCACCGTTCGGTGTATCGCCGCTTACAATCGGCATACCGCTTGACTGCGGCTTATCGTCCTTATCATCGGCTTTCTTCTTATCGTCCGTTTTACCCGATTTATCTTTATTACCCTTTATAATATCCGTAACATCATTTTCGTGAGTTGTTCCGTCGTCCTTTACAAATACAATATTGCCTCTGTTTACACTGTTTACAGGTACTGCAATTACATTGTCAGCCTCTTCAACAACAATTTCAGCGTCAACATTCATACCAGGCAACAAATCACCGTAATTTTCTATTTGAATTTCGATAGTGTATGTTGTTACACCGTTTTCGTTTACACCGTCTACAGGAACTTTTGTAACCACACCTTCAAATTCACCCTCTACCGCGTCTGCCGTTACAGTAGCTTTTTGACCTGTCTTAACAAGTGCTATTTCCGTTTCGTCAACGTCAATAGAGAATTTAACGCTTGACAAATCATAAATTACACAAAGCGGATCTGTTGCATTTGAAGAATCTATCGTATCGCCTGCTTTTGAGTTTTTCTTAACGACTGTACCCTCAATCGGAGCTTCTACAACATAATCGTCAACTGCGTCCTGTGCTTTTTCAATACCAAGTTCGGCATCGTCAAGTGCAAGCTGTGCGTTCTTTATGCTTGAATCCTGTGAGAAAGTATCGTTTTGCAATACTTGCTTTTCAAGTGCCAAAACCGCATCATTATATGAAAGCTGTGCATTGCTCATTGTCGAGTTTTGATTATCATACTTAACATATCCGACTTTTTGACCGCTGTAAACAGAATCTCCTACCGCAATATTAAGATTTTCAAGTGTGCCTGATGCCGTTGATGTTATTGTTCCCTCGCTTACATATTCAAATTGTGCCGTATTTGCACAAGCAACTCCGTTTATTTCCGCACTGCCGTAATCATTTGTTGTAAGTGCGCCCGGATTTGTGACTTCAACCGTTACATACACAACTTTAGCGTGTGCGTCTGTTGAAACGGCTGACGATGATTTTTCTTTAACAGTTCCGTAAATCGTATCGCCCGAACCTATAACAGATACTGTTGCGGCTGCGCCTGTCTGAATACTTTCGGCATCAACTTCATTAAACGGTATTCTCAGTTTCATATAAGAATCGTCATACAATGTTGCAACCGTTGCACCGGCATTGATATGGTCACCTTCTTTTACGGATAATTCTTTAACTTTACCTGCTGAATTTGACTGTATGTATTGATTGTTTTTAGTATCGTTAAGCGAATTTAATGCCTTTGTCACTGCATTTTGTGCAGACTTTGTACCGATATTGTTTGAAGAAACGGTCTGTGCCTTTTGCTTTACTGCGTCAACATATGCCTGTTGTGCTTTTGCAAGTGCATTTTTTGCCGTACTCAAAGAATTTTGAGCGTCACTGTCCTCAAATTGATAAAGCTTATCACCTTTCTTAACAACGTCACCCTCTTTGAACGTATCACTTGTTATATCGCCCGACTTGATAGTTGTTACTTTATACGAATCATTCGGCTCGATAGATGATGAACCTGTGATTGTATTTGTGATAGTACGACGTTCAACCGGCGAATCGGTATACATAACTTTTACGGCACTGTTGTTTTTAGACTTTATAATAAGTCCCGAACATATACCTGCAAGTATTGCTATTACAAGAATAATTATAAGTAATTTCTTGCCTATCTTAAACTTACCGATAAAGAACTTCTTGTTTTGCTTGTCATATCCAATGAATTTCTTTTTCGGTTTCTTTTCTTCATCACTGTTGTCATCATCATCTGAAAGTCCAGATATTTCTTCAAAAGTGAGTTCGTCTGCATTTGTATCTTCTGTGTTAGATACTTCTGCTTCACTTTCCAAAAGCTTTTGCTCCTTTTCAGAAGTAAAATCTCCCATATTTCTTGCCTCCTGCACCTTTATATTTTTAAACTTATCTGCTCTGCGACTTTAGTTAATTTATCGCAAAACATTTTAAGGTCTGCTTCATCTACATCTCTGAAACATTCCTGTAAGTTTCTGATTATAACTTTCCTTTGATTTTCATATGCTTTTCTGCCCTCGTCAGTAAGAACTATATAACTCTTACGCTTATCGGTTGTATCCGATATACTTTTAACCAAGTTTTTTTTCTTCAAAGCCTTTATGCTTTGAGAAATAGCCGCCTTACTGACTTTTAAAATGTCACTCATCATAGTGACCGTCATCATTTTTCCGTCATTTGCGGACTGAGTAAGTAAATTCAACATCATATAATCGCCCCTTGACATTTCCTCAAAAGGACACTTTGAAAGAAACCACAGCTCCATCCTGCTTACGATTTCCCAACATTGAAGAAACATTTCTTCTTTCACCGTGTATCCCCCCACACACCGTAATATTAAATTTTGTTAATTTACTTAACTATTTTACCACCACAATTATTCAAAGTCAATATTTACACTTTTGATACAATATGAATTTACACTTTATTCACATTTCATTTGAATATTATTAACTTTTAGTATATAATAACTATATCATAATTGTACGAGGTGATATTAAGTGAAAAAAACATATATTGATACGGCTATGGAACGTATCGCACCTGATTTAATACTTAAAGGAGGAAACGTTGTCGATGTTTTTTCGGGCAGAGTTATTAAAGCCGATGTTATTATAAAAGACGGTATTATCTGCGGTGTCGGTTCATACAGCGGTGAAAACGAACAAGACGTTTCCGGCAAATATATTATGCCGGGTTTTATCGATTCGCACGTTCATATTGAATCATCTATGACGCAGCCGTCCGAATATGCAAAGGCAGTTATGCCTCACGGTATTACAACCGTTATTGCCGATCCTCACGAAATAACAAACGTATGCGGTGAAGACGGTCTTGAATTTATGTTAAAGTCTGCGAAAAATATTCCGCTTGACGTAAATCTTATGTTGCCGTCATGTGTACCTGCAACACCTTTTGAACATACAGGTGCTAATCTTGACGCAAAAACCACTCAAAAACTTGCGTCTAAATTCTTCGGTATCGGTGAAATGATGAACTATCCCGGTATTGTTTCAGGTGATGATGAAACGCTCGGTAAGCTATGTCTTGACATCATTGACGGTCACGCACCTTTGCTTTCGGGTCATGAGCTTGACGCATATGCAAGTGCCGGTATAAAAACCGACCACGAATGCAGTGTCATTGAAGAAATGGCCGAAAAGATAAGCAAAGGTATGTATATTCTTCTTCGTGAGGGTACGCTTTCACTTGACGTTGCCAAGCTTATCAAGGGCGTAACCCCTTATACGCTAAGACGTTGTGCGTTTTGTACCGATGACAGATTTGTCGGCGAAATTATTCGTGACGGCAGTATTGACCACTGTATCAGAAAAGCCGTTTCACTCGGTCTTAACAATATTGACGCAATCATTATGGCAACGCTTAACGCTTGTGAAATCTACGGTATGAAGAATAAAGGGGCAATCGCTCCGTCATACGTTGCCGATATTGTCGTTGCCGATGATTTGAATTTAAGTTCAATATCACAAGTCTATAAAAACGGCAAACTTGTATGCGAAAACGGTAAAGCATTGTTTGAATGCGAAACAGTTGACAATTCAAAAGTTACAAATACCGTTCATCTGCCGAAAATATCAGCCGACTTCTTCAAAACTGATGTTAAAGACAAATTTGACGCTATTGAACTTATACCCGAAAGTATTATCACAAAAAAGGTTACTGTATCGTATTCCGACAGTCTTTCTAAAGTATGCGTTATCGAACGTCATCATAATTTAGGTACAAAGGGTATCGGATTTGTAACCAATTACGGAATTACAAACGGTGCTATCGCCACTTCTATCGGTCACGACAGCCATAACGTAATCGTTATCGGCGATAATGACAGCGATATGGCACTTGCCGTAAATACTCTTGCTACAAGCGGCGGTATTGCGGTTTGTTCAGAGGGTAAAGTTATCGCATCAATGACTCTTGATATTGCGGGACTTATGTCCGTAAAATCAGCCGATGAAGTTACAAGAGAACACGATAACCTTTACAGCGCCGCAAAAGTACTTAATATAACAGATAAAATCGATCCGTTTTTGTCACTTGCATTTTTGCCGCTACCGGTAATCCCTGAAGTTCGTATTACCGATTCGGGACTTTTCGATGTTATTAATTTTAAATTTGTGGAATGATGTTTTATTTCTCAGGGGCGATCATTGGTCGCCCTTTTTCTGTTCCTCTATCACCACCCCTCAGTCGACTCTGTCGACAGCTCCTCTCACGGGGTGCCTTACTAATACCTCTCCTTGATGAGAGGTGGCACGCAGTGTCGGTGTAGTGGCTTTGTAGTTGCCTTATTTATTAATTTGTTGCACCTGTGTCGGTTGTGTCATCCGTTGTTTTTTGTCTGTGACCGCCGCCGAAACCCGAATTTGACTTTGTTCCTATCTTCGTTATACTGCTTTCAATTTCGGCACTTCCGACTTCTTCACCGCTTGCGTAAACCGTATACATTTCACCTGTTTTAAGTTTATCCGATGAGTACACAATCTTACTTCCGCCTTTAACGGCTGTATACTCAGCGATTGTCTTACCGTTTGAATCAGTTATCTTAACTTCATCACCCGCGGAAATCTGCGAAGTTGTGTATGCCAAAATTACGTTTTGATCAGAGTAACTGTTTGGACTTTCGTCCATGCCGCTGCCGCTTACACCTATAATTGTACCGCCGTTTACTATAAACGCACCGTCTGTATCAAAAGCACTTTCTGCACCCGTTGCCTGTGCGTCAACCGTAATAGTACCGCCATTGATGAACAATGAACCGTTTGAATCAATACCGTCTGCGTCGGCAACTATTTTAATATTACCGCCGTTGATTTGAATATGATGTTCACTGTCCTGTTCATTACCCTCGGCTTGTTGCATATTCGGAGGTGTCATTTGTCCGCCGTTTTGGTCGCTTGACATATCCGGCGGTGTCATTTGATTACCGTCCTGTCCGTCACTGTTTTGTCTGCCAATTTTACCTCTGTTGTCCTGCTGACCGCCTTGCATATTAGTACCGCCGCCGAAACCGCCGTTTTGATTTGCACCTGTACCTCCTGAATTCAATCCGTCATCACTTGCAGTTATGTCAATATTACCGCCGTTTATCGTCAAAATCTTCTTACTTTCAATACCCTCGGTTGATTTTGTTATCGTTATATCACCATCATCAATCGTTACATCACCATGACATGATATACCTTTTTTACTCTCCGACGATAAATTAAGTGTACCGCCCGTAATATTTATATCAGACGTACAATGAATAGCATGGTCTGTTGAATTAACTGTAACTTCACCGCCCGATATATCAAGCATCCAATCCGCTTTTATACCTTTGCTTGAAGTATCGTCACTGTCGTCACTTTCTTCTGTTTGCGTAAATTGATTATTATTCATTTGTTCACGCATTGATTGAATTTCATCATCTGTCATTTGTAACGAATCTTTCATTTCACCTCGACCGCCGAAGTCATTAGATGTACTTGCCTTAACCTCGCCTGTTGTCGTAACATTCACTTCACCGCCCGATATATCAAGTATTTCTTCCGCTTGAAGTCCGTCACCCTCTGCAGTAACATTTACAGTACCTCCGCTTATCGCAAGTGTGTCATTTGCATGAATACCGTCATTTTTTGCATTTACGTTAATATTTCCGTTACCGATTTCAATGCTGTTACTGCTGAAAATACCGTGATTATAATTTCCATTTACGGTAAGTGAGCCACTGCCCTTAATTTCAAGATTATCTCTTGATGTTATACAGCCTTTTTCATTTTCATCACCACTTGTATAATTTTCTCCGTCCGTCAAAGTATTTTCGGTGTTGTCCGTCAAAGTGATATAAGCCTTGTCGACATTCTTTACATATACAGCCGAACCGTTTATTTGTAAGACTCATACCCGACAAACGAAGTTTAACTTTTTCTTCGGTGTCAATAACAATTTGACCGTCATCAAGTGTGCCTGTGACTTCAAAGTCACCGCCCTTTGAAATTGTTATAAAGTTATCCGATACGCTTATACCGTCACCTGTAACTTCGACATTGTCAAGATCAACCGTTCCTGTGTTGTTTTTCCAAGACTCGTCCTCATCATCTTGCGGAGTGGTTATTGTAACTGTGTTGTTCTTTTCATTCCACTCAACATCAAGTCCGAGCATATCGCTTATTGCACGAATCGGAACAAGTGTTCTTCCGTCCTCGATTATAGGTGAAACATCAAATGAATATGTTTCGTCATTCTTAGTCATATCACTGCTGCCGATAGTCATTTGTATAGTCTTTGACTTTTTCTTTGCGATTATCGTCTGTGTGTCGCTGTCCCATTTAACCTTTGCACCGAATGTTTCAAATATGGTACGCATAGGAACCATTACTCTGTCATCTACGATTTCAGGCTGAACGTCAAAGCTGATATTTTCACCGTCATATGTAACCGTAATATCATTGCTTTTTGCCAAAACACATCCGCTGCCGATTGTTGCGGTAATTGCAACTACTGCTGCTATACTTATCATCTTTTTCTTTAATCCGATATTCATTCTTATTACCCCTTTCCTTTATGTTGATTTCATTATACATTTAGTTTCTTAAATAAACCTTAAAGGAAGAATTTTATTTATGAATATTTTGTTAATAAAAAAAATGGCTACAAATATGTAGCCATCTCAAATTGCAGACAAAACCATAATGGTTTTGTCTACTTTATTTTAGGGTGTTTGAGGTGCTAACCTCATTGAAAATCATTTCTGACGACCTGTGCGGCAGAAATGGCTTAAAATCTAAAGTTTCGACTTTGGAGGAACTTTATGATTTTTTCTCTGAAAATACTCAAAAATTACATCGTAAGATGTGATTTTTGGAGCTGTCGACATTTTGTCGACAGGCTCACTTTTATTATATCAGACAATGCCAAGATAATCAATGTTTTAACCAATATATTAGATGAAAATATGATTAAATTGTTGTAATGTATAATTAGATTTTATGAAAAGGAGCAAAATCAATGAGTTTTTGGTTTAACCTGAATACGAAGATACATACCGAAACGGAAACAAAGCCTGTTATGAATGCGATTAATATTTTAAAGCGTGATATGGCAAAGGTTTTCGGTGCAAGCGATGAAAGTGGAAATGATATTTATTTAAAAAAAGACGATACATTAGATGAGGAAAGTTACAGAATTGACATAGCGGAAAATATCGTGATAAGTGCGGCGGACGATTTGGGGTTTGTGTATGCACTTTTGAAAATAAGTGAAAAATATCTCGGTATTAAGCCGTTTTGGTTTTGGCTTGACCAAAAAATCGAAAAGAAAGAAAGTGTTAAAATAGAAAAATACGAAATTAATTCACCGAAACCAAAGGTAAAATATCGCGGTTGGTTTTTCAATGATGAAGTGCTTATGATGAAATGGAAAATCAACGGTGACAAAAAAGAGCCTTGGAGAATGGCTTTTGAAACGCTTTTGCGTTGTGGCGGAAATATGACAATTCCGGGTACTGACAAAAATTCAAGACTGAACAGACAAATGGCGGCGGATATGGGATTGTGGATTACTCATCACCATGCAGAACCGTTGGGAGCGGAGATTTTTGCAAGAGCATATCCGGGCGTTGAGGCAAATTTTATGGAAAAGTCTGAGCTTTTTTATAAACTTTGGGAAGACGCAGTAATTGAACAGAAAGACTGCGATGTTGTTTGGAATTTATGCTTTAGAGGACAGGGTGACTGCCCATTTTGGAGTAGCGACACGAGCGGTCAATTTGACACTCCGCAAAAACGAGGTAAGCTGATAAGCAATATTATAAAAAAGCAATGCGATATTGTTAAGAAATACGTCAAAAATCCTGTTTTTTGTACCAATCTGTACGGCGAAATAATGGAACTTTACAAGGACGGTTATATAGAGCTTGACGAAGGTATTATCAAGGTTAAAGCCGATAACGGTTACGGCAAAATGGTTACAAGACGACGTGACAATCATGCGGCACGAGTGTCGTCAATGCCTGTTAAAGACGGCGGCAGACAGGGTATTTATTATCATGTTTCGTTTTACGATTTGCAAGCCGCAAACCACATAACAATGCTTCCGAATACGGTTGATTTTGTGAACAGAGAATTATCGGACGTACTTGAAAACGGCGGCGATGATTTTTGGGTTATCAACTGTTCAAATGTCAGACCGCATACGTATTATCTTGACGCGGTGAGAAAAAAGTGGTTCGGTGAAGATATATCGGACGAAAGTCACAGCAAGGAATTTGCGGACGATTATTTTAATTCGGCTTATGACGTATCAAAATGCCTTGCGGAATATCCGAAGTCAACGATTAAATTCGGTAAAAATGAAGATGAACACGCAGGTGAACAGTTTTATACCGAGAATGTGCGTATTATTGCGAATAAGTTTGTGAAGGACGATAAAAACAGTATTGCTCCGCTTAATTGGCTTGTCGGAAAAGGCGGGTTTTACAGGCAGGTGAGAGATTACAAAGTTATATGCGAAAGTGGTATTGACAAGATAAATTCATATTATGAAATGTGCAAAAAGACGAGTGAAAAACTAAGCGGAAACGAGAAACAGCTTTTTGACGAAACTGTATTGTTACAGTCGAAAATTCATTATTATTGTGCAAACGGTGTAATAAAATTTTGCAACGGTATAGAGGAATTTGAAAAGGAAAATTACAAAGAAGCATTTTTGCTTTGCGGTGACAGTGCGGTTTTATTTGACAAGGCGAATGAGGAAATGCGTAACAGTGAAAACGGAGTTTGGCAAGGTTTTTATCATAACGATTGTTTTGCGGATATTAAGCATACCGCGTATATGGCGAGAAAGGTAATGGGGGTTATCAGAGAGTTCGGCGATAATATCAGACACGATAAATGGTATCGCGAAACAATGTATGCACCCGAGGACAGAGAGGTTATGCTGTTATTAGTATTGGACAATCATATGACAGACGAAGAACTTTATAAAGAAATGAGGTCGATGAAATAATGATATTTGGTGTAGACTATTATCCCGAACATTGGAACAGAGATGAGTGGGAAAGTCAAGCTAAACTTATGCAAAAGGGCGGTTTTAACACTGTAAGAATGGGTGAATTTGCTTGGAAACTTTTTGAAAAAAAAGAGGGCGGATTTGATTTTTCATTCTTTGATGACGCAATAGAGATACTTGCAAAATACGATATAAAAACCATACTCGGAACACCGACTGCCGCACCGCCGAAGTGGCTTGCGGATAAATATGACATCGTACAGAGGGACAAATACGGCAGAAAAAAAGATTGGGGTTCAAGACGTGAAGGTTGCGGAAACAATCCGAGCTACATAGAAAAGTCGAAAATCATAACCGAAAAAATGGCTGAACATTACAAGGACAATCCAAACGTCATAGCATGGCAGATTGACAATGAGTTCGGCTGTCACGGAAGTACAAGATGTTATTGCGAGCATTGTCGAAAGGCTTTTGCAAAATGGCTTGAGGAAAGGTATCAGACAATAGAAAATCTAAACGAAAAATGGGGGAGCGTATTCTGGAGTTTAAACTATGATTCTTTTGACGATATAATACTTCCGAAATATAATTCGTGCGAGGGTACATACGGCGATTTGTGGTCGCACAATCCCGCACTTGACTTGGAATTCAGACGTTTTTCTTCTGACACTTGGG
>ERZ773183.2860-NODE-2860-length-10796-cov-3.768457_pt1 | contig 10796 bp, 10 predicted proteins | sample MGYA00580532_ERZ773183 | MGnify/ENA primary metagenome ERZ773183 (study PRJEB29015, sample SAMEA2737791) | human gut metagenome | biome: human gut; feature: human-associated habitat; material: faeces | place: China | collected 2012 ... | reverse complement strand
TGGGATACCAGGCCGTCGCCTATGGTGGAGGTGGTGTATATCTGCATGATCTCGGTGATGCTTCCCTGTTTGTTCATTGTCCCTACCAGAATGCCGCCTATAAAGTTGATCAGCGTAATGATGATAGAGATAATGGCATCTCCTTTTACAAACTTCGTGGCACCGTCCATGGAACCGAAGAAATCGGCTTCCCGCTGTACCTTGGATCTTCTGATTCTGGCTTCCTGTTCATCGATCAGGCCGGTATTGAGATCCGCATCAATCGCCATCTGTTTTCCCGGCATGGCATCCAGTGTAAAACGTGCCGCAACCTCAGCCACACGCTCGGAGCCTTTGGTAATTACGATGAACTGAACCAACACGATAATCAGGAAAATAATAAATCCGATAATGGCATTTCCCCGGATGACAAATTCTCCGAAGGTCTTTACCACCTGTCCTGCATATCCGTTGTCAAACAGAATTTTCCGGGTGGAGGAAATATTAAGTCCCAGCCGGAAAAGTGTGGTGATCAGCAGCATCGAGGGAAAGACGGAAAATTCCAGGGTTTCCCTGATATACATCGCCATACACAGAATCACCAGCGACAGGGTAATGTTCAATATAAAGAAAAAGTCTAATAAAAAGGTAGGGAGGGGTATCAGAATCAGGAAAATAATTCCGATTACACCGGCAGTCACCACTATGTTATATCGTTTCAATTACAGATCACCATTTTCTATAATACTTTTGGTATTTACTATTTCACTGATGCGCACCCCGAAGTTATCGTCTATGACCACTACTTCGCCTCTCGCAATCAGCTGGCCGTTTACAATAATGTCCACCGGCGCGTCAGCCTGTTTATCAAGCTCCACTACCATACCGTTATTAAGGCTCAGAATCTCTTTCAGCTTACGTCTTGTTTTACCGATTTCCACAGACACATGAAGGGGGACATCCATCAGCAGTCCCAGATTTCCCTGCGGGATGGATACCGGCTGCAGCTGCGCCGTTTCCCGGTATGCGGTTCCGTCAATCCGCCCGGCGGCCAGAAGCCCGGTACCGTTCTCGTCCGGCATGCTGTCCATGATTTGGATGCTGTTTCGTTCTTCTTCCTCCCGGACGGCCCGTTCCTCCTCCTTCTGCTTTTTCACCGTAATTTCCTGCATCAGGCTGTCCGTTGCCGTCTCGGATATGCATTCCAGGAACTCTGTTTCCATCAGATCCCCAATTGTCATGCCATAGCGGATGACAGTGGTCTTACATGCGGCATCCTCTCCCATGATTTCCCACAGACGCTGTCCGCTGTCCGATAAAAACAGCTGGCAGTCCGAAGAATCCATAGTATTTTCCAGGTACTCCGCCACCGATTTGGCAGCGCTGTGCACCATCTGGTTCAGAAGCTCCCCTGCAGCGCTCATAGCCACTTCGTCGAATTCAAAATCCGGATCCGGCAGGTCGTCGCTTCCCATCAGCTTGTTCAGGAAAGCCTGTATATCCCGCTGCCTGAAAATCATGACAATGTTTCCGGCTGCATTCGAAGTGAGACAGCTTTTGACAAACAAGGCCGGTTCCAGAATGCTGTATTCCACATCCTTAACCAATGTTTCTGATTTTTCCGGAGCCTTGATCTCCACCTTCGTCTTAAGCATGGCGGAGATGGATTCCCCTGCTGCTTTTCCGTATTGTTCCATAAGCGCGTCAAAGATATTATCCTCCGACAAATTCCGGATTTCCTGCTCTGCTGCCATTTTGCCTAACTCCTTTTATCCTGATTATTCTTCTTTCTTCTGCCGAAACGTCTGGGTGTGCCGCTTTCCTCTTCCGAGCCCTCTTCTTCCTCTTTTCCGAGTTTCATATGGGCCGGCAAAAGCTTGTAGAGCTTTTCTTCGATGTATCTGGGATTTTCTCCCTCCTGTATGGCTATAACCCCTTCCATCACAAGCTGCTTGCACAGAAATTCTTCCTCATGCCGGGCCTTCAGCTTGCTTGCCACAGGCAGACATACAATGTTTGCCAGCAGGGAACCGTAGAGGGTTGTGATAAGGGCCACCGCCATACCGCTCGCAAGCGCATTCACATCCTGCATGTTTCCAAGCATCAGGATCAGGCCGATTAAGGTACCGATCATTCCGAAAGCAGGAGCGAAGCTGGCCGCTTTTTCATAAAAACTGCGATCCAGGGCGTGCCGTGCATCCAGCTGATCCAGTTCCGTTTCCATCGCCGCCTTTACCTTTTCCGAATCCACGGAATCCACTACCAGCATAAGGCTGTTGTGCAGGAATGGTTCATCAATTTCATTCAGCTTATCTTCAAGGGACAAAAGCCCTTTCATTCTGGCTTCCGTCGCAAGCTCCACTATCTGTTGAATAGACTGCCTGGGGTCAAACTTCTGGGGCCGGAAAATGATCTGCATATGCTTTCCGATTTTTTTAAATGCACTGGGGGGAAAGGAAAGCATCATAACGCCTATCGTTCCTCCTATTGTTATGGCAAGGCTTGGATAATCCCAGAACGCATGCAGATTCCCGAGTACTACCCGGGTGGTATCGGAATCGAACATAATTCCGAACAACACCATTCCAACTGCCAAAATCAAACCAATAATCGACAAAATGTCCATAACCTGTTATATCCTTTTCTCTTTTGTTTCTTTCGGCCTCCTTCAGGAGGGGCCGGCTCCGCCCAGCAGCTCGCGTACGATATTCCTTCGTTCTTCCCGTATTTTTTCCACTACCTCATCCATGGTTTCCCTCACGATGAGATGCTTGCCGTTGGTGAGAAGGATTGTGGTATCCGGATTTTCGGAAACCATTTCAATCAAATCCGGGTTCAGTACAAAACGTTCCCCGTTCAGCTTTCTTAAAAAAATCACGGATACCTTCTCCTTATCTCTGCCATTTATTTTTTATGTATGTGTTATCTCTTCAGATTTACCAGTTCTTCCAGGATGGTATCCGATACCGTAATTATTCTGGAGTTGGCCTGGAACCCTCTCTGGGTCACTATCATGTCAGAAAACTCGGAGGAAATGTCAACGTTTGACATTTCCAGCGCCGATGATTTCAGAGCGCCGGAGCCGTTGGTTCCCGCCTGGCACAGCTTGGCATTGCCGGAATTGGCTGTCTGCTGGAAGTAGGAATTTCCCACCTCCTCCAGGCCGTACGGGTTCTCAAAGGTGGCAAGGTCAATACGGCCTACCTGGATTTTTCCTTTGTCGGGATGGTTGACTTCCACAATACCGTTCGCCAGAATAGAAACTCCTACCTGCGAGGAGGACAGCGTGCCGCCTGCGGTTCCGCCTTCCAGGACAAAGCCTTTCTGTCCCAGGCCGAGCTCTTTGGAATCCTGTGATGCGGTAACTGTACTGGTTCCCTTGGAAGTCATTGTCGCCGTACCAATATCCGCTCCTGCATGATCCTTCAGCCATTCATCCGACAGCTTGGTAAAGCCTTCATGCTTCATTTCAATATACTGTCCGGTTTCTTCTCCGGGTTTTACAGGGCTTTCTTTCAGAAGCACCGAATTGGCCGCCGTACTGCTTTCATCAATACGTCCCACAAAAGTCCTTGTATCTCCGCCTTTTACCACAGTAGCCGTAATTTCCCACGCTGCTTTTGTGTCAGCCGTTGCCTTGATATATTTGGCATTAAATGTAACGTCTCCTTCTGCGGTAAATTTAGGTACACTGCTCACCGTCTTAGGAAGCATGGAACCAAAAACACCATTCGTTGCAGCATCTGCCCCGGACAGCGTCAGTTCTCCCGGAACCACATCGAAGTTATAACCGAGGATTTCCGCACCGGTCAGACCTCCTGCGGGGAACAGGCCGCCGTCAGGCACCGCTGTCAGAGACAGCTTTCCTGTAGGATATTCTTTTCCTCCGTTAGCCTGGGTAATGGCAGTGTTCACTTTATCCATCAAATCACTGAGGCTGCTGAACACAGATTTGGCATTGACGCGGACCGTCAGGGAACCGGTATTCATTTCCGTATCCTTTACCACAGCGTCCGCTCCGTCCGGCAGGGTATCATCCACCACAAAGTTCACGGATACATTGGCATCTGTCGTCGCTTTTTCTGAAGTCAGCGTATAGCGGATCCCGTTAATGGTTTCCGTTTTTACCGCTTTCGCCGCCTGCTGGGAAGGAATGTCCAGATGGATCTTATTGGATCCCGGAGCTTTGCCAAGCGGATCCCCGGAAACACCCAGTACCGTATAACCATTGGCGTCTGTCAGGTTCCCGCTGTTGGGATCGATCTGAAGGGCTCCGGCCCTTGTATAGAAAATATTTCCGTCCGAATCCTGTACCTGGAAAAAGCCTTCTCCGGCAATAGCCACATCCAGCCCTCTGTTGGTGGACTGAAATGCGGAACGGCTCATGTCCAGGTCGATGCCAGCCAACTGGGTACCATAACCGATCTGGGAAGCATTAGTTCCTCCCATAGTTGCGCTTCCGCCCGTAGCGTTCTGGAGTGTCTGGTAAAACACATCAGAAAAACGTCCGCGGCTGGATTTAAAACCAAATGTATTAACATTGGCAATATTATTGCCGATAACATCAAGCTGGCTCTGGTGTGCCTTCATACCGGACACCGCCGAATATAATGATCGTAACATTACAAATCTCCTTTTCCACCGTTCTTACCCTTCTGTCAGTCGGGGTAAGATAGCCTCCTAAAAAGGACCGGCTATATCATAACGGTTCCGTCAATATTAGTGAATACGCTGCCCTTCAGGCTCTCGTCATTCACGACGGTAACTACTTTGTTATTGGGTACATTAACTACAAAAGCTGTGGTATCCATAAGAATCAAAGGCGTTCTCAGGCCTTTTTCCTCTGCCAGCCGCACTCCCTCATTCAGGCGTTCCAGCTGTTCTGCGGATACATCCACATTCCGTTCTGCCACGCGTTCCATCGCGTGTTTGGAAAAAGAAATCCCACTCTCTTCCCTGAGCTTCTCTTCCAGAACCTTCTGAAAAGAAGTATTTTCTTCTCCGGAAGTCTCCCTGCTGTCCCGGTTTTGTTGGATATCAACGGGATTGCCGGTATAAACTGGCCTTTGCAGCAATTGATTATATCGTAATGGATCCATCCCTAATCCTCCTTCCCGTCCCTATGCACCTTCCGGGCTGTCTGCGTTCGAGCCGTCTCCGGTTCCGTCCGCTCCGTCTGTTTCATTCGCGTTTCCGTTATTCTCTGCTCCGCCGGTTCCATCTGTGCTTCCGCTGCTTTCTGCGCCACCGGTTTCGCCCGCACTACCGCCGCCGTCCGTCCCGCCAACTCCGTCCGCGTTCCCGCTTCCGTCTGTTCCGTCATTTCCGTCTGCGCTGCCGCTTCCCTGCGTTCCGCCAGTAACTTTATTTCCATCCGCACTGCCGGCCGCACCGCTATCCGCGGCATTCCGAATGCTTTCAAAGCCTTCCGTCAGCTTTCCGTCCAGCATCTTATTCATATCTTCCAGCTGGCTGCTTATTTTTTTCAGGGCGCCGTCGCTCTGGCTGGAGGGTTTCACTTCCATGATTTCATCCAGGGTAAAGCCTTTGCCTCCCACGTATATCACATATTCCCCGTCCAGCAGGGAAACCTTCTCCACCGGTCCTTCCGTTGTGGCCAGGTCGCCGTTTACGGTGATCTTCGCCGCCGTCACGTCCTTTCCCACAAGAGAGGTTGCATAGGTGCTTTTCGCGTTATAGGCCAGTTCCTGCATCTGCTGCATGGTGGTAAATTGCGCGAGCTGTGTCACGTACTGGGTATCGTCAACCGGATTCATAAAATCCTGGTTTTTCAGCTGTTCCACCATCAGCACCAGAAAGTCGTCAATCGAAACCTGTCTGTCCGATTCCTTCTCGAATACCGCATCGATTACATTGCCTGTACCGCTGCTCTCCCCGGCTGTATTTTCCGTGCTTCTTGCATAAGCGGAAGCATAGGTGTCATAGCTGCTGTTCAAACCGTCTACTGCCATTTGGGCTGTTTCCTCCTTTCCCGTTTTTGTCAGATATAAGCGTACAAGCTTCCTTCCATCCGGTTATAGACCGGAATCTCCGGAGTATCTTCCTCCTCTCCGGCTGCCGTTGCTCCAAAGTGACGGAGTATCCCGCCCGTCATCTGATGCTGCTGCCGGTACATATCCTGCTGGTATCCGGAAAAATCCATTCCGCCGAAGCCGCTGTGATAAACCTCCTGCACCTGGGCATTCAGAGGCTGAAGAGCTTCCTTCAGCTGGAGCAGCTCGCTGTTTATCAGACGCTGTGTGTCTTCATTGCTCACGCCGATACGCATGGAGATTCTGCCGCCTTCCGTAACCATGCGGACTACGATTTCTCCCAGGCCTTCCGGCTTAAGACGAATGGTAAAATGGTTCATGCCCTTTGCCATTCCTTCCTCCAGACCTGTTTTTACCTGCTGCATAACCGGAACCGCTTCTGTCTGCGTATTGGGAACTGCCGTCATTTCCGGCCTGTCCGCCGTTCTCACGGCTATCATGCGATCTAAGGGAAGATAGGCTTTTTCATCCACCTTTTTCTGCAGGGCCTCGGTATCGGTTTCTTTGTCCTGCAAAACATAAGAGGTTTCGGTATCTTTTTCCTCTTTGCCTATCCCTGCCATGGCTTTCAGAAGTTCCGACTGTTCCTTCAGCATATCCCCATAGGAGGATGCGCTGTCTCCAAAAGCTTCCTGTCCGTTTCCGGCTGCTTTCACACCGGTACTGCCGGCCTGTGCCGCATTTTCCAGTCCGCTGTCTTTCAGGACAGAAATATCTTCTGCCGTTCCGGCTGTCTGTCTGTCAGTTTTCTTTCCCCGGGCGTACTGCGTTTCCCCTGCTGCCGTATTAATAATGGCCGCTGGATTTTGTTCGGTTCCTGCCGGATACGTTTCTGCCGCATCGGCTGTCTGCACAATACCGGAAAGAGACATTTCTTCTTCCCTGCTGCCGGTATTTCCGGAAAGCTCCTCCCCGGGCAGAATCATTTCCCAGCCGTTCTGCTGCATCTGTTCCTCCATCAGGATTCCCGCTGCCGCTTCTGTCTGTTCTTTGCCCGGTTTTTCCACCTTGTCTGCGGGTTTGTCTTCCGCATTCCCGGCAGTTTCCTTCAGGGCATCCCCGGTCTTATCCTGCGTATCCCGCGATGCTTTTCCGGCTATGTTTTCTTCTTTTTTCACCGGTTCACCGCTTTTCTGACCGGGCTGTGATGCCGCTTTTCCCGGGCCTGCATTCGCATTTTTTCTATCGGACGCCTGATTCAGATGAGTATTCAGCATCTCCATAAAAGTGTCCCGGGCTGCGGCGCTTTGCCGGTTATCCTTACCCGTTCCTGTTATTCCTGCGTTCTGTACTGTCTGTACTGTCATGTTTTTCACCACCTTTCTTTTCCATTTCTTCCCGCCACAGGAGGCAGGAATCATATATAGGAAACGCCATTGCGCACGAAGCTGCCGGAAACATGCTCAGATATCATCTCCTGCTCTTCCTTTGCTTCTGCCTGGCGGTATTCCTCCAACTGTTTTTCTTTCAGGTTTTCCAGCTTTTTCACTTCCTGGGAAACGCTGACCACTATCTGGCGCTGTTTTTCGATTTCCTCATCGATGCGGTTCAGTTCATTCCGGATTTCCTCCAGCTGTTTTTTCCCGCTGACCAGCAGCACGCTGGACGAACGCAGGGAAAAAATGGTGGTTCCTTTACGGATTTCCTTCCCCCGTTCGGACTGTATTTCTTCCATTTCCTCCATAAGTCTCAGCCTTTTTTCTTCAAGCCCCGTCCTGGCTGCCAGAAGCCGGCTCATAATCCCCCGTTCCTTTTCCAGATCCTGTTCCTGATAATTCAGCATCCGTTCCAGGGGAAAGTTAAACTTTTTCATTGACTGCCTCCTACTGCATCAGTTTGATCATCTGAAGCACCGTTTCTTCCAGGGTAAAGCTTTCATCCGTCTTCTGCTGCAGGAAATCGTAAATCTGCCGGATCCTCTCCAGCGCTTCATCCAGCTCCGGATTCGTCCCTTTTTTGTATGCGCCTATGGATACCAGATCCAGGTTGCTTTCATAAACAGAAAGCATTTTCCGCAGCCTTCCGGCGGCTTCCTTATGCTCCGGCAGAACGATTTCGTTCATCAGACGGCTGATGCTGGAAAGGATATCAATCGCCGGATAGCGGTTGCTTGTAGCCACCTTCCTGGACAGCATGATATGGCCGTCTATGATACCGCGCACCGTATCGGAAATCGGTTCATTAGCATCGTCCCCTTCCACAAGAACGGTATAAATGCCTGTGATGGAGCCCTGTTCGAAATTACCGGAACGTTCCAAAAGTCTTGGCAGCTCCGAATAAATGGAAGGTGTATAGCCTCTGGCCACGGGCGGCTCTCCGATACTCAGGCCGATTTCCCTCTGTGCCATGGCAAAACGGGTCAGGGAATCCATCATAAGAAGCACATCCTTCCCCTGATCCCGGAAATATTCTGCAATCGTGGTGGCTGTCATCGTACATTTGGCGCGCATCATGGCGGACTGGTTGGAGGTTGCCACCACCAGGACCGATCGTTTCAGTCCTTCCTCTCCCAGATCCCGGTTAATGAATTCCACCACTTCGCGGCTTCGTTCCCCCACCAGGGCGATCACGTTCACATCCGCCTTCACGTTTTTGGCAATCATACCCATCAGCGTACTTTTGCCCACGCCGCTTCCGGCAAATATTCCCATTCTCTGGCCTTTTCCTATGGTCAAAAGGCCGTCAATCGCTTTTACTCCCATCTGGATGGCGGTATCGATACGCGGCCGGTCCATGGGATTGGAGGATACTCCGGTAATGGGATAAAAAGCAGGCTGTTCCACGGGAGGCCCTCCGTCAATTGGCTGGCCGAGCGCGTCCACCGTACGTCCGATCAGACTGTCGGCCACCGGAATCAGAAGCTTGCTGCCGGTATTGTGGACCGCGCTGCCGTAACCGATTCCTTCGATATCCTCATAGGGCATCAGCAGGACCTTGTTTTCCCGGAAGCCCACCACCTCAGCGGCCATCTCCCGGCTGCTTCCCGCTACCTCTATCGTACATACATCACCGATACGGCATTCCGGCCCTGTGGCTTCCACCGTGGTTCCTACAATTTTATCGATACGCCCCATATAGGTGTACAAATCCGCCCGCTTTAAATAATCACGGACTTTTTCTGTTTCCATCCTCATATCTGCCCCTCCAGGGAGGCCAGCTGGCATTTCAGCTGTTCCAGCTGCCGGAACACCGAAGCATCCAGAATCCCGTCACTGGTTTCTATCCGTACCCTGTCCGGCGGACATTCTTCTTTTTTCACTCTTATGGTCCCTCCGTATTTTTCCTGAAGGGGTTCCAGTTCCTTTTCCAGAGCTTCCGCAAGCTCCAGGGCTTTTGCGGAAATATGTATGTCAATCTTCTTTTTATCCCGTTCAGACTGAATGGCCTTTTTTACCAGTTCTGCCATTTCCCCGCTATCCTCTTCAATCCGCTTTTCCAGGATTTTGCCGGCGATGTCCAGGGACAGCTCCACAATCTGGCTGCGGATATCCTCCAGCTGGTTCTCCATCCGTTCATAGGCTTCCCCTATTTCCTGCCGCAGGCGGACGGTGAGGTCCTCCACCGATGACAAGGCTTCCTCCAGTCCCTGTTCATGTCCCTGCTCCCGGGCCTGTTCCCGGATCCTCACAGCCTCTTTTTCCGCCGTGTTCACTATTTTATCTCTCTGTGCGTAAGCATCCGAAAGGATCTCCGCCATGGATTCCCGGGCCTGGTTTCTTGCATGCTCCAGAATATGCCTTTTTTCTTCCGAGATCAGTGTATAGCTCTCTTCCTGAGCTGCCGGTCCGTCTTCCTCTTCCGCCGATTCGAAGGTTTCTCCATATACGGCCACCTCAAGATCCTGATATACGGTCTGACCGCTTTTAATAATTCTAGACAATTACTTCATCCTTTCCATCTTTGGAAATCACAATTTCCCCTTCCTCCTCCAGGCGGCGGATGGTGGAAACAATTCTCTGCTGCGCTTCCTCTACCGAACTCATCCGGAGATTATGCAGAAACTTCATATCCGTCTGTATGCTTTCCCTCATACGGGTTGACATATTGGAAAAGATCGCATTGGTCACATCTCTGTTAGCCACCTTCAGGGCCACGGCCAGATCCCTGGAATCGGTATCCCGGATAAAACGCTGGATGGACATGGGATCCAGATAGGCGATATCCTCAAATACAAACATGAGCTTTCTGACGCCTTCCGCCAGGCGGGGATTCTTGATATTCAACTCATCGAAAATATCCTTCTCCGTGCTGCGGTCCACATGGTTCATCACATCAGCCACATAATTCAGCCCGCCGATCTCCATGGCGTCCTCTGAAGCGGATACCCCGATTTTACCCCGGACCACTTCCTCAACCACCTTAACAATGGGAGGATAGGCACGTTCCATGCCTGCGATGCGCTCCACCACGTCAATCCGGATATCTCCGGGCAACTCCGCTATGATTTTGGAAGCCTGCTCCGCGTTGGCATAAGAGAGGATAAAGGCCAGTGTCTGGGGATGTTCATTCTGAATGACAGCCATCAGGGATTTATAATCAACTTTCCTTATAAAAGAAAAGGATTTGGTATGCAGGGCTTTACTGACCCTGTCCATCATGCTTCTTGCCTGCTGCTGCCCGAACGCCTTTTCCAGCACCTCTTTGGCGTATTCCCGGCCGCCGCCTGCTATCACTTTTTCCGTCACACAGCATTCATAAAAATCTTTTGATATTTCTTCCAGCTCGCCGCTTGAAATCTTGGGAAGACGGGAGAGTTCCACGGAC
>ERZ773183.2858-NODE-2858-length-10800-cov-2.959144_pt1 | contig 10800 bp, 8 predicted proteins | sample MGYA00580532_ERZ773183 | MGnify/ENA primary metagenome ERZ773183 (study PRJEB29015, sample SAMEA2737791) | human gut metagenome | biome: human gut; feature: human-associated habitat; material: faeces | place: China | collected 2012 ... | reverse complement strand
TTAGTTTTATACAAAAGTGTTGCGGAAATTAGGTTATCAAAGCCTTCGTTTATAGTTTATCCATAACCCAAAAGAAGTTCAGTGCCTATAAAAAGGGAGTTCGGATCTTATAGGAAAGAGGTTTATCTACAATATACGCCCGCCATCAGACCAATTGTCGGTATACATAGACAGCCTTAAAAAAGAGAAAAGAGGGTGAAAGATATGCCCTTCACCCGCTAACGCCCATGAATAAGGCGTTATAGCGAAAAGGTGAAGGGCATATCACATTTGTACGACACACGGACATCATACCTTAATTCCGGTAAATCAGACAGATAGAAATTCTTTTCTCACTCTTCTTTAGCTTCAGTCAAGCCATACTTTGCTCTTGTGATTTTCCGTACAAGTTCCCTTTGAACACTTTCCAATGCGTTCACTTCTTTATCCAACAGTTCCAAAGCTGAGCCTTTCTGTAACAGATAAGAACGGTCTGAGTATTTTATCATAGAAGTGGGCACTGCCTTATTATCCTTTTTATATTGTTCAATCATATATCGCAAAGCTTCCGATCTATATTTACAAACGGTCTTCCGTTCCGCATAATATAATTCTTTATAAGCATTGTCTTCACTTCTCAACTTCTTCCAAAAAGCAGAAAAAGCTGCCGACAACGCCTCTTTCTCTTCCTTAGATACAACCTCCGTTTGTCTCTTTTTAAGTTCCCTATATTCCTTATATGTATTTAAGAACTTATCCAGCGCATCTTTACAGACTTTATGTTCAAACCGGTAATTTTCCAATGAAGCAGGACGGTTATACTCAACAATCTCCTGCAGGTAAGGCACATCATTCCAACTGATATACTTATTATTCGCTTCACAATAGTCTGCGTAAGCACTCACAAGTTGCCAACTATACTCTTTTGTTTTCTGATTCAGTTCTTCATTGATGGCCGACAAACTTTTCTCCATTTCCTGTAAATCCTGCGCTAATGCGGTCTGCATACTCCCCCATCCCGAAATGAATAGACAAAGGACGCCTAATAATGTTGTTTTCATAATAATAAATTAAAATTAAGTAAGTAAATGCACAGTTTGCCTGGCTTTATTATCTTCTTCCATGAAGTTTCATTTTTTCTTCCGACAAATATAGGAATTTCCAGCGAACCACCTCACTTCGCCTGTTTATTTTCTTTTATTGCAAAAAACTTAAATATTGAAATAGTGTTCGTATCTTTGCACCGGCTAACTAATAATCTCTTTATTTTTATTACAATATGGCATTTACGAATAATATTATGATTGTCCGGCACAAATTGCTGGCAGACCTTGTAAGACTCTGGAAAAACGACCAGTTAATAGAAAAGATAGACCGGCTCCCCGTAGAACTGAGTCCCCGAAGATCGAAGCCGATGGGACGTTGCTGCATACATAAAGAACGGGCGGTATGGAGATATAAGACTTTTCCTTTGATGGGATTGGATATGACGGATGAACATGATGAAGTCGCTCCCCTTTCTGATTATGCACGTATGGCATTGAGCCGCCCCGAGCCGAATAAGGAAAATATCATGTGTGTGATTGACGAAGCATGTTCTTCCTGTGTCCAAATCAACTATGAGATTACCAATCTTTGTCGCGGATGCGTAGCCCGCAGTTGCTATATGAACTGCCCCAAAGACGCTATACGCTTCAAAAAGAACGGTCAGGCGATGATTGACCATGACACTTGCATCAGTTGCGGTATTTGCCATAAGAGTTGTCCTTATCATGCCATTGTGTATATCCCCGTGCCATGTGAAGAGTCTTGTCCGGTAAAAGCGATCAGCAAAGACGAACATGGCATAGAGCATATCGACGAAAGTAAATGTATCTATTGCGGTAAATGTCTGAACGCTTGTCCGTTCGGTGCAATCTTTGAGATTTCACAGACATTCGATGTTCTGCAGCATATCCGTAAAGGAGAAAAGCTGGTTGCCATCGTTGCACCGTCCATTCTCGGGCAGTTCAACACAACCATAGAAAAGGTCTACGGGGCATTTAAGGAAATAGGATTCGCCGATGTCATTGAGGTTGCTGAAGGTGCCATGCAGACTACCAGCAACGAAGCTCACGAGTTATTGGAGAAGTTGGAAGAGGGACAGAAATTCATGACCACTTCTTGTTGCCCTTCCTACATAGAGTTAGTCGAAAAACATATTCCGGGAATGAAACCATACGTATCTTCCACTGGTTCACCCATGTATTATGCCGCACGGATCGCCAAAGAAAAACACCCGGACGCAAAAATCGTATTCGTCGGCCCCTGTATAGCCAAGCGTAAAGAAGTCCGACGCGACGAAGCGGTAGACTACATTCTGACATTTGAGGAAATAGGTTCTATTCTTGATGGATTCGATATCCAACTGGAACAAATGCAAGAATTTTCCATTCTGCACACTTCCGTCCGCGAAGCACACGGGTTTGCCCAAGCAGGCGGCGTGATGGGGGCTGTCAAGGCTTACTTGAAAGAAGAAGCGGAGAAAATCAACGCAATACAGGTATCGGACATCAATAAGAAGAATATCGCTCTGTTACGCGCTTGCGCCAAGACGGGAAAGGCTGCCGGACAATTCATCGAAGTGATGGCTTGCGAAGGCGGATGTATCACCGGTCCAAGTACACATAACGATATTGTTTCAGGACGTCGCCAACTGGTACAAGAGCTTCTCAAACGCAAAGAGAGCTATGAAACAATGGATCGATAGGCTACGGCGGGAAAGAACCCTCCGACCGGAAGAGTTCCGGCAACTGTTGACTGAATGTGACGCAGAACTGCTGCGTTACATCAACAAACAGGCGCAGGAAGTCAGTCTCCTTCATTTTGGAAACAAGATTTATATCCGTGGACTGATTGAAATCAGTAATTGCTGCCGGAACAACTGCTATTACTGCGGCATCCGGAAAGGTAATCCGCACGTAGCACGTTACCGGCTGAGTCCGGAAAGTATTCTGAATTGCTGCAAACAAGGATACGCACTGGGATTCCGGACTTTTGTCCTGCAAGGGGGAGAAGATCCTGCACTGACGGACGACCGCATAGAGACAATCGTTGCCGCCATACGACGGCATTATCCGGACTGTGCCATTACGCTATCACTCGGCGAAAAGTCACGCGAAGCGTATGAACGTTTCTTTCATGCCGGAGCCAATCGCTACCTGTTACGGCACGAAACTTACGACGCGACGCATTACAGCCAACTGCACCCTGCCGGAATGTCCGGCAAGCAACGCCTGCAATGCCTGCAAAACTTAAAAGAAACAGGGTATCAAACCGGAACGGGAATTATGGTCGGTAGTCCGGGACAGACTATAGAACATCTGATTCAAGACATTCTGTTTATCGAAAAACTCCGTCCTGAAATGATCGGCATCGGTCCTTTTCTGCCTCATCAGGATACGCCTTTTGCCCGATATTCCAGCGGAACGCTCGAACAGACACTGCTCTTATTGTCTATCTTCCGCCTGATGCACCCATCGGCACTGATTCCATCGACAACAGCTCTGGCTACACTGACTCCCGACGGACGGGAACGGGGGATATTGGCAGGAGCAAATGTAGTCATGCCCAATCTGTCGCCACAGGAGGAACGGAAAAAGTATGCCTTATATAATAACAAAGCCTCCCTCGGAGCTGAATCGGCAGAAGGAATCAGGATATTGCAACAACAATTACATAACATCGGCTACGAGATTTCTTTCTCCAGAGGAGATTTTAAAACGGTTGACAGTTAGAAGTCAGTTAGTTGGAACTTAGAAGTTTAGAATAGATTATGACATACAAAGTAGATTCACCTGAAGCAGAAGAATTCATCCACCATGAAGAAATTCTGGAAACACTGGAATATGCACGGACCAACAAAGACAACCGTGCACTGATTGAACAACTGATTGAAAAAGCTGCTCTATGTAAAGGACTGACACATCGGGAAGCAGCCGTCCTATTGGAATGTGACCAGCCCGATCTGATAGAACGCATCTTTCATCTCGCCAAAGAAATCAAACAAAAGTTTTACGGCAACCGTATCGTAATGTTTGCACCGCTGTACCTCTCGAACTATTGCGTCAACGGCTGTACCTACTGCCCGTATCATGCCAAGAACAAAACGATTGCCCGCAAGAAACTGACACAAGAAGAGATCCGTCAGGAAGTGATTGCCTTACAGGATATGGGGCACAAGCGCCTGGCACTCGAAGCAGGAGAACATCCCACCCTGAATCCGATAGAATATATTCTGGAATCTATCCGGACGATTTACGGTATCAAACATAAAAACGGGGCTATCCGTCGGGTGAACGTAAATATTGCAGCCACTACGGTAGAAAACTACCGCCGGTTGAAAGAGGCAGGCATCGGCACTTATATATTGTTTCAGGAGACTTATCATAAAGAAAACTACGAAGCCCTCCACCCCACCGGACCGAAAAGCAACTATGCCTACCACACGGAAGCCATGGACCGTGCTATGGAAGGGGGTATTGACGATGTAGGGGTAGGCGTTCTCTTCGGACTGAATACATACCGTTATGACTTTACCGGACTGCTGATGCACGCCGAACATCTGGAAGCCAGATTCGGCGTAGGTCCGCATACGATCAGCGTTCCGCGCATCTGCTCGGCAGATGATATTGATGCAGGGGATTTCCCCAATGCTATCTCGGACGAGATATTCAGTAAGATTGTAGCCGTTATCCGGATAGCCGTTCCATATACCGGAATGATTATTTCGACCCGCGAATCACAGGAGTCACGCAAGAAGGTCCTCGAACTGGGCATTTCACAAATCAGCGGCGGTTCGCGTACCAGTGTCGGAGGGTATGCGGAAAGAGAACTGCCGGAGAACAATTCCGCACAGTTTGATGTCAGTGACACACGGACACTGGACGAGGTTGTCAACTGGCTGCTCGATCTCGGGCATATCCCCAGCTTCTGTACTGCCTGTTACCGCGAAGGAAGAACGGGCGACCGTTTCATGTCGCTCGTCAAATCCGGACAGATAGCAAACTGCTGTGCCCCGAATGCCTTAATGACACTGAAAGAGTATCTGGAAGATTATGCCTCCGAAGACACCCGGAAAAAAGGGCTGAAACTGATTGAAAAGGAAACGGAACATATTCCGAATCCCAAAATCAGAGAAATCGCCATACGTAACTTAAAAGCAATCGCCGAAGGCAAAAGAGATTTTCGATTATGAGTTTAACAGATACCCCTAACGCCAACAGGCTTCACATAGCTCTTTTCGGCAGACGAAACAGTGGCAAGTCTTCTCTTATCAACGCTTTGACAGGACAGGACACTGCGCTCGTCTCGGATACTCCGGGAACAACCACCGACCCGGTAGCGAAAGCCATGGAAATTCATGGGATCGGACCGTGCCTGTTTATCGATACACCGGGATTCGACGATGAAGGCGAACTTGGGCGAATGCGTATTGAACGCACATGGAAAGCGGTAGAGAAAACAGATATGGCTATCTTATTTTGTGGAGGCGATACGTCTGCCGAGCTTTCAAAGGAGACAAAGGAGCCCGATTTTACAGAAGAACTTTACTGGCTGGAACAGTTAAAGGCTAAAGGGATTCCGACGATTCTGCTGATAAACAAAACAGATATACGGAAAGATTCACAGGCGTTGGCTATCAAAGTCAGAGAAAGTTTCGGAGATACTCCTGTCCTAATCAGTGCAAAAGAGAAAACAGGGATCGAACAGATCCGCCGGACTATACTGGAAAAACTCCCTCCGGATTTCGGCCAGCAAAGTATCACCGGAACGTTAGTCGCAGAGAATGACCTCGTACTTCTCGTAATGCCACAGGACATACAGGCTCCCAAAGGCCGGCTCATCCTGCCGCAAGTACAGACGATTCGTGAATTGCTGGACAAGAAATGTCTGATTGCCACCTGTACCACCGACAAGTTGCCGGAAACATTACACGCCTTTGCTCATCCTCCCAAATTGATTATTACGGATTCGCAGGTTTTCAAAACAGTCTACGAGCAAAAACCGGAAGAGAGCAAACTTACGTCCTTTTCTGTGCTTTTCGCCGGATATAAGGGAGATATTCATTATTATGTGAAAAGTGCGGCCGCTATTGAGATGCTGACCGAATCATCACGTGTGCTAATAGCCGAAGCCTGTACCCATGCCCCTCTTTCCGAGGATATCGGGCGGGTGAAACTTCCCCGCTTACTGAGAAAACGTATCGGTGAGAAACTGCAAATAGACATCGTGGGCGGAACAGACTTTCCACAAGACCTGACACCTTATTCTTTAGTGATTCACTGTGGGGCATGTATGTTCAACCGCAAATATGTACTCAGCCGTATCGAGTTAGCCCGAAAGCAAAATATTCCCATGACAAACTATGGAGTAGCCATTGCTTTCCTCAATGGGATACTAGATCGGATTGAATACTAAAAAAAGAGCTGTTTTGGTTGTATACTAAGAACATTAAGTTTACATTTGCTACCTAATTAATCATATTATTTAATTTAATACACAACACATGAAAAAGAAAGAAGTGGCTTTAGCCATTTTTCTGTTGACCGGACTCACTCTCCAGGCGCAGGAAAGAGTGACACAATACAAAGTCCGCGACGCTATTGAGGTTCGTACACCTATCATGAACGACAGTATCAACCCGAAAGGAGAAAAGCATTCAACCAAGATGTTGCTTAAAACTCCGGTAGTACTCGACCTCCCTGATGCGCCCCTGCAATCACTGACCGTTGACACGGCAGGGTATCTAACATTGGATAAGGCTGACAAAAACAGCAAGATTTATGTACTTAAAACACAGATCAGGGCGGAACGTTTCCTGAAAGGAAAATTGAAAGTTACTTCTCCCGTCCGCTGGGAAGTCTTTATCGACGAAGTTTCCAAGCAGACAAAGGACGCCGCCGAAGATAGTATCAGTTCTGCCTCCTCTCGGGATATAGCTCTTACTCTGGAACCGGAAAGAGATTATGAAATCACAATCAAATTGCTTTCCACCGCAGAAGACAAAGCTGCTCCTACCCTGAAATGCGAGTTTATCAAGGACAATAAATTCAAAGATATCGCCTGCACACTAGATCCGAATGCAAAGAAGCGTTTTTCACTGGATAATACAGTGTACGGCAACCGTGTTATCTCCGTTGCGATCTCTCCGAGTGGAAAATACCTGCTGACCCGTTATTGGAACAACCATGCTGCCAAACGCTCGCGTACATACTGTCAGCTCACGGAGTTGAAAACCGGAAAGGTTCTTTTGGATAATGCAAGAGACGGTATGCGTTGGATGCCCAAAAGCGACAAACTCTATTATACCGTAACAGCGCTTAGCGGAAATGACGTTATCACGCTCGACCCTGCTACACTGAACGAAGAAACTCTCTTGAAAGGGATTCCCGAACAGAGCTTTACATGGTCGCCCAACGAAGACTTCCTGATCTATTACCCCAGAGAAGAAGGAGAAAAAGAACAAGGTGCTCTCCGCCGTATCGTCAGCCCGGCAGACCGTATTCCCAACACTCGCGGACGAAGCTTCCTGGCTAAATATAACATAGCCAACGGTGTTTCCGAACGGTTGACTTATGGTAACCATAGCACTTACTTACAGGATATTTCTCCCGATGGGAAATTTATGATATATAGTACATCGAAAGAAAACATCACTCAACGTCCGTTCTCTCTGTCTTCTCTCTACCTGGTAGATTTGGAAACGTTGAAGGTTGACACTCTTTTCCACGACGAACGCTTCCTGGGAGGTGCCAGCTATTCACCGGACGGCAAGCAGTTATTGCTTACAGCAAGTCCCGAGGCCTTCGGCGGAATCGGAAAGAATTGCGGTAATCATCCTATTGCCAATGATTTCGACACACAGGCATTTATCATGGATCTGGCTACCCGCAAGATACAGCCGATTACTAAAGACTTCAACCCGACTGTCAGCCCTCTGCAATGGAATCGCGGGGACGGATGTATTTATTTCAATACGGACGATGGCGACTGCAAGAACATCTATCGCTACTCGCCCAAAAACAACAGTTTTGAGAAGTTGAACCTGGAAACGGATGTTACCAGTGCTTTCACCTTATCGGAATACAATCCGGGAATCGCCGCTTATATCGGTCAATCCGACCATAATGCCGGAGTTGCCTATCTGTATGACATGAAGAAAAAAACTTCCCGGTTACTGGCCGACCCATTGAAGCCAATTCTCGACCAGATAGAATTAGGTAAAACCGAACCGTGGAACTTTACGGCCTCGGACGGAACGGTAATCACCGGAAAGATGTGTCTGCCGCCCAACTTCGACCCGAATAAGAAGTATCCGATGCTTGTTTATTACTATGGCGGAACCACTCCTACGACACGTGGCATCAGTAATCCGTATTGTGCCCAACTGTTCGCTTCACGCGACTATGTAGTGTATGTGATTCAGCCTAGCGGTACTATCGGTTTCGGACAGGAATTTTCTGCACGCCACGTCAACGCGTGGGGAAAACGTACTGCTGACGATATTATTGAAGGAACAAAACAGTTCTGCAAGGAACACCCGTTTGTAGACGAAAAACGAATCGGATGTCTCGGTGCTTCCTACGGAGGATTCATGACGCAGTATCTGCAAACTCAAACTGACATCTTTGCCGCTGCCGTGTCTCATGCAGGTATCAGCGATGTGACCAGCTATTGGGGAGAAGGTTACTGGGGCTATTCATACAATGCGATTGCCGCTGCCGACAGCTACCCCTGGAAAAACCCGGATCTGTTTACCAAACAAGGCTCTTTATTCAATGCTGACAAGATCAACACTCCATTGCTATTGTTGCACGGAACCGTAGATACCAATGTACCCATAGGTGAAAGTATACAGCTTTTCAATGCCTTGAAGATATTAGGAAAGACTGTTGAATTCATCACAGTAGACGGTGAGAATCATTTTATTTCAGATTACGACAAGCGTATCAAATGGCACAATTCTATTATGGCATGGTTTGCCCGCTGGCTGCAGGATCGCCCGGAATGGTGGAATGAGATGTATCCCGAACGTCATTTGTAACTCCCGGTAAACAGGAGTACTATTCCCAAATAATAAGGTGCCGCTGATCGAATGTCAACGGCACCTTATCTTTTTATAATCAATGTTCTTTTATCTCTTTACAGCAGCAATCAATTCTTCTGCCGAAACAAGATTCTGTTCCCCTGTCTCCATATTCTTCAGCATAACTTTGCCCTCATTCATCTCGTTTTCACCTACGATAGCGACAAACGGAATATTCTTCGCATTGGCATAGCTCATTTGTTTTTTCATCTTGGAGGCATCCGGGAAGATTTCGGCACGGATACCTGCTGCACGCACTTTTGCCAAAACACCCATAGAGAAAGCCGCTTCCTTTTCACCGAAATTGATGAATAACACTTCTGTTCCGTTCACAGCTTCTTTCGGATAAAGTTCGAGCTGGTTCAACACATCGAAGATACGGTCTGCACCGAAAGAGATACCGACACCGGATACCCCCGACATACCGAATACTCCGGTCAGATTGTCATAGCGTCCACCGCCTGTGATACTGCCGATTTGTACGTCCAACGCCTTCACTTCAAAAATAGCCCCTGTATAGTAGTTCAATCCGCGGGCCAATGTCAGGTCAAGTTCAATTTCATTCTTCAGCCCCATTGTTTCCAATGTATTCAGAATAAACTCACTTTCCTCCACTCCTTTCAATCCTACTTCACTGGCTGACAACACTTCTTTCAATGTACCCAGTTTCTCCGCATTCGTGCCGTTAAGAAGAATAATAGGCTGCAATTTGGCAATAGCCTCATCACTGATCCCTTTCTCTTTCAGTTCGGCATTCACGTTGTCCAGACCGATCTTATCCAGCTTATCTATGGCTACGGTTATATCGACAATCTTATCAGCTTCACCGATAATCTCGGCAATACCGGAAAGAATCTTGCGGTTATTGATTTTAATGCACACACGGATGTTGAAACGGCTGAATACAGTATCGACAATCTGCATCAATTCGACTTCGTTCAGCAAGGAATCACTTCCCACCACGTCTGCATCACACTGATAGAACTCGCGATAACGCCCTTTCTGCGGACGGTCGGCACGCCATACCGGCTGTATCTGATAACGTTTGAAAGGGAAAGTGATTTCGTCACGGTGCATCACTACATAACGCGCAAAAGGTACTGTCAAGTCATAACGCAACCCTTTCTCACAGAACTTACTTGCCAGCTTAGCGGCATTACGACTCAATAATTCTTCGTCTGTGATTCCTGAGAAGTAATCACCCGAATTCTGAATCTTAAAAAGGAGTTTATCACCTTCGTCACCGTACTTTCCCATGAGTGTAGAAAGCATCTCCATCGCGGGAGTTTCTATCTGCTGAAAACCATACAGATGGTATACGTCACGAATTGTATTGAATATATAATTACGCTTCGCCATTTCTACCGGCGAGAAGTCACGAGTTCCTTTAGGAATACTTGGTTTTGCTGCCATGATATTGCTGTTTATAATTTTAATTGCGCAAATTTACTGCAAATTTCCGAGCAATGCTTACATATATACGAAAAAATCCTCCATAGTCTTCGGAAAGACTTAGTCTCTTCTACCCATGAAAATCATGATATAGTAAACCAACGTAGCCAATGAACTCAATGCAGCAACTACATAGGTATAAGCAGCAGAACGAAGAGCATCTTCAGCTTGTGCATGATTGTACGAGTTAGTAATGCCGGATGAACTCAACCATACCAATGCACGTTTACTTGCATTGATTT
>ERZ773183.2846-NODE-2846-length-10843-cov-2.206062_pt1 | contig 10843 bp, 8 predicted proteins | sample MGYA00580532_ERZ773183 | MGnify/ENA primary metagenome ERZ773183 (study PRJEB29015, sample SAMEA2737791) | human gut metagenome | biome: human gut; feature: human-associated habitat; material: faeces | place: China | collected 2012 ... | reverse complement strand
ACACATCCGAATAACCAAAAACAGCCTTACTGTCTGTTTTTTCTGATGGATTATCTAATGAAAATGCTGTAATGATCGTATATTCATTTCCTTCTGCTTCCTGTGGCATATAAATATTTTCTGCTTCAATAGATTTTCCCTGCACTTCCGGAATATACCACAGATCTCTTGCTGTAACATTGTCTTCGTAAGGATGGAACTGACTAAGCACATAGACATATCCATCAACAATCCTGGATGTATTATATCCTCCGCTCTGTTCCATGTTACCGATCTCTTTCGGATTTGACGGGTCACTGATGTCATATACCTGGACATACGTATTGTTCTCATAATATCCATCATAAGCTTCTGAATCCTCTGAATTTCCGACTTGTCTTCCTAACGTACCGAACAGAACTAATTTATCATCCTGTACATAAATGTCTTCTACATAGCGTTCTGCATCCTGTTCGATCGAGGCCAGCTTTTCCATGGACCCATTGTCAATAGCTGTGATTGTCACAACACTCCGACACAGTGTATAAATGTTTTTTCCATCGGTTTTGACAATATCGGCTTCCCCCACGCCGTTCTCACGGAGATTCGTATCTGAATAAGCTCCGGTATCACTAACATTACTACTTTCTGCTGATGCTGCGTCTGATGAAGATGCACTTTCATACATTCCAATGGCCATACTGTTGTTGTCCCGTGCCATCTGCTTATTGTACTCTTTGATACATTTTTTAATTTCTTTATAATCTTTCGCTGTTATAAGTGTCTGGGTTGTCTCTTTCTGATCTGCTGCTGATGCGATAGTCGCTGCATCTAATGTTTTGTTGTTTCCTTTGTTGATCTGCTTGATTCCAACTGTCGCTCCAACTATCACACAGACACATGCCGCCGCTGCGATCGGAACGATACGTTTCCAGTTCTTTTTGTTCTTTTTCGTTTTTGATCCCTGCTGCTTTTCTTCCTGTCTTGCCTGAAGCATTTTCTGAATTGCCTCCGGCTCCAGTGAGTCCGGAAGGATCACATCATCTGCCATCTGTCTCAAATCTTGTTCTAAACGCTTTTCATTCTCAATCTTCTTATTGTTCTTTTCTCTATTTTCTTCCATCTTTTCCGCCTCCTTCTTCTATTTTTTTCAACTCCAGCTCTTATAGATCATCCTGCTTCCAACATCTTACGCATCTTCCCAAGTGCCCTGCTTTTCTTTGATCGAACCGTTGCTGCATTCATCTCAAGCATCTGCGCAATTTCCTCACTTCCATATCCAGCGAATACAGAATACGAAAGGATCATACGCTCTTCTTCCTCAAGCCTTGCGAATGCCTCCTTCACATCAAAATGTTGCTCATAGTCCGGTTCGTGTCCAGCCTCTGGTGTCTCTTCCTCTGACACATGATTTCCACGCTTTCCCAACATTTTTCTGCATTGATTTCCTAAAATTGTAAAGATCCAGCTTTTAAAACTACTCTCATTCTTGAGCTTCGCAATATTTTCAAATGCAGATATAACGGTCTCACTTACCGCGTCTTCTGCATCTTCTGTATGCTTCATCATATATAATGCGAATTTATACATTTCCTTGCAAACGCCGGCATATAACAGGGAAAATGCTTTCGTATCTCCATTCTTCGCCTTGCGCACCAATTCCTCTTTGAATTGTATTTCCCTTGAATTTTCTTTATCCTTCATTCGTTCCCTCCTCTCGAATCCTCTTTTTCATTTGAAGATTCTTATAACCATTTTTATGAATCACCTGTATTGGTTCATGAAGTCTATGAATAGTTTCACATTATCTTTATTATAGGTTATATACACTAGAGTCTACAAATAGAAAAACTGTTGCAGATGAAAACTAAGAATTTCTTAATAAAAAGACAACGAGATACAGGTCTTTTCCATATCTCGCTGTCTTTGGATGATTATTCACTCCTAAAGTGTTAACATATTTTTACTTCATCAATAAGGCTTTTCCTATTAATTCTGCACACTTTTTCAGTTCTGCTTCTGTATGGCTGGACATAAGCGCGACTCTAAGCCTTGCTGCTCCTTTAGCAACAGTTGGATAACGTATCGCTGATATAAAATATCCATTCTCATGAAGATAGTTGGAAACTGTCAGTGCATTTTCCTCATCACCAATAATAACAGGAATTATGGCAGTTTCAGATTTTACATTGATACCATATTTCCCAAGTTGTGTACAAAAATATTTTACATTGTACTGCAATTTTGTTACTCTTGAGATTTCCTTTTCAAGAACTTCGATTCCAGCCAGATTCGCAGCCATGGTTACTGGCGAAAGTGAAGTAGAAAATATGAATCCTCTTGCCACATTTCTCAGATAGTTTATCAGTCTTGTCTCTCCGGCCACATAACCACCTTCGCCACCTATCGACTTACTAAATGTTCCCATTAAAATATCTACCTGTCTTTTTTCCTGCCAGTATTCCCGGATTCCATGACCGGTTTTGCCGATCACTCCTGTGGAATGTGCTTCATCTACCATGGAAAACAATTGATTCTCTTCACAGATATCAAGAAATTCCGGAAGCTTTAATATATCTCCATCCATAGAAAAAACTGCATCACTGACAACAATGCCTGTCTCACATGGATTCTCTTGTATTTTTTTTCGCAGATCATCCATATCATTATGAGCATATGTTACAATTTTGGCTTTTGAAAGACGGCATCCATCAATAATACTTGCATGATTTAATTCATCACTAAAAACAGTATCTCCTTTTTTCACCATTGCGGATATTGTTGCTACATTTGCAACATATCCTGTGTTAAACACGATCGCTGCTTCTGTTTCCTTGTAGGAAGCAATCTTATTCTCCAGTGCATTATGTATCACTGTATTTCCGGTTGTAAGTCTGGAGCCACCGGAGCCAAATCCATACATAGCTGTCGATTCTACGACTGCTGATTTTATGGAAGGATGACTGGCAATATCCAGGTAGTTATTGGATGCCATTAATACATAATCTTTTCCATCTATAGTTACATGTGAACTCTGTGCCGATTCTATTGTCTTCATTGTGCGAAAAAGATGGTTTTCTTTTAAAGATACCAGTGCTTTATCAATTTTATCCCACTTCTGTGGTCTTTTCATATCTGATTTTTTGCAAATCTTTTTGGGTACATTTCTGACGATCACATGCTGATTCTGAAGAAAATCAATTGCTTTTTGTTCTTCTGCATCTGTTCCTCGAAACAGAAATATTCTTCCTCCTTTTTCGCTCCCCATTCTCTTCATCTTCGTGATTCTTCTATAACCGATTTCTTTTGAGCTCACATAACCGGTCACGTACTCGGGATCATCTGAAATACATATCTCACCAATAATACCAGGACAATTTGCCACTTTTGTCGCAAGTACAATTGCTTCTTCATAATGATTCTTCTCGTTTCCGATTCTGTCCCCTTTCATTCTCTCCTGATCCATATTGGTAGCACGAATCCCACGTTTTTTATCCGGTTCTAAACGAATGAGCCTGTCAACATCAAGAAGCATAGCTCCTCTCATGGCATAAGTTTCATCTAAGAATTGCATGACATCTTGCGGATTGTCTATTCCAGTTTCTTTTAAATATTTTTTTATCTCTTCCTGCCCTTTTTCCCATGTTTCGACCTCAATTGTCTCTACTGAAAGTGCATCAAGATAAATAATGTTCTCCTTGCAGACTTTATTTATCTTCAAGTTCAACGCATCTGCTTCACCCTTGGAATGATGCATTCCTCTCTCTATCAGCGCATTGGCAAATATATCAACATCCGGTGCCTCAACGATTTTCTCTGCTCCGGATATGTGTACATCCGTACCGTTTTCCTTTTTGCTTGCACGCATCTTAATACTGTACAATTCCTCCGCACTCATAGATTAAATTCCTTTCTGTTCAGTGAACCAGTCTTTCATGACATCAACAATCTGCCTGATCTCATTATCCTGTATGATATACGGAAACATGGCATACATAATATCGAGAAATGGTCTTGAAAATACTCCTCGTTGATATGCATACTCCTGAAATCCGATAAGACATGATGGGTCATGTACCTGGAAACAAAGACAACCACCCATATATCTGATTTCTTTGATAAGCGGATGAGTGAATCCGGAGACCAGATTTCTAACCATATCCTCTATATGCTTGATTTTTTCCATATAATTTTCACGCTCAAATATTTCTATAGATTTTAATGCTGCACTGCATGCGACCGGATTTCCCATAAATGTAGGACCATGCATAAGTGCATCTGTATCCTTATCAGAATAGAATCCATTATATATTTTATGATTTGCTACTGTCACTGCATGTCCTATATACCCGGCAGTCAATGCTTTTCCAAGCACGATAATATCCGGAAGTACAAGATCAGACACAAAACGATTTCCAGTACGTCCGAAACCAGTTGCAACTTCATCAAATATAAAAACAACATCATATTCATTGCAAAGTTCTCTTGCCCTTCTCAGGAAATCAATACTATACATTTTCATCCCGCCGGCTCCCTGAAGAAGTGGCTCTACAATAAATGCATAAAATTCATTTCCGTGTGTCCGAAATACTTTTTCCAATGCATCCATTTCCGTTGGAATGTGAATTACATCCTTCTTATCATCTTCTGATAATATAAAATGATAATCCTCATCATCTCCGGCCTTCATACACATAAATGTATCTCCATGATACGAGCTGGTAAGCGAAAGGAGTTTTTTTCTTCCGCTGCCACGATTAATATTAAATTGCAATGCCATTTTCAAGGCAACCTCTACAGCAACCGAACCCGAATCTGAAAAAAAACAGTAATCAAGATCTCCCGGGAGAAAATCTTTTAGTTTTTCTGATAATTTCAAGACTGGTTCATGAGTAAGCCCACCCAGCATGACATGACTGAATTGATCAATCTGATTCTTCATTGCTTCGTTAATTTCTTTATTTTTATAGCCATGTATCATACACCACCAGGAAGATACGGAATCTATCATTTTATTATCCTGCGTATACAAATAAACTCCTTCTGCATCTACAATTTTATATGGTGTCTTCATTTTCTTCATCTGTACATATGGATACCAGATCATAAGTTTATCTCCTAAAATTATTCTTATTTTTGCTTTCCTCATTCCGTTATATTGTTATCTGTATAATGAAATTAATTCTGCTATATCAATATTCAAGTCCACGTCTCCCATGGAAACTTTCGCCAGAGTTGGAAGCCCCGTCATATATTCGCACATGCGTATATTATCTTCATGCATGATATTATCCGCTATATAATGATTAAAAATCATTCCTTTTATATTCATATTTTTGTTTTTCATATATTCATAAGTTAGTACAACACTATTGATTGTTCCAAGTCCTGCATCTGCAACCAGAATGCAGTCAAGTTCCATCTCATCTATTATATCTGTCAACCCAATACGTGCCTCATCAAAACAGATCGGACATAAAATACCGCCACTTCCCTCAACTGTTATATAGTCGTATTTCTCTTTTACTTTTCTATAATTATCCAAAACAACTGCCATCTCAACATGATTTCCTTCCAGACGTGAAGCCAGATGCGGAGAATAAGCATGCTCATAGACATACGGGCACATTTCCTCTACTGACTGGGAGATTCCTGATACATTCTTAACCCACAAAGCGTCACCAGGAATCAGCGTTCCATCTTCCTCTCTTTCATTTCCACTCATAGCAGCTTTAAAATAGCCTGGAGTCATCCCGTTCTCTTTTATCTTTTTTATAATCAATCCTGTAACGTATGTTTTACCAACATCCGTACCTGTACCGGTTACAAATATCCCTTTTCCCATTGCATTCTCCTTTTTTCTTGCATACTTTAGGCAAAGTATATACTTACTCGCAACTAATTGTCAACCTTTTTTATTTAATGGTTGACAATTAGTTGCTTATTGTATACAATAGCTTTGCTTTTAATCTCTCTCAATGGGAAATGGCAGAAATATTTTAAACAAAAGGATGGGAAAACTATGAATACTACAGAAGAATCAAAAGAAAGAATTTTATCCAATCATTTTTTTAGCGTCAAAAATCTGACTATGGACGGCATGTGGGTTGTTCTGCTGTTCATCTCGGGCTTATTTAAAATCCCATCACCCATTCCAGGAACTGAATTTCAATTATCAGCCCCATTAGCCATAAGCATCGGAAGAATCAGAGGATTTCTACATTATCTTACCATCGGCATCATTGCCAGCATTATTGGGATGATATTAGGTCTTCAGACTATATACAATGTCATTATCGCAATGGTGTACCGTATTGTAGCCGGTCTTAACAGTATTAAAAAAGAACCCACTGGCCCTCATTATTGCTGGTCCTGCCGGAACGTTTGCAGCCAGACTGGTATTGGCAACAATCTTGGGTGTTGCCTGGCAGCCTTTAGTAGTAAGCGCAGCTCCTGGAATGATCTTTACTGCAATAACTGCCCCTGTTCTGACTTCAATTCTAAAAAGAGTCCTTAAGACAATTTCCTAAAACACCAACTCAGGAGCATCTATTTTAACAGCGAGATACAGGTCTTTCCCATATCTCGCTGTCTTTAGACGATTCTTTGCTTTAGCCTGATCCTCATAGTTCCAGCAAATCTTCATTCTTGCATCCAAGCGCCCTGCTCAATCGCAACACATCAATTGCTCTGGTCTGATTGATATCTCTCTGTCTTTGCTCAAAGAGTTGTATCTGCCGCACAGATACTCCTGACAGTTCTGCCAGTTCTCGCTGTGATAGTCCCGCCAAATCACGAATTCGTTTCAGATTTGTCTCCGGATAATGTTGGTTCCATAATTCATCCAACCGCTCCACGAAATGTGCCAAATCCATCTCGTGGTATACTTCATACATATTTCGAATTTCCGTCATTGATACCGCCCTGTAGATGCGTGAAAATGTTCTTCCTCGATACCACTGATAATAGGCCAATGCCCAGCCACTCCAATATTCTGGTGATTTATCCAAATACATCTCATCTGGGTACTCTTCCATTACTAACCCAGAATCCCGAATCACTTCTTTGACTAACTCACACCCTGTTTTTCCGGCTACATAAGTAGGATTTCCAATTTCAAATTGCCGTGACACATTTGAAACCAGAAACATTTCAAAAAATTTATCAATATCCATATCATATGTGTTCACCGCGAAATCCAACATATCTCCCAATATTCGTTGGGCTGACGTAAGATAATCATCTGAATAAGCGTGTATCACCATTTTCCATACCCTCCCTCATGATGTCCAGCATGAATAACTCATGAATATCTGCACTTTCTTTTTTACGTCTTCTATATTCTCGTCTTGCTTCACGCTCGCGCTCCGCTCTCTTGATATAATATATTTCCGCATCTACATTTTCATAATTCTGAAAATAAATCGTCTCAAAAGCTTTCGGACTTTTTAATACAATCTGCTCGCCCAATTTACCTAACCACATCGCCTCAGATAATTTTTCCAACGAAATTACTCCCGAAACAAAATCCTGGGCAAACGAAAAGTATGAATCATCTGCACGATATCCTACAATAATATCATATGGAGTAATATCTATCAGGAAATGCTCTTTTATGTATTTTTTTGCCTCTTCTGCAATACTTCCATTCTGCCAGTACGTTCTATTATCTGCAAGAATAGCAAGCCAATTCAATATGTGGTATTTTGAATCATTCAGATTCAATACTTTTAATCCTTCCATTTCCAATTCATAAATATTCACATATCCATTTTTTTGCTTTGCACATGCCCACTCTCTTGCTAATTCTATATTTTCTGTACAATAAAAACCTCTTCCGTAATCATTGTGTCTGGCACCCTTCCCGAACTCTGGTTTTTCAATTAAGAATTCTGATCCATGATATAATATTTTTTTCATACCAGCTCCTCCTTATGTATTAAGTATATCGCTACAGCGATATACTTGCAAGAGATTTTGAGTCAGTGTACTCCTTACAGGAAACTCGCAAAAATATTTATGATATAGTTTTTTCAGGAGATAATGCTTTTACATCTGTCCGGTTTATTTTGTGTGTAACGCACAAAGTGAATTGACTTTTTTTGTACGCAAGAATAAAATAAAAGCGTTGATTTTGCATTTTATTGACTGTATTCTGACCGGATGCTATGATTTGTGCGTAAAGAACAAATAGCAACATAACAATAATGATGTTATTTCAAATCATTACTGTTAATAAGAAAAGAGGAATACGGTATGAAGGGTTCAAAATTATTTAAGAATGTAAGGCTAAAAGGTCAAAAAGAACTTGTTTCTATATTAGTTGAAGATGGAATTTTCAAAAAAATCGCAGCAGATATACCACAGGAAAAAACTGTGGGATGTGAAGAAGTAGATTTAAATGGACAACTGGTGGTTCCACCATATGTAGATCCACATTTGCATCTTGATTATGTATTTACAGCAAGCCTTGGTGAGGAAAACGGATCAGGAACTCTTTTTGAAGGAATCCAGCGCTGGAGTGAATCAAAAGGAAATATGACTGTTGAACAGATGAAGGAGCGCATTTACAGTGGAATTAAAAAAGAGATGCTGTATGGTGTTCAGGCTATCCGAACACATATTGATGTGACAGATCCGACATTTACAGGTCTTAAGGCGGCACTTGAAGTAAGAGATGAAGTAAAAGATCTCCTTGATCTGCAGATTGTTGCATTTCCTCAGGAAGGAATGTACGCATACAAGGACGGTGACAAACTTGTGGAGGAAGGACTTAAGATGGGGGCTGACTGTGTTGGTGCGATACCTCATTTTGAGCTAGCTCGAGAGTTCGGTGAAAAATCGATCCACAAGACAATCGAACTGGCCGTCAAATATAATAAGCTTATTGATGTACATTGTGATGAGACAGACGATACGCAGAGCCGCTTTTTGGAGCTGTTGAATGCATTGGCACTTATGGAAGGTATAGGCACAAGAACTACAGCTAGCCACACATGTTCCTTTGGTTCAGCGGATAATAGTTATGCATTCAGAATGATGAAGCTTTTCAAAAAATCAGGCATCAATTTCATCTCATGTCCTACTGAGAATGTATATCTTGAAGGACGTCAGGATACCTATCCGAAGAGACGAGGAATCACAAGAGTAAAAGAACTTTACGACAACGGAATCAATGTATGTTTTGCACAGGATTCCATGTCTGATCCATGGTATCCGCTTGGGAATGGAGACATGATGATGATTCTCGATCATGGAATCCATCTGGCACAAATGATGTCACCTGAAGAGATTACGAATGTTCTCGATCTTGTGACAACGAACGGAGCTGTGACCATGAATATTACAGATCACTACGGAATCGAGGAAAATAAGCCTGCAAACTTTATCGTGCTTGATGCAAAATCAGAATTTGAAGCAATATGTGAGAGAGCAGGAATCACTGCTTCTGTCAGACACGGTGAATTTTTGTTCAAAAAAATTCCTGCAAAGGTAACAGGAGCTATTGACCTGCTGAAATAAAAGGTGAAAAAACAATGTTTCAGTGCAAGGATCTTCTATCACTTACGACAATGTCGCAGGCAGATGTAATAGCCGGATCAGGTGGCATGGAAAAGGGCATACGCTGGTCTTACAAGGCAGAGAATATTAATTTTCCGCTTTTCACCATGCCTTGGAATGTGCCACTTTTAGACTTTTTTGAGGAACTGGGACACGCCATATCATATCTGGATGACAGAAAAGATATAGAGGACAGTCTGCTTGCAGAGATTATTTTTGGAAACTGTACCAATACATCCAGTATCGAGCAGAAATGCAGGCAAATGGGAAATGATCCGGGAATGTTAGAACAGGTTTTCGTGCTTCATCTGAACAAAAAAAGTTCGAAAAAGGCATGCAATGAATTAGATCTGGGAATTACAAATGACAAGATAAGAAACTATGCACAGACTCTAAAAGAATATTTTGCTGAATGTGATTATCCTGCAATCATTTCCTGCTATGGTGACAGGATCATAGGTTTTATAAAAGACTGTACAGATGATCGCAAGAAGATAATAAAAATTTTTGAACAATTTGGTGAGTTTTTGCAAAATGACCTGAACGGAATTGAATACACTCTCAACATAGGTGAAAAATGTGAAAGCATATCCAAATTACAAAAGAGCTTTCATGAGACATCTAAAACAAACTCCGTATTGGAGCATATTAACAGGAAAAATGAAATCATCTTCTATGATGAGATGGGATTTTACCGTATGCTGATGTCGTATGAAAATACTGCGCCAATGCAGCGATTTGCGGATGAAGTGCTTGATCCTATCATACAGTACGAGAAGAAAGCTCATACACAGTTAATGGAGACGATGCGGGCCTATTTCGAGTGTGACTGCAATCTGCAGAGGACAGCTGATAAGCTGTTTTCGCATAAGAACACTGTAAAGTACAGATTACAGAGAGTAGAACAGCTTACAGGAAAGAGTTTTGCGAACAGATTCCAGAGTCAGGAGCTATACAATGCACTGATGATATATTATTTTCTTGAGTGAAGAGATCTTCCGTGGAGAGTCTCTTTCAGTAAATGATACATGGAGATTGGATAAGCAAATATCCATTTGGTATTTCGTCTTATAAATATGCCGTACGGCGAAATCGTTTGTTTTGAATAAATAAGCCGTATTGTTTTTTCAATTTCTGCTGTAGGTTTTCCGCGTTCCACATCAGAAATAAAAGTGATCGAAAGGCCTGTGAATTCAGACAAATATGCTTGTGTATAATTTAATTCTTTTCTTCTTTCTCGGATTGCTTAACCTAATGATTTTGAATCTGTAGTTTTCATAATCCTTCCCCTTGACTGCGTTCT
>ERZ773183.2840-NODE-2840-length-10861-cov-2.427633_pt1 | contig 10861 bp, 7 predicted proteins | sample MGYA00580532_ERZ773183 | MGnify/ENA primary metagenome ERZ773183 (study PRJEB29015, sample SAMEA2737791) | human gut metagenome | biome: human gut; feature: human-associated habitat; material: faeces | place: China | collected 2012 ... | reverse complement strand
TTAAGTTTGCGCAGCAAACGCTACTTCTTGTGCTTGTCACAAGAAGGTTCGTCTTCCTGTGCATCGCAAAGCGTGTTACTGTGAACGGAGTGAACAGCAGCCCAGTATTCTGTCAATTCCCATTTATATGCCAAAAAACATTGTAAAATCAACCTCTTTGGCGTATAATATACATACAAACCCAAAGGAGGTCCTCTATAAAATGAAAGACACTAAACATAAAATTCTGACTCTGGCTGCGTTGACTACGATTGCCGCTGGCGTCATCCATCTCACCAATAGAGTAATTGTTGCCTCTTCCCAGTTAAAAGAAATGCTTGATTTTTCCAATCACAACTATTATAATTGGCGATTCGGAAAAATTTATTATACCAAGAAGGGAAAAGGTTCTCCACTTCTTCTTATTCATGATACAATGCCTGGAGCCAGTGGATACGAATGGTCTCGTGTTGAGGATCAGCTTGCTCAAGAGCACACCGTATATACCCTTGATCTATTAGGTTGCGGACGTTCGGAAAAAGCAGGAATTACATATACAAATTTTCTTTTCGTACAAATCATCTGCGATTTTATAAAAAATGTAATTAAAGAGAAAACCGACATCATTGCAAGTGGTTTCTCATGTTCATTTGTTACTACTGCCGCTGCTTACGATAAAGAAAGCATTAATAAAATCATGTTTATTAATCCGGTAAGCATGATTTCTCTTGCCCAAACTACCACAAAAAAGGATAAATTATTCAAATTCTTTATCGAACTGCCTATATTTGGAACCTTTATCTACCATATAATTGTTTCACGTGAAACAATTAATGATTTCTTCCTTGATAAGCTTTATTATAATCCATTCCATGTAGACAAAGATGTCCTGGATGCATATTATGAAGCTGCGCACAAAGGTGGTTATTATGCAAAATGCCTATACTCCAGCCAAAGTGCTAAATATATGAATATCAACATTCTCCATGCTGTAGAATCAATTGATAACAGCATTTATATCGTAGAAGGTGAAGATGAGCCAAATGGTGCTGCAATTGTAGAAGCTTATCAGAAAGTAAATCCAGCAATTGAGTCAGCAACCATTCCATGTTCCAAGCATTTTCCACATATTGAGAATGTAGAAGCATTTCTTGAGCAGGTTGGTGCATTCTTTTAATTAAAATAAAGATATAGATATGCCTTCAAAGCAGAATAAAAAGCTTCGAGATTGTATAATATAATCCCGAAGTTTTTTTGTTTTTGTAATAATAATTTATTATGCTTTATGCTTTTCCTGTTCTTTCTATATTTCCAGAGCATATTAAAAAAGCTTTCTACAAGATGTACGTCACAATTTGTGGGACTTTGACCAGGATGAGGATGAGGTTGCCGTAGCGAATATGGCAGCCAAATTCAGGAATATATACCACAAAGTAAGGTGTGCGGATTGCGAAAATGTTTTTTGATACATCCCAGAGAGTGTTTGAAAAAGGCTTTCTGCAAGGTGTGCGCCACAATTTGCGGGAGATTTGGCCAGAATGAGGGTGCTGCAACGTGCTACGACACACCCAACTACGGGTAAAATATACTGCAAAGTGGGGGGTGTGGATTGAGAAATGATTTTCAAATACATCTCAGAGCTCTTTTTGTATTGTTTTGTTGTTATTTTGTTATTTTTTCAGTTATGCGCTGTTCCATTTTATCTTTATACAATCTTTTTGTTTTAATCAGAATTGTTTAAAAGTATATTTTTACATAACAATATATTTTTCAGAGGATTTTTACGATTCATTTGCCTGTTTTGTTATTCAAAGTACATTAAATAGGTCTTTGTTGCATTATCGTGTCGTCAAGTGTTATTTATTGGACTTTATTGTATGTTTTAGTAGGTTTTTATTTTATAAAAGTTATTATTACATTTTATATTTACCGTAATATTTCAGAAAGCAAAAGCAAAGTTTCTATTTTCGGACTTTTTATATAGTCGGCTAATGTAAAACCATATGAGTAAAAATCAAAGATTCTAAAATTCATTTTCAAACAAACAATGCATATAAAAATTCAAACAGATAAAATAGCCAACGTTAATTACATATTTCATACCATTTGAAATGTCGGCGGACCAGAGCGTGTTTGGAAAAGGCTTTCTGCAAGATGTGCGTCATAATTTGTAGGAGATTTTGCCCGGATGAGGGCGTCGTAACGAGCTGCGACAACCGAATTCGGACAAAATATACCACAAAATTTGGCACGCAGATTGCAAGAATGATTTTTAAATATATGTCACAATTCACAGGAACTTTAACTTAAATTCAGTTGCTGTAGTGAACCACAGCGACCGAATCCGAATAAGATATATAACAAAGCAAGGCGTGCAGATTGCAGGAATGATTTTTCAGACACGCTCTGGCGTAGCCCGCCACACATTTTTTCCATCTGCACCTTCAACTTCACGCATCCAGCTTGATTGATATCGTTATTTGCAAAACGATGTACGCGCATATTCATATCCAGTAGAATTCTTATGTAACAGGCAATTCAACAGTTTTTTCAAATAGTAAAAAAGATCCTTGTCCTGTTTTTTTCACAGGCAAAGATCTTTTTTTATCATTTTTTCAGCTACTACTACTCTTCAGCATTCTCTGAAGTCTCTGTCGTTTCTGTTTCAGCATTATCTGTAGAAGCATTTGTTTCAGGATCTGTTGTCTCAGCTTTTTCGTTTTCCTCTTTCTCACCAGTTACAGATTCAAATGCCTGAAACAGTTCTTTCACTGTCATTTTATTTACCAGATATACTTTTTTGTTTATAACAGCGGCATAGTAATTTGTATCATAGGAATAATACTCCACTTCCATTTCATTGCCATATATATCTGTAAATTTCATAGTCATTTCCGGATCTTCATTGGACTTAAATTCATCAGTCAGACGTTTCTGCGCTGTCATGTTGATCAGCTTATTGTAGAACGTTGTAAATGTTGTGCTGTCCAGGTCTTTTCCATTTAGTGTATAAGATAAGGTTACACTGGTTGAACTTGTGGTGCTTGCAGTAGAAGAACTGTCATCTGTATTTTCAGTATCTTCGTCGGTCAAATCACCTGATGAAGTGTTATCATCAGCAGCATTTCCCTCTACATCGTTGCCGTCGGCAACATCACTGCTGGTACTATCTGTTGTATCTTCATCTTCCGTCTCATTATCCGATGTTTCTACGTTTTCATCCTCAGATGTTTCACGTGAAACATTTACGATATAATCTTTTTCTCCGTAATTCACATCCAGAGTATCCAGATTATTTACAGACAAATAGCTTACTGTCAAATCCCAGAAATCAGCATTTGTTTTTCCAAGGAAAGTATCAAGAGAATCCTCGGATATTGTATAAATTTCGTTGCTGTCATTCACCCGAACATATCTTCCACCATCTGAAGATTGATCTCCAACCTGAATTACAAGTTCTCTGTCAACCATTTCAGTTTCCGGTTCTGAATCTTCGTCTGAATCTTCAGAACTTTCTGCGGACTCAGTATCTGTAGTTTCCACCCCAGCCTCGTCATCTGATTCAGTTACATCTGTATCTTCTGCTTCGACGTTGTCATCTACTGTTTCATCTGTATTCTCATTTTCTACAGCTTCTGAATCTTCTGTGTCTGCCACATCCACATCTTCATCTGAGCTTTCGTATCCATCTGTCTCAGAATCCGCATCTTCATCTGGGTTTTCGCTTCCATCTGTTTCAGAATCCGCATTTTCATCCGCCTGGTTCTCATCCCCAGATGCCTCTGAGACCTCCTCATCGCCATTTTCAGCCTCGTTTTCATCATCAGTGGACTCTTTCTCAACTTCTTCCTGATAATCCACTGTAATCTCTGCATACGGCTTATCTAATCCGTACTGAGAGAGCTCATCTTCTGCGCAGTTATAATTTACATAACTTGCATAAGCCACACTGGATAATGTACTGGCTAAGGAAGTGGCCTTCGCGGAATCTGCTTTCTCAGTCTCTCCATCACCAGTAATATTCCAGAAATTATTTTCATCTTTCTCTACAACATAGGAAGAATCTTTTCCATCTACAGAAATTTTGCTGACCGTAGAGGAATCCACAGTTGGGAAAACGCCGCTTTTTGCAAAGTCGTACAAAGTTCCCTCAAAAGAAGAAAACGTGGAATTGCTTACTACATAAACTGTAGAAGAATCCTTGTTCAAGTCAATGTATTCCTGACTTGTGGAATCATTCTCCATTCCAAGCTGGATTACTGTCGTTCCCCCATCTTCTGTGGTAACCGTGATCGTGTTATCCGGCTGATCCAGTTCATATTCTGATGCATCCTCCACATTTTCCAGTGTTCTTTCCGCTTTTATAGAATTCAGGGAGCTGACTAGTGTATCGATTTTATCCTGATCTACCGGGAAACCAGTTTCATCACTTTTCACCCAGGAATCTCCATCTTTTTCAAAGGTAACTTCTTTTTTATCAATTACAAATTTTATTGATTTCACATCAGCAGACGCTATGGAAATAATTTCCGGATTTTCTTCCTCCGCACTTTCAGTATCCGCGGCCTCCTGCTTGGCTACGTAGGTTTTTACGCCTACGTATGCGCCGCTGAGGACAACTAAAACGCCCACTGCTGTAATAAGATTTACTGATTTTTTCTTCATCAGGCTTTTCTCCTCTTTAACCAAATCATAAATCCAATCAACAGGAATGCTTCAGGAATCAGACCAATGGTACAGATTTTCCAGAAGCTTGCATCATATGCTGTCAAAGTCAGATAAGATACTTCCAGACTCTTTGATGGGATAGAAACTGTTGTACTGTCTTCTGTGTCTACCAGAGAACTTAAAGAAGCCATCACAAGTTTCTCATTTCCACCGGAAACCATCTGATTGATCTGGCTCTGCAGCAGGTTTGATGTGGAATAATAAATAATATGAGTCTCTTTATCATCATCTACAGTCTCTGTAATGCTGACACCCAGGTCAAATGGGCCATCCACATCACCGTCTTCCTTTTCAAGAGAACCGCTGTTCAAATCCGTCTTTGAATATGCGCTGTCGGAAGTTGTAAGAAGGCTTTCAATATTTACAGTGTCTCTCACATCATCAGATTTCTGGATTCCCTGCGCATACGGCATCAGAATGTAATATCCGGAAGAAGCCACATCAGATGTAATATCTGTGCTGTTTACAGTTGGAACCAGGTAGTACGGCATCTGAGCGGCATAATGCTGTGCATTTCCTTCAAATACCAGGCCATCTACTCTGCTTACGCCGTAGTTTTCCAGCACTGCATCAAAGTTTTCCATTTTTTCTCCTGTGTAATCGGAGAAAATCATTGCTTTTCCACCATTTTCCAGATAATCGATCAATGCAGTCTTCTCATCCTCTGAGATATCTGTTGTAGGAGAATCAATCAGCAGACAGCTGGCATCCTCTGGAACGCTTCCCTCTGTAAGCAGATTCAGGGATTTGATTTCCATGTTTGCTTTCTCAATATCTTCCTTGATCGTAGAATCAAGCTCCTGCTCTCCATGTCCCTCTAATGTGTACAATACCGGCAGGTTTTCACTGGTTACATATGCAATGGCACTTGTGATCTGACCTTCGCCGTCGAAGCCTGTTGTCTGATAACTGTATGTGTTGTAATCCATTGTAGATTCGTAAATATTGTTATAATTTACAACCTTATTTCTGTCTCCGCATACAACAATTAAGCTATTAGAGGAAAGGTTGTCACTGGTGTATTCACTGACAAATTTAGGATTGACCACTGGATCTTTCTGTTCCACCTTAATATGATCAGATTCATCTGCATATCTTTGAAGCAGATTACTGATAGTCTCATCCTCACTTCCGCTCTGGGCGATCTGATATATGGTTACATCTTTGTCCAGATCTTTCAGCATCGCTTTTGTCTCATCACCGATGGTGTAAAGTTTCTCGGAGCTGATATCCAGCTGCGTATACTTTGAAGGAAGATTTCCTACAATCATATTTATAACAATAATGATAGCAACGAAAACAACAATCATAACAGAACTGTAGCTTCCATTTTTCAAGTACTTTTTATTAATACTGTCTTTAAATTTTCGTTTTTCTTTTTTGTTATTATTGTTATTACTTTCAGCACTTTCAATATCAATTGCATTTTTATCGTTATTGTCAATATTGTTATCATTTTTCTTCTTAAAAAACATTTTCCCCACCTCCTTAATTCCAACGTCTCTTCAAAATTGTCTGCATGGTAAGGAATATACAAATGGCAATGACAGACAGGAAATAAAGAACTCCAGTCACATCAAAAATACTGTTTGTAAAGTTTTCAAAGTGTGAACTTAAGTTAAACACTTCAAGAACCTTCTGGATTCCTCCTTCAAATACGCTGGATTTTACAACATAAATAATCACCAGTGCCACTTCTCCAATCACGCAGACAGCACCTGAAATCACTGCATTTTTAATCATACTGTAGATCATAAGGCTAAGCGCTATGATCAGAATGCCAAATGTCACACATGTAGACATTGCTGTTTCTGAGAAAAAGGAAGAAATTCCATTCATCATATAAAAAGCAAATAAAAATACAAAGGTAAGAACAGCTGCAATTACCTGGCTCTCAGTGATTGCTGAGAAAAATACGCCGATCGCAATGTTTGCACTTCCCAGAAGGAAAAATCCAAGGAGTGCTGTGTACGCAGAGCCAAATGCAACGGTTCCGAACTTTGACATGATCAGCGGATAGGTTGCCAGAACTGCAATAGGGATTGCATAAATGGTCACAAGTGCAAGATATTTTCCCATTACGATGCCGGATACAGATACCGGAGAGGTAAGCAGAAGCTGGTCCGTTTTTTGCTTTCTTTCCTCAGCAAGTACACGCATGGTCAGGATCGGCACTGCAATCAGAAACACAAAGGTCATGGCATTTAAAGTATATTCAAATTTCGGATAAGCAGCTGAAAGCTGGTACGCTGAAAAGTAAATACCTGCGATCAGTAACACAAAAAACATAAACAGGTAGCCGACCATAGAGGTCAGGTAGCTTTTCAGCTCTCTTTTATAAATAGCAAGCATGGTTTACTCTTCCCCCTTTTCTTTCTCAGATGCGGCAAAACTATCCTGTTTATCATCAGACAGTCCATTATCTGACACATCATTGGATACTTCGCCCGATTCATCAAAGTCTTTTTCTTCAAGTCCATTATCAAGGACAGTATCTTCGTTTTTCTCATTCAAATACTTCTCAGCATCTGCTGCCGTCTTAAAGAAAGATTTTCCGGATTTTTTTCCTGACGCATCTTTATCTTTTTTCTCGCTCTCTGTAAGTTCAAGGAAGATCTCCTCCAGAGAAACTTTCTTAGACTGCATTTCAAGGATCGGACAGCTGGCATTTACCATACTGTAGAACACTTTTTCACGCACATCCATATTCTCTTCTGTTCCCACTGTAATGGCATATACGCCTTCCTCCGGGCTTTTCTTTACCGTAACCTCTTTTACCCCTTCTACGGCCTCCAGAGCGGCTCTGATAGTGTCTTTCTGACCTTTTACAAGCAGATTCAGGTTGTTTGAGCCTGCTGCCAGTTTTCCCAGATTCTCAGGGGTATCGCTGGCTACCAGTTTTCCATGGGAAATGATCAGCACGTAGTCGCAAACGGCGCTGACTTCGGACAAAATATGGGAGCTAAGGATAACGGTGTGTTTCTGTTTCAGGCCTTTGATCAGATCGCGGATTTCGTTGATCTGTTTTGGGTCAAGACCGACAGTCGGCTCATCCAAAATAATAACCTCCGGGTAACCAAGCACAGCCTGCGCAATACCAACCCTCTGTCTGTAACCTTTAGAAAGGTTCTTGATCAGACGATTTTTCATGTCAGTAATCTTTACCATGTCCATGATTTCTTCGATCATAGTGGCTTTTTTATCTTTAGGAATTTTCTTCAGATCTGCTACGAATTTCAGATATTCCAGAACGGTCATATCAAAATAAAGGGGCGGCATTTCGGGTAGATATCCGATGCATTTTTTTGCCTCCTCAGGTTCTTCCAGAATATCATGACCGTCTATGACTACTGTTCCCTCGGTAGATGCAATATAGCCGGTTATCATATTCATGGTTGTGGATTTTCCGGCGCCGTTGGGGCCCAGGAAACCATAAATCTTGCCTTTCTCTATTTCAAAAGAAAGGTGGTCTACAGCGGTGTGATCGCCGTAGCGTTTTACCAGATTTTTTACTTCAATCAAGTTTCTTACCTCCTTCAAGTTGCAGATGCATGGCTTATCCCATGCATCTGTTTATGATTATTTTATGTGCAACCTGTGAGGAAATTTAGATAATTATGTGAGAAATATGTGATTATTTTGTGTTAGAAATGTGTCCCAAAATAAAATACATTCCGCAAAGTGGGGCGTGCAGATTGCGGGAATGATTTTTCAGACACGCTCTAAGGCACGGGGATGTGGAATAGGAAAAATCAAAGACAGTTGCGAGGAAGCTGGAAATCCTATGCCAGAATATACGATTAAGTGTGAGGATATTATGGTTATGTTTAAGAGCTTGGTTAGTAGCTTGGTTAATCACACTAACCAAGCTACTAACCAAACTATTCCCAATGAAGACAATTCCTTTGAAAGTGATTGAGACAGAACCTATGTTATCTCAGAAAAAATCGCCGATATTATCGGAGAGAAATATAGTACGGATTTCTTCCTCTTTCAGGCCTAAAGTTATCTTAATATTAACACATATTCTACGCCAGCGGCTCCTTCGCCGGCAAGCCAGCCTTCCTGGGGTACTTCTTGGCGGTCGGTTTCATCTTCTTGATCACCACAAAAGAACGATCCATATCCGTGTCCATAAGTGGAAATTTCACTACATCCTGAACTTTTCCACCAAGGATTTTCACAGCATTTTCTGCCTGCGCAAGCTCTTCATCAATCTTGCCGGATTTATAAGAAATAAAGCTGCCTCCTTCTTTTACGAAGGGGATACAATACTCGGAAAGGGTGCTTAGATTGGCTACTGCGCGGGAGACACAGAAGTCGTATTTTTCTCTGTGTTCCTTCTGTTTCGCATAGTCTTCAGCTCTTCCGTGGATGGCTGTTACGTCTTTTAATCCAAGCATTTCGATTACTTCATTAAGGAAATTCACCCTTTTATTCAAAGAATCCAGAAGGGTAATTTTAAGCTCTGGAAAAGCTATTTTCAGCGGAATTCCAGGGAAACCAGCGCCGGTTCCGATGTCGATCACGGACTTTCCCGTCAGCTTTTTCTGGTCAAAACTGCCAACTTTTACGATAGATAAACTGTCAAGAAAATGCTTTAAAATCACCTCGTTGTACTCGGTAATTGCAGTTAAATTCATTACCTTATTTTTCTCTACAAGGTACTCATAATAAGTGATAAACTGCTTCTTCTGCTCCTGGGACAGAGCAATTCCAAGCTCTTCAAGTCCTTTCTCAAAGAGGGTTAAATCATATTCCATAAACTTCTCCTTATACCTCAAACTACTTATTTTTTTACTTTCCAGTTGCTAATACACAGCGTTTTTGCAAGTAATATTCTTTAGCAGGTCATTTCAGGTGCGTTTTTAACGAAGGTGAAATCCACTGGTCAGATCGACTTAGACGAGAGGTCTCTCCCAAGCGTCTTAGTCGTAGTTACCAGTTATTTCACCGTAGAGCGTGTTTGAAAAATCATTTCCGCAATCTGCACGCCCCACTTTGCGGGAGATTTTGCCCGAATTCGGTTGCCGTAGCCCGCTACGGCGCCCTCATCCGGACAAAATCTCCCACAAATTGTGACGCACATCTTGCAGAAGGCCTTTTTCAAACGTATTCTGGAATAGAAGCATAATAAGCAAAATCGCTGGCCAACAACCAGCGATTTTGCAATATATTCATGCAGCAGACCATGTAAGGAGCGGATTTCGTGATGCCGGGATTTATGATTTCCGTCACGCTCTCAGATAATTCCGCATGGTTTTAAGTGCATTCTTTTCCAACCGGCTGACCTGTGCCTGGGAAATCCCGATTTCCTGGGCCACCTCCATCTGGGTTTTGCCCTCGTAAAAACGCAGATCAATAATATGCCGTTCCCGCTTATTCAGCCGGTTTATAGCTTCCCGGAGGGACAGATTTTCCACCCAGGTCTCCTCCTTGTTTTTCTTATCGCTGATCTGGTCCATCACATAAAGCGTATCCCCGCCTTCCGTATAAACCGGTTCAAAAAGTGACACCGGATTCTGTATCGCATCCATAGCATATACGATCATCTCTTTATTTATCCCTATTTCGCTGGCAATTTCCGCAATGGTAGGCTCCCTCAGATTTGTTTTCATATAGGTTTCTTTTGCATAAATTGCTCGATAAGCAATATCCCGCAGAGACCGGCTCACCCGGATACTGTTATTGTCACGAAGATACCTTCGTATCTCTCCAATGATCATAGGCACTGCATAAGTGGAAAATTTTACATTCAATGTAGTGTCAAAATTATCAATTGCTTTTATAAGCCCAATGCAGCCAATCTGAAAAAGATCGTCCATATTTTCGCTGCTGTTGGAAAAACGCTTGATCACGCTGAGAACCAGCCGCAGATTTCCTTTAATGTAAAGTTCCCTGGCTTCTTCATCACCCTCCTTGATCCTGCGAAAAAGCTCTTCTTTTTCTTCTGCCTTCAGTACCGGAAGCTTCGCGACCATTGCCTGTGTCTCTGTCATCTGGTATTTTCCACCATGTGGCATAAATACGGAACCTGCTCCGATAGAACCGTCGAACATCTCAACAAGTCCTTTCTGAGAGCATACATTGAGATCAGAGAGCATAGAAAGCCATGTCTCTTTTACATCTCCTACTTCTTTCTTTACAAAAAGGC
>ERZ773183.2834-NODE-2834-length-10875-cov-3.167560_pt1 | contig 10875 bp, 9 predicted proteins | sample MGYA00580532_ERZ773183 | MGnify/ENA primary metagenome ERZ773183 (study PRJEB29015, sample SAMEA2737791) | human gut metagenome | biome: human gut; feature: human-associated habitat; material: faeces | place: China | collected 2012 ... | reverse complement strand
GCATAATTTTTTTAAAACTAAATTTAAACGTGTCCAGAAAACTGGGTACACATCACAACCAACTAGAAGGGTTCACTACATTTAATGGGGCTGTCTTTATATTATCAATAATCTATATCTACCCTTATAAGTTTTAGAACATCATAATAGAGATAAATCAATTTTAATCTAATAAATATAAATATTTATCAATTTAGCGTATTTTTAAATCTTGCTAATACTAGATGGCTAATTTAAAAAATATTAATTTTTTTAATATTTTATTTTTCGCTTAGACTATTAGCCTTACTTTTCTTTCTGTTACATCCTATTACGATACTTCCTGACATCATAAGTGTGACCGCTAAGACACCTATATTATTAATATCACCTGTTTGTGGCACCTTACTAGAATTAGAAGAATTTGTATCATTATTTGTCTTATCTACTGGTTTATTTTCTGGTATAACTATTCGTTCTATTACATCAATTGTAATTGTCTTAGTTGATGAAGCACCTTGTTTATCTGTTACTTTATAAGTTACATTATATGTTCCTTCCTTATTTGTATTTACATCATTTGCTGCAATATTTGCTTCCGTTAACTTGATTATTCCATCTTCATTATCATATGCTGTCACATCTTTCAGTGGATCAAATGTATCTCCCACTGTCAGTACTTTATCTTCTGCCACAATTGTTGGTACTTTATTAATAACAGCGGGTGGTACGTTATTCTGTACAACTTCTACGTCTACAAATTTGCTTGAATAATCCGTCTTTTTATCGAAATTCAACTGTTCTGTAAAAATCGATAATTTATATTCTCCTGAACTAAATGATTTAGAATTCAATCCAATTTGATTTAAATCAATCGTCATTGTTCCTACATTTACTTTGTCTAGATTATCTTTTATATTCCCATAATACATAACATTATTATTTTCATCTTGAACTACAACACTCAAGTATTTTCCGTTTCCTATTGCTTCAAAATCAAAAGTTATCTTATCACGTTCGGTCTTAATATTTTCTATATTTAATTTTTGTTTATCATCAAGTAATGTTAATTTAAACTCATTTGTCTTACTATCGTTGACTGCTTTAATACCAATAATCTCTTTTTGATTATGACTTTTAACCAGCATAACTTTAGAAGTGTCTATGTTCATTGCTGGACGCATATTTTGTACTGTGTACATATTTCCATAATTTAATCCTCCAGCACAATTTGCACCATATACACTGTTACTATTTAACACAAATACAGGATGATACCGCATTCCATTTTCCATTGGCTTTGTCCAATGTTCCTCATATGAACGTATTAAATAATTTTTATCATCAGAACTAACACGACTTTTATCTCCAGTATGTAATCCAAGAGGTGCTTGATTTCTATTAAATGGAACACTGCTAAAACCATAACACTTATTGGTAAGCTCTTGTATACTTAAAGGAAACCATTTACTAGCAGTCATTTCTGTAGTACCTAATTTTTCCAAACCAACCGCTACATTTTGTGCATCTTCACTACTTTTTGAAGAAAAAATAATACCCTCATTTTCAATTGACGAAAACTTATTTTTCATTTCATCTTCCATATTAGTCTTTAAATCACTTTTGTCCCATTCATAGCCTTTTTGCCAATATATAGGAGTTTCCCCTGGCTTTACATTACTATAATCAAAACCATAATCATTTTCACGATACCAAAAACTAGTTCCAATAGTCTTATCAGAGAACAAAAACATAGTACTATTTGCATTCTTACTAAAATCCTTATTATCTGAATCTAGGAGTTGCCATTTCAATGCTGAACCATCCGTATCTTCTCCATAGTAGATATAATCACCTTGCCAATTATCCTCTAAACTCTCTGTATAAATCGGGTCAAATAGTCCCCCACGTTGAGACTGTATCATTGACATAACATTCTGATGAACCAGCGTATTCTTTTCTAAAGCAAATACTGTATAATTATTTCCAATAATATTTATAAGTCCTACTACAAAAGATAATCCAACTATTAATATTCTTTTTAAATACAACATTCAGTTTCTCCTTATTTTAAATCAAATCTAAAATTTTTATTTTCTTTAAATATTCTTCAAAATGTTTTTGCATTGTACAATAAACTTTTCGAACAGGGCAAGTTTCTGTAGCAAATCTGCTACAATATTTATCTTCCTCAAGACAACTGTTAATTCTTATCGTTGGCTCAAATATATCTATAATGCTAAAAATACTTATATCCTTTGGGTGTTTTTTTAATTTAAATCCTCCCTGTATCCCTGTAGCAATGCTAATTATTTCATTATCACTTAGTTTCTTCCCGATTTTAAATACTGTACTTTGGGGAATCCCAAGTGTTTCTGATAATTCTTTCGACTGGACAATATCCTTTTTTATAGCGATATATAGAACTATTCGTATTGCATAATCAGTAGAAACCTTCAACTGCACCTCGTTTTCCTCCTTCCTTTCTAACTTAACCGATGTTAGGTTAGTTTCAAAATCCAGAAAAGTACAGCTATCTTTCCGATGGAAAATAAAGTAGACATTATTTTCCACTTTATATATAATAATTAATAGAAAAATACAGTTATATTTTTATGTGTTTCTAGCATAATTATTGGAAATAATACACGGAAATAAAAGTCTACCATGTTTGTCAATCGTGGATAAAAAAATCTACCTTATTTTACAAATACTTCTATTTTTCTATTCTTTTTTTAATTCATACCGATTTACCCAATTAGAAAATGTCGTATGATTGGTACTTAACCGTCTTGCACACTCTCTTTTGCTTATCTGTTTTTCCTTATAACACAAATAAATCTCTTCAAAATTTTCTGGATAAGGTAATTGAGGGCGTCCAAATCTGACCCCTTTTTCTTTTGCAGCCTTAATCCCTTCTGCTTGTCTTTGTTTTGTATTTTCTCTTTCTATTTGTGCGACATACGACAATACCTGCAATACTAAATCAGCAATGAATTTTCCTGTAATACCATTAACTTGATTTCTAGTATCTAAAAGTGGAAAATCTAACACAATTATCTCCACTTCTTTCTTCTTTACCAAATATCGCCATTGTTCAATAATTTCATCATAATCACGTCCTAATCGATCAATAGATTTAATATAAAGTTCATCACCTTTTTTTAGTTTTTTCACCAATTTCTTATAACCTTTTCGATTAAAATCCTTACCAGATTGTTTATCGATGAACATTTGTCTAGTACCTAATCCAATTTCTTTCATCGCAAATTTTTGTCTATCAATATTTTGATCTTTGGTTGATACACGGATATAAGCGTATTTATTCATTCACATTCCTCCTTATAAGAAAATAATACTTAGAGAATAAAAAAATGTATATATCTATTTAGAAATATACATTTAATCAAATATAAATGAAATTTTATAATTACAAACAAGTATTCTCTATTTATCAACAATATTATTCATTTTCTATACCTCATAATATTGATTAACATAGATACTTCAGCACAATAAAAATACATCCAAAAATTGCTTTTGATGCAAATCATTGAGATGTATTTTTGTTATTTCTATTTAGCAGTTAATCCAGCCATTGTTATATAATTATAAGGTTGATTAAAATGTGGCAAGAAGAAGATATCAAGCAATGCCAATTTATCAATTGTCAAATGCTCTTGAATCGCTAATGAGAACATATGAATTCCCATCGAAATATCATATTTTGATGCCATTTGACACCCTAAAATCCGCCTTGTTTCTTCATCATAAACAATTTCTATCATTACTTCTTGATTTTCTTTTATAAATGCTGGTTTTTGAAGATCACGATATGATACTGAAGTAGCCTTAAAACCTAATTTTTTTGCTTTTGATAAAGTTAACCCCGTTGATACCATTTTTAAATCATAGATACAAATTCCATTTGAGCCTTGAACTCCAATACTTTCTAGTGGTTGACCACAAACATTATGAGCAGCAACAATTCCCGAACGAACTGCATTTGTTGCCAATGCGATATAGTTAACATCATCAATCGTATTATCATAAACAGTCGCACAATCGCCAATTGCATACACATCTTTTAATGATGTTTCTTGTTTTTTGTTTACTAAATATGCCCCGTTAGAATATAGTTTAAGTACATCTTTTCCTAACTCATTATTAGGTTTAAAGCCAACCGCTAAAATAACCATATCTGCAGCATATTCACCTTTATCTGTTACAACTGATTCAACTTTTTGATTACCCTTAATTTCTAAAACAGATTGATTGAATGCCAATTTAATTCCATGTTCTGTTAAATTTTGATTCATTAAATCAGTAAATGAATGGTCATAATACGCTCCAAGGCAAGTATCAGCACAATCAATTAAAGTAACCTCTTTATCACAACGTCTAAATGCCTCAGCCAGTTCTACACCAATATAGCCACCACCAACTACTACAATGTTTTTTAACTCAGGATTATTTAATTTTTCAATTACATCTTGAGCATTTTGATATAATTTTACCATTTGAACATTTTCTAAATCACTACCAGGAATCGTTGGACGCATTGGTAAAGATCCACATGCTAAAATTAATTTATCATAACTTTCTTGATACTCTTTACCGTCCTTACCTTTTGCATAGACAATCTTTTTTTCATAGTCAACATGTTCCACTATCGTTTCCATGTATATAATTGCACCTTTTTCTTCCAATAATTCTTTACTTGAATAAAATAGTCCTTCTGGTCCATCAATTTGTTTTCCGATCCATAATGCCATTCCACACCCTAAAAAACTAATATTGCTGTTTCCATCAAAAACAACTACGTCATCTTCATAGTTATCTAGAATCGTATTAATCGCAGCTGTTCCTGCATGATTTGCCCCAATAACAATAATTTTACTCATTTTTTCAGTCTCCTTATTTTTTATATTATTATCATACCCATCATTTGTATTTACTTACAACTGATATGCACCAAAAAATTAGGAAACTATAACTACTAAAATAAAAAAGAGAGCCTTGCTCTCCTAAGCATCTTTCCACATTAACGCAAAACGTACAGCCTTAGCCCATCCTTCCAGACTTTTTTCACGTCTAGATTTGTTGATCCTTGGAACAAATTCATAATTTAATTTCCAATTATTCTTTATCTCCTCTTTACTAGCCCAAAAACCTGTTGCTAAACCTGCCAAATATGCTGCTCCTAATGCTGTCGTTTCTACAACCTGTGGACGATGAACTTTACAATTTGATATATCACTTTGAAATTGCATTAGAAAATCATTTTGACTTGCCCCACCATCTACTTTTAAACATCTCAACTCAATCCCAGTATCTTCTTGCATTGCTTTTAAAACATCATTAGTTTGATATGCAATAGATTCTAAAGCTGCTCTAATAAAATGTTCTTTACTGCAACCTCTTGTCAGTCCAACAATAGTTCCTTGAGCATAAGGATCCCAATATGGAGCACCCATTCCTGTAAAGGCCGGCACTAAATAGACACCATTAGTATCTTCAACTCGATTAGCATAATCGCTTGACTGAGGTGTACTTTTTAACATTCTAAGGCCATCACGCAACCATTGCATTACTGCTCCGCCAACAAAAACACTGCCCTCTAAAGCATAACTAACTTCATTGTTATCACTTGCTGCAATCGTTGTAATCAATCCGTTTTTAGAATGATATATTTCATTACCAGTGTTCATTAGCAAAAAACACCCTGTTCCATAAGTATTTTTAGCTTCGCCCGGTTCATAACAACATTGTCCAAATAAAGCTGCCTGCTGATCTCCAGCAGCACCCGAAACAGGAATATGTCCACCCAAAATTCCTTCTTTTGTATATCCATAAACGCAACTTGATGGTTTAACTTCAGGCAACATACTCTTAGGTATTTTGAAATATGCTAATAATTCATCATCCCAGCACAGCTGGTGGATATCAAACAACATAGTTCTTGAAGCATTTGTATAATCAGTGACATGAATTTTACCACCTGTTAAATTATAAATCAGCCAAGTATCAACAGTACCAAATAGTAATTTATTTTGATTGGCTAATTCTCGAGCGCCATCGACATTTTCTAGGATCCAAGCAATTTTCGAAGCCGAAAAATATGCGTCAGGAATTAAACCAGTCTTAGCAATAACCATTTCTTCTAAACCATCTTTTTTTAACTGCTCAATCATTGCTGCAGTTCTTCGACATTGCCAAACAATCGCATTATAAATAGGCTCCCCAGTATCTTTATTCCAAACAATTGTAGTTTCTCGCTGATTAGTTATTCCTATTCCTGCAATTTCGTCAGCTTTAGTATTATTCAATGCCATTGCTTCACTGGCTACTGCTAATTGTGAAGACCAAATTTCCATAGGATTATGTTCTACCCAGCCTGGTTGAGGAAAAATTTGTTTAAACTCACGTTGAGCCATCGCACTTATATTTCCTTTTTGATCAAATAAAATACAACGTGAACTAGTCGTTCCTTGGTCTAAAGCCATTACATATTTAGCCATAAAGCTCATCTCCTCCAATCGATTTTGTTGCAACAATATCTATCCCACTATCTAAAATATTAGCAACAATTATTTCATTCATACTAATTGGGGCTTGTACTTCGATTTCCTTTAGTATCTGTATACATTCAAAAATTTTATCTTTGGCAATTCCCCCATTACTCTTAACACTTAACATATAAGGACTATTTTTCACTCTAATTGTCGTTGTTAGAATTCTAGTAGGATTAGAAATTTCTGCTAGTGCATATTTTTTACCACGGATACAACGATTACCTGTAACCACATATTCCTCATCAATATACCGAACTTCTAAAGCACACCCTAACGGACAATTTATACAAGTCAGTTTAATCACTTCCATATCATTCATCCTCCAATGTAATTAAGATTTTTTTAATATGTTCGTTTAACCAGTCTTTTTTTATTACAATTTGTTCCATTTCACCAGGTGCAAGTACTAATTTACGTTGATGAATCTTCCTATCACCATCTAGATACAATGATAGATATTTATTTTGATAAACCTTATCAACTCTAAAACGAACAATAACATTATCGCCATTATTAGGATGAATTACTGAAGGAACTACATAGCGAATACCACATTCATATGAAATCGTAATAGTTTGACACAAAACAAGATGGTCTCGCAAATATTTAGCCGCATTTATTCCCGCCAGCTTTGCCTCATTAGATACATAATCAACTAAATCATGAACATGCAGAACATTACCACAGGCAAATATCCCCGGTTGATTTGTCTGCAAATAATCATCAACAATCGCTCCCTTAGTTAAACTTGAAAGCATAACATTAGCTTTAGTACTAATTTCATTAGCAGGAATCAACCCTACCGAGAGTAATAATGTATCACAACAAACGCGTTCCTGACTGCCTTCTATTACGTTAAGATTTTCATCCACCTTTGCAACAATAACAGCCTCAAGTCGTTCCTTTCCTTCAATATCAATAATTGTATGTGACAACTTTAAAGGAATATTATAATCATCTAAACATTGAACAATATTACGTTTCAACCCACTAGAATACGGCATTAGTTCGATAACCATCTTTACATTTGCACCTTCAAGTGTCATTCTTCGTGCCATTATTAAGCCAATATCTCCTGAACCAAGAATTACTACTTCTTTCCCCGGCATATAGCCATCAATATTAACAAAATATTGCGCTGTCCCAGCACTATAAATACCACTTGGACGGTAACCAGGAATATTTAATGCCCCACGACTCCGTTCACGACATCCCATAGCTAAAATTATTGCCTTAGCATGAATCATAAATGTCCCACTTGTTCCATTCATCGCAGTTATAACCTTGTCATTCAAGTCAATTACTACTGTATTTAATAGATAGGGTATTTTTAATTCATCTATTTGACGTCGATAACGTTCAGCATATTCCGGACCAGTTAATTCCTCATTAAATGTATGTAAACCAAAACCATTATGAATACATTGATTTAAGATTCCCCCTAAACACTCATCACGCTCAATAATAATTAAATCTTTTACACCTGCTTCATATGCCCCTAAAGCAGCGGCCATTCCCGCCGGTCCACCACCAATAATCACTAAATCTTTATTCATGATTGACCTCCTTATTTAATCCCACCAAATAGGTTGAATGTTTACCATTTTTAGTAATAGTAAAAATACCCTTATTTAATTCCTGACTTAATAATTTCATTGATTTATTTAAACAAAAACCGGATTGACATTTTCCCATCCCGACACGAATTCGTCTTTTTAATCCATCGATCGTAGTTGGGGATAGTGGACGATTTATTGCTTCAATTATTTCTCCAGCACTAACATTTTCACAAAAACATACTATTTGGCCATACAATGGATTCTTTGCAATCAATTGGTTACGTTTTTCAAGTGGCAATTCCATCACCTTAGTAATTCCTTTGCGATATTTAATAAAATTCTCTTTAGCTTTTGCAGGATACTTTTCGCCAACTAAATCATAAACATATTTGCCAATCGCTGGAGCACTTGTTAATCCCGGTGATTCAATTCCCGCCACATCAAAATATCCTGGATTATCTAGATCCTCTTTAATTATAAAATCTCCTGTTGTATTATGAGCCCTTAATCCAGCAAAAGAAGTTATTTGATTTGCATAAGGAACCTGCTTAATGCTTAAAGATGCGCGATCAACAATATCCTTTTGTCCTTCTATCGTTGTATTGATCTCTTCACGATTACAATCAATTGCATCAGGACCAATCATTAAATTACCATGTACAGTTGGAGTAACCAATACCCCTTTTCCTAACTTAGTCGGTAATTGAAAAATCGTTTTGCTTACCATTGAGCCAACGGTTTTATCAAATAAAACATATTGCCCTTTACGCGGAACTATTTTCATTTTCTCATTGCAAATTAGGTTATGAATCAAATCACAATTAACTCCCGCAGCATTAATAACGATCTTACTTTGATAACACTTATCCATAGTTTTAACAATATAATGATCAATATTTTTTTCAATTCCCACAACTTCTTGAGTAAATTTAAATTTCACACCATTAGCATAAGCATTTTCGGCTAATGCCAAAACAAGATCAAAAGGGCAAATAATGCCACCAGTTGGAGCATAAAGACCTTTTAAAACATTAGGATTTAAATTTGGTTCCATCTCAAGTAATTCTTTAGTATCTAAAACTTTCAATCCTTTTACCCTGTTTATTAAGCCTTGCTGGTATAATTCTTCCAAAGCTTCAAATTGACTTTCATCAAAACATAATACTAATGAACCATTTTGGACAAAGGGAATATCTAAATCTTTAGCTAACTGCGGCATCATTAAATTCCCTTCTAAATTTAATTTTGCTTTCAAGGTTCCGGGTTTAGCATCGTGACCAGCATGAACAATTCCAGAATTGGCTTTAGATGTACCTACACAAACATCACTACCTTTTTCAAGAACAAGAATTTTGCGTTGATCTCGAGACAATTCACGAGCAATCGCACAGCCCGTTACTCCCGCTCCAATAATAATTATGTCTTCCATAAAGTGCTCCTTTCTAAACAAAAATAGGGACGATTAAAAAATCCCCCTGCGTAACTTTTCCTATTTATAATTTTATCACAAACAACTCGTTTAAACACCATATATAATTATTATTACTTGTTTTTTTAAACATAAGTAAAAAAGCAGAAGTTTTCCTCCTACTTAAAAATTATTCAGTTTGCTTCCCGTTAAAAACAATCAGACCAGTAATTGCACTTAAAATAATGAAACATCCAATTAATTTAACGATTGTTAACTGTTCATGGAGAATAATAATCCCAAAAATAACACTTGTTACCGGTTCAAACATACTTAAGATTGACGCTGTAGCTGCACCTAAATATCTAACCCCCTGTTGTAAACAGATAATTCCAACGATTGATGTTAAAACTGCAATCAAGAAAGAATAGCCATATGCTTCAACTGGTAAAATCAGTTCAAGCTGACCACTGATCAGTCCAATCATTAATAATGAGATTGAAATAACGATTGCAAAATAGAAATTTAATACATAAGGATTCAAAGACTGTAATCCTAACTTTTCAATACCTACCATATAATAAGCAAATGTTATACCTGAAAACAGAGCCAAAAATAGTCCTAAAAAAGATGAACCACCCAATTCGATAAAAAATAAAATTCCAAAACTAGCTGTTCCTAAACATATTTTAACAGCTTTAGATAATCTCTCTTTATAATAAAAGAAACATATTAATGAAACAAACATCGGGTAAAGAAAATGAAGTACCGTAGCACTCCCAACTTGAATAAAACTGTATGAAGTATATAGTGCCGCTACAGTCAAAGCATTACCAATAATTCCTACTAAACAAATATTCTTTAACTGATGTAAAGTTATTTTATAAGGCAATCTTTGGCATTTCATAATTAAAAATAAGATTGGTATTACAAATAAATGTCGAAAAAAGGCCATTGTAATTCCATTGCTCCCCATTGAATAAGTTATTTTAGCAAGAATCGGGGTAAAACCAAAAATAACTGCTGATAAAATTGTTAAAAAATATCCTTTAGTTTTCATTTTTCCTCCATAAAAATAATAGATGTGCTATGCACATCTATTATCCCAAATCTTCACCATTAGTTTCAATAACTTTTTTATACCAATTAAATGATTTTTTCTCTCTTCTTGAAAAATCACCTGTTCCATCATCATATCTTTCAACATAAATGAAACCATAACGCTTAGCATATTCTCCTGTTGATGCAGATACCAAATCAATACATCCCCATGGTGTATAACCAATTAAATCCACACCATCTAGAATTGCTTCATGCATTTGTTCAATGTGACTTCTCAAATAATCAATCCGGT
>ERZ773183.2827-NODE-2827-length-10921-cov-2.791091_pt1 | contig 10921 bp, 10 predicted proteins | sample MGYA00580532_ERZ773183 | MGnify/ENA primary metagenome ERZ773183 (study PRJEB29015, sample SAMEA2737791) | human gut metagenome | biome: human gut; feature: human-associated habitat; material: faeces | place: China | collected 2012 ... | reverse complement strand
CCCGCCGCCAGGAGGAGCGCCATGGCGCATCGGAGGAGCTTCTCCTGCAGGGTGCAGTCTTTCGCTGCGTTCATCTTTCCGCCTCCCTATCTCTCGACGCTTCGCTGTGCGCGGGGCGCCTCGTGCTCGGCGGCGCGGCTCGCCTGGCGGGCGTGCTCGGCGCGCTCCGCGAGGTAGCGCGAGCGCCCTGCGTCAACGGCCTCCTTGAGCTGCGCCGGCATGACCTTCACGGTGTCCTTGACCGCGCGGCCGCCCTCGTCGAGCTCGGGCTGGCCGTCCGGGCCCATCACCGTCTTCCTCAGCCACACCTCGCGGTTCGCGAGCAGCGGTATGTCCCGGAAGTCGGCCCCCTTGAAGCGGCTCTCGTTCACGAACATGGGGCTGAACTCGTAGCCTCCCACGTCCATGCCGTCGACGACGGTGCCCTTGGGAAGGGTCGCCGAGTTGAAGGTCCTGGCCTCGCCGGTCGCGCGGTCGGTGTACTCGATTCCCTCGCGCACGAAGCTCTTGTGCAGCGAGAGGTACACGTTCTTCCTCTCTTCCATGTCTTTCCTCCTTTTCGTCGTTCGTCTGTGCTTGTCTTCTTCCGCCGGGACGCGTGCCCCGGCGCGGCGCCCCTATCTCATGGCGACCGCCCCCTTCCTCGCTTTTCCGCTAGAAGCCGCTCACGATGTCGCGCGCCCAGGAGCCGCTTTTCACGAGGGCCAGGATGAGCAGCACGCACATGGCCAGGTACTGCAGCGCGTAGGTGAGCCCGTTCGCGACCGCGTCGGCCGGGGTGCCCGTCCCGGGGTTCGCCCCGGTGAGCCCGCCGAGCACGAGCGGGAACGATATGAGCAGCACGAGGATGATGACGCCGGCGATGCAGACCGCCCCGAAGCTCTTCAGGTAGCCGACGCCTATCTGGCGCGTGGCGTCCATGCCGAGGAACGCCAGCGGGATCGGGGCGAACGCGGCCATGATGTAGAGCTGGAGCGCGCGGGCCCAGCAGACCACGAGGGCGATGACGTAGGCCGCCAGCACCACGACCCAGCTGATGAGGCTCACGACGAGCATGGCGATGAGCGACGGGATGTCGTCGTCGGTGGTGACGACTGACACCTCGGGCAGGTCGAGCGCGCCTCCGGCGCCGAAGAGCGCCTCGACTCGGTCGATGGCGAGCCCGCAGACCTCGTAGATCGACGCCATCAGGTCGAAGCTGTTCTGTATGAGGAACAGGAACACGGCGAAGAAGACGAGAAGGAAAACGACCTCCTTGACGCCGGGAAGGCTCTGGCTGCCGTCCATGCGCTGGGAGATCTCGATGAGCTTCAGGGTGAAGACCAGGCCGAGCACCCCGCACCCGATCGGCAGGATGGCAACCTGCCATACGCCCCGGGCGACGTCGTGCATGGTCAGGTCGCTCGAGCTCGTGAGCATGTGCGCGAAGTCGGCCGAGAGGATCCCGTTCGCGCCGATCGACCCGAGCACGCCCGTTTGCGCCTTGAACATCCAGTTGCAGCAGTCGCGCAGAAGGCCGCACAGCCAATCGTTGACGTCCCCGGCTATGTCGGCGTATGCCGGCTGCGCGGGAACGAGCAGGAGCGCGCAGAGGGCGAATGCCGTCGCGGCGGAGATGGCGAACGCCCTTCGGCGTCGCGATTCAAGCGCCCGCACGGCTACATCGCCTCCAGCGAGCCGCCGCGCGAGACCACGGTGACCACCGTCGAGGCGGGGTCGTCGAGCGTGAAGGTCGTCGACGCGACGTTCCCGGCGTAGTCGAGCCACACCTCCTTGTCCCAGGTGGCTCCCGTCGCCTGCGGGGACACCTCCGCCGCCTTCCCGGCGACGGCCTCCTCGATGGCGGCGGCATCCGCGCCCAGCGCCTCGGAGAGGCGGTCGTCGGTGCCGGTCACGGAGAACGCTCCGTCTTGCGCCTTCTGGGGCACGTAGGCCTGCGTCAGGAGGTCGCAGGCCAGGGTGCGGGCGTCCCCGTCGCCCGAGACCTGGATGAGCGACAGGCCTCCCGCCTTATCGCCGGTTCCCTTGACGTCGATGGGCACGCTGAGCACGCCGCCGGCCTCGGAGGGCTCCTCGGCCGAGAAGAACCAGGCGCGCTCGGTGCCGCCCGCGCTCTCCACCATGGCGCCCTCGACGATCCGCAGCGTGGCTCTCGGGTCGTCTGCGCCCGTCCATGCGGTGTTCCAGAGCGCCTCGGCGCCCGAGGCGGCCTTCCCGGTTGCCGCGTCGGCGCCTGCAGCCGCGGGCTGCTCTTGCCCCTGGGGACTATCCTGCGCGCCTTCCTGCGGGGCGATGGCGCAGCGCGCCGCGCCCGCGCCGAGCGCCACGGTGAGCGCGCCTGCCGCGACGGCGGCCATGACCCTTGTCTTTCCCTGCATTGGTTTCTCCTATCTCGCGGTGAGCGCGCAGCTGAAGCTGCCGATGCCGCTCGCTATGCGGCACACGTCGCCCGCCCGCGGCTCGTGTATGTACCTGTCGTCGCCGATGTAGATGGCCACGTGCCCCGAGCGGTAGAGGATGTCGCCGGGCTTCGCCTCGGAGAGCGGTATGCACCTGAGCTCCTCGTACTGGGACCCCGTGTAGTGGCTTATGCGGATGCCCGCCTGCGCGTAGCAGTACTGCGTGAGCCCGCTGCAGTCGAGCGCCTTGCCGGGGGTCGAGCCTCCCCAGACGTAGGGCACGCCGAGCTGGCTGTACGCCGCCTCGACGATCGCGTTCCCTTTCCCGGCCGGGTCCTTCAGGTCCTCGACCGTCATGGAGTCGAGCCGGTAGAGGCCCCGTTGCGCCATAATCGACTTCAGGGACTCGACGTAGGACGAGTCGGTCGCCCAGCCGCCGTCCTTGAGCCCCTCGGCCATCCTGTCCGAGTCGTGCCTCTCGATCGCCTCGCGGATGAGGGCGTTGCCCGAGTAGCGCTCCGCCTGCAGGAAGACCCTGCTGCGGAAGCGGATGCACTCGGCGTCGCCGGTGAAGCGGATGAAGCTCGCTGTGATCTGGGTGTGCTCGCCGGGCACGTACTCCTCGCTGGTGGCCCAGTTCGCCTTGCCGGCCACCTCGGGGCAGCCCGCGTAGCCCGACCACCACTTCATGCCGAAGAGGTTGTGGTCGCGCTCTGCGAGCTGGCTCATGCGGTCCCCCTGGCCGGACTCCTGGATGATCTGCGCGATGGTGCACCCGGCGGGATGCCCGTACTCCTGCTGGCAGCGGACGGCCTCTTCGACCATCTCGTAGGTGATGTAGGGGGGAAGCCCCTCCATGGAGCGTTTCTTGTCCTCTGCGTCCCAGAACCCGAACAAGGCCGAGATTATCTGGCCTATGACGAGCGCAACTAGCACGAAGGCGATGACCCCGCAGAGCACCCCACCGCCTGCCGCAAGCCCGCTTCCGCCGACCGTGCCAGCGAGGGCCGCGTTGCCGGACGACGAGGCAGCCGTCTTCGCGGCGGTTCCCGCCGCCTGGGCGGCGTGGCTCGCTTGCGCCTGGCTGACTCCTCGGGCGCTTGTTGTCTTCGCCTTCTTCGCGCCCTGCGCGCTCGTGCTCTTGGTGGCCTTTGCGTTCGCGCTCGATCCCTTGTAGCCGCCCGATGCGGAGTGGGCTCCTTTTGCTTTCCTGTCCCGCACGGTAGCAATCGCTCGCTTGGTGCCCTGCCCGGCGTCATAGGCGCTACCCGCGCCCTCGAACTCGTCAGTGTCGTCGAGCTCGGAGATGGCCTCGCGCTCCAGGAACTGGCGAACCTTGAGCCGCTCGCTCGGGGCGTTTGCCTTCTCGGTTCCCGCAGATGCATCCCCGGCACCCGATGCGCCATCAGAATCGGCATTCACCGCACCCACACCTTGCGACTTGCGCATGCGTTCCTTGGAAGGGCTTGCATTGTGCGTTGTCCTCTTGCCGAGCGCGGATTCCTTCTCGCTTAGGGCAGAGAGGCTTTGGCTCTCGTCGTCCTTCACGATCCCCGCGCTCACAGCATCGAGCTTATCGGCGGTGACGATGTCCGCGATCGAGGCGCTCGTGTTGTCGAGGCTTCTCGGGTCCATCTAGCCCTGGCTCCTCTTCGCGTTCTTCTCGAAGGCATGGGCTCGCTTCAGTTGCGCGATCTCCTCGGGCTTGGTGTTCCAGAGGTCGTAGAGCGCGCCCTTGGGGAAGTCGTCCCGGATGGGCACGCGTGCCCCTCCCGCGACGAGTAGGCCCTCTCCGGCCTTGATGGACTCGTCGATGTACTCGCGCTCGGCACCGGAGAGCGAGAGCATCTCCGACCACGCGGCGAGGTCCTGGCTCGCCTGCTTGTGGAGCAGCATGAAGTCCGAGTTCAGGACCATGGTGCGGGCGCGCTCGTGAGTGAGCATGTGCGAGGTGTTCTGGGAGATGCCGGTGCAAATCAAGTTAAACTTCCTTCCTTCCGCCCAGAACTTCGCGAAGTAATCGATGATGGTGGGGTGGCCGAAGAGCGACTGGACCTCATCGATGTAGAGCCAGGTGGTAACGCCCCGATCGAAGTTTGCATACATCCGGTTGCGCACGGCCTCTAACGCGATGAGCATGCCGAACACGCGCATGTTGGTGGAGAGGTCGTGAAGGTCTATGTTGGTGATGCGGTTGTCGAAGCCGACGTTGGACTGTCGGTTGAAGAACGACAGCGCACCGGTGACGTATCGCTCGTAGCGAAGAGCTATGTCGCGCGCCTCCGCCTCAGGCTGCTCGACGAGTATCTCGTGGAAATCGGAAAGCGTCGGCATTCCCTCGCCACGCGAGCATCTCGCGTAGGCCGCCTCGACGCATCTTGTGATGATCGACTTGTCCGCCTCGGGAAGGCCTTCGGAGGACTCCGCCATCATCGCGCTCGAAAGGGCCAGGAAGGCATCGATCTTGAAGGCGAGCTGCGCGGCGTCGGCGCGCCCCTCCACATCGGCCAAATCGAAGGGGTTGAGCGCGGTGTCCGCATCGGGCGCGAGCCGGACGTTCACGCCGCCGAGGGCCTCGATGAGATTTCCGTACTCGCCAGCGGGGTCGAAGATGATGATCTCGTCCTCCGGATAGGCGAGCACTGTATTGGTGATCTCGCGTTTCACAGAGAAGGACTTCCCGGAACCGGGCTTGCCGCAGACGAACCCCATGGGACTTGCGAGCTTCTTGCGGTTGCAGATAACGAGGTTGCCCGACTGCTTCGACTGCCCGTAATAGCCCCCGCCCTCCTGGTTGAGCTCTAACGATGCGAAGGGCATCTGCATGGCTATCTGGCCTGTAGTGAGGTAGCGGGTGACATCGACGTGGTTCATGCCGAGCGGCAACACCGAGTTCAGAGCCTGGCGCTGGCGGTAGTAGAGCGGCTCGATGCCGAGCGAGTTTCCCTGCCCGACGGAGATGATCTGCTCGACCTGGCGCTCAAGCGCATCAACAGTATCGGCGTAGGTGTAGATGAGGCCGGTGTAGGTGAAGAGGCGCTCGTTCTTGTTTCGAAGGAAGTCGAGGAGCTCCTCCGCCTCCTCCTTGGAGTAGCGCAGCTCCGGAGGCAGGATCGTATAGTCGTAGCCCTTCTTCATGGCGCTCATCTGCTCGTCGATTATCTCCTTGTCCATCCAGTCGAGCTGTCGCTTCACGAGCGCGAGGGCGTCCGATTGCGCGATGGGCTGGATGTGCAGGTTCACCGACAGGGGCATGGGAAGGTCGATGATGTTCGCTAGGTAGTAGTCCTCAAGCATCGATCCGAACGTGCGGATGGAGAGCACGCAGCCGTACATTTCGTCGATCCTGAAGATGTCTGAGCGTCCGCTGGGCTTGAAGTCCACGAGCGCGGGGGCGATCAGGTCGCGTGTCCTCGTGTTCGAGCAGGGATTCACCTTGTCCCATGTGAACGTGAACGCTGCCTTCGGACGAAGCTGGGAGTGGATCGCGCTCAAGCGCTCGATGCCGTTTAGGGCATGCGCCTCGCAGCGGATGCGCGAGAGCGTGTCGATTACGTCGCCCTTGATGCGGGAGAGCTTCGGCACGGCCTCCCATACGTCGCTTGCACCGACCATATAAGTGAGATAGCGATGGCGCGTGAGGTTGGAGACGCCCTCTCGCATCTTGTCGTTCAAGATCTGGTTGTATTCCTTGGCGTACTTCTCCGTGTCGGGGTCGGACGCCTTGAAGAAGCGCTTCTTTCCGATCTCCTCTTCAGGGATGGGGACGTTCGCAATGGTGAGCTGCACGCACGAGTCCGCGCCGAAGTAGTTATAGAGCGAGGAGAGCACCGTGAAGATGTTCTGCTGGTTCTCGCGACGTGCCGACTGGTAGGAGATGTCCGAGAACTCGATCGTCTGCGAGAAGAGCCCTTCCTCGACCTGCGCGATGCCGTCCTTGTAGACGGCGTCGTAGCCGATGAAGGAAGCTATGTCGCCCGCTGATGCCCTTGCCTTCTTCTGGCGTTTCAGCTTCTCCTCATGAGCCTTCTTCGAACGATCGGACTTTGAGGACATGCCAGTGAGTTGCCGCAAGAGGCTCGATTGAGAGCCGCCCCGCTCTCGCTCAGCTCTGATTCGGGCCTTTGCGATCTTCTTCTCATCCTTTAGCCTCTTCTTGTCCCCTTGCATCTCTTTCCTTGACTTCTTCGTATTCTCTGGTTGGCTCATTGGCCTCCGCTCCTTTGCGTCTGGACATCCTCTTCGCCCTGCGGCTTGGCGCTCCGCGCTCGATGAGCGTCAGATGCTTCGGTGCCAGGCTTTCGTAGAGGAGCCTTTGGTCTTTCATGTGGTGTGAAAACAGAAGGGGTGCGAACTTCTCCGCGCGCATCCCGAAGGGACGCCAGAAACCGGCGAGCCAGAACGGGATCGATGCGCACATGACGGGGAAAGCGGCGTCGGCGACCTCAATGCCGATCCAGAAATGGCATATCGCTGCCACGAGGATCGCCGATCCGAAGCCTCCCGCCACGCAGACGAGCGTGCGAAAGGAGAGCTTCCCGACGATCTTCTCCTCGTATTCGCCGATGTCCTTCTGAATGGGGATCTGTAGCGACATGGCTCACCGCCTCACTAGGCAGGGAGCCAGGACGTGTCGAGCATCCCGAAGTAGACTGCTGCGGCGATGATGATCGCGCCGCCAGCTATAGTGGATATGGCGGAGGCAATCTGTGAGCCTCCCTGCTGCTCCCTGATGGCGAGTCCGAGCGACACCGCGCCCCAGACGACCAGAAAGCCGCCGAGGAAGGTGACGCAGCCAGAGACAAGGCTGATGATGTTTGCGAGCATTTGCCCTCCTTTGCCGTCTTTCGCGCTGCCGCCCTGAATGTGGAATGGGTCGGTTGCGCGCCGATGATAGAATTGGGTTCGCAGGGGCGCTTGCGCGCTCCTTTGCGTCTTTCGGCTGCGGCAGCGTCCGGGTGCGTGGAATCACCCAGGCGTCTTGGGGATCCGCCGATCCTTGCCGCAGCCGCACGTTTCAGGTCTCCATCAGCTCTCCTTCCCGTCGGGCGCGGTACCGCCTGAAGTCGAAGGGCCCGGATTTCTCAGCCCTTGCCAGCAGTGATGCGCGGGGGTGCGACGAAAGCACGTACTTCTTGTCCTTGAACGCTTGCGCCCCGTTTATGAGCACGAGCGCCTCGTCCTTGGGCATGCGTGAGATCTCGGAGCCCTGCATGAGGTCTCGCTCTATGAGGCCGTAGTTGTGCGTGTAGGTGGGGTTGTTCCCGCGAGAGTCGTTCACGGAGACGTTCGCGACCGTCTGCTTGCCGATCATCTCCGCGATCTTCTGGTTGGTATCCGCCGACTTGCCGCCCAGGTAGAGCAGCGTGTCGCAGGCGTTCACGATCGTCGCCGCGTTGTTCTCGCCGTAGTTCTCGTCGAGCTGCGAGAGGGATTGGCAGATCATGGACACGGCGATGTTGCGGCTCCGGGTGACCGTGATCATCCGCTCGAAGTCGGGGATGGTGCCGATGTTCGCGAACTCGTCGAAAACAAAGTGCACGCATCTCGGAAGCCGCCCCGCGAAGCGCTTGAGCGCGCACTCGCAGAGGGTGTCGAGCGCTTGTTGCATGAGGAGCGCGAACACGAAGTCGAAGGTGGAGTCTGTGTCCGACATCGACGCGAACACGGCGACCTTCGCATTCGCGTCACCCATGTGGTCGAGGGCCATCTCGTCAAAGCGGAGAAGCTCGCGCATCTCGGCGATGTCGAAGGGCTTCATGCGAACGTTGCACGAGATCATGATGGATTTGAGGGTCTTGCCCGCAGCCACCTTGAACTGTTTGTAGCTCGATAAGGCGAAGTCGTCCTCGGGTCGCACGGGCTCCGCCACCTTGACCCACGCCCAATCGCCCGCATCCGTGGTGAATGCCCGGGAGCTCGGATCGAATGTGCTACCTTCGGACACCTTCATGAGGCGACGCCCTGTTTCGAGCTCTTTAAAAAGCATGTCGAGCGGACTCAGGTAACCTTCGTCATCCTCACGGGCATCCGCCAATGCGAGAAGGGAGAGAAGGCCAGGTATGTTCCTGTCCTCCTCGGGACAATGGTCGAGGAGGTATGTCACAAGGGCCGTATAGAGGAGCTTCTCGGCGTTCACCCAGAAAGGGTCTGTCGCGCTCTTGCCCTCTGCTGTGGTGTTCCTGATGAGGCATTCAACGAAGCGCAGGAGTCCCGCCTCGTCCTTGATATAGGCGATGGGGTTGAAGTGCATGGAGCGCGAGAAGTCCACAGTGTCGAACGTCTTGATCTCGTATCCCAGCCATTCGAGGACCCATCCCATATCGTGGATCAGCGTTCCTTTGGGATCCGTTATGAAGAAGCTCGCGTTGGCCTGCATGAGGTTGGGTTTCACGTAGTAGCGCGTCTTTCCGGTGCCGGGCCCTCCGACGACGAGGACGTTGTTGTTCGTCTCCGTCCTCTGGTCGTGAGCGGTGTCCTCCAGGCGCTTGCGCGCGGATGCCGTGAGGATGATGTTGTTGTCGGGGTTCCCCTTATCGGAGAAGGCCACCATCTCGCTGGCCGTGGCCCAGCGGGCGCTACCATGCTCCTCGCCCTTGCGGTAGCTTCCGCGCCGTTCCCACCATCGCACCCATACGAGCCATACGGCGCACGCGCACGCCGCACCGACGCTCAAGGGGAGGGGTTCAAAATAGAGCACCCGAGCTTGCGATAACCGACCGATGAAGGCGTGGGTAAGATCCAACTGAGTATTTCCCGCCTCCATGACGAGCCCCGTGCAGATGTTGCCAAGAACGAACAGTGCGAGGGATATGAGCCCGATGGCGAGAAGCTCTCGCCTCATCGGGCCTTCACCTCGATGCGCTCCATCTCGTGCTCGGCCTTGCCCGCTGCCTGATGCGCCTGGCTGGCCTCGCGGGCCGCAGCTGCCTTCTGCTCAAGGGGCTCTGCGTCGCGCTCCGCGTTCAGGTCGCGCCCGCGTTCCTTCACGGCGCGCTCGCATGCCGCGTCGGCATCGCATTCGAGCTCCTTGAAGGCCTCGTCCACCTCGGGGGCATCTTCCACCCTGAAGATGAGGTGGTCGTGCCCATCGATGCTCGCGATGTCGTGCTCGATCGCGGCAGTGTCGAGCCGGGTTTCGATGATCTCGCGCAGGCTCGCGTAGTCGGGCAGCTCCTCGAATTCGGAGAGGTTCAGCCGCGCGTATTCACGCACGCCCTCGCGCTCCGCTTCTGCTAGGGGCTCATCGATCTGGCCTCTAAGGTTTCTGATGGCGCTTTTGAGCCTCTCGGCGCTCGCCCGGATAGCGTCCTGGCTTGCGTCTTGGCCCATCCTGAGCATCCAGTCGAAGAGCTTCTCTCCCGCCTCGTCGCCATAGTCACTTGCCATGATGTTCGCCCCCTGATCTATCTTTCGTTTTCATGCGTCTGCTCCGCATGCCCAGTTCGCGCTTGGTTCTCAGATGCGATGACGGCATGCCTTGCTTTGTCAGACAGCCCTTGGGCGTCCGGGACCATCGCGTCCTTCTCGTACTGATCTGCCTTCTCGACCGCTGCTCTTAGCTGCTCTATCAATGTGTCGAAGTTCTCTGAATCGAGGCCTTCGAGCAGATCCTCCTGGGCCGTCATCGAGACGCCGCGCCCTATTCGGCTTGCAACGACTTCTAGCTCGAAATTCTCGCCTCGTGCCCTGACGTAGCCGCTCGAATCGTTGGGAAAGGCCTCTCCGTCCCAAACGAGAGAGGTCTTCGGCAGCGAGTATTCGAGGCGCTTGCACTCGTCCGGCGTTGCCAGCTGCATGCTCGCGATCGCTTGCGTGAAACGGCTCATGTCGGGCAGGATGTAGCTCATGGTATAGCTCTCGAAAGCAAGCCATGACCCATCAGGGCATCTCTTCAGCGTCCACCATTCGTCGCCCCCGTTGACCTGCTGGATGAAAGCAAGGTCACCGAAGAGCACGCCTTGGCGTATCGCCCAGTTGCCGTTTGAGAAGAAGTCGGCGAGGTCTTTGATCGTTGAAGCGCGGGAGAACTCGTATGGATACTCTTCGAGCCACGGATCATCTTGCCAATCGAATCCGCCTCGCTTGAGCCATCCGTTCTTCTGGCACTTCTCGACGAGCGAGTCGTGCTCCTCTTGGGTTGCCGGTGTGAGGTTGAACATACGATGCGCTCCTTGTTTGCCATTTGATGGCGGCGGGGCGCATGTCTTTCGAGCCAAGCCCTGAGGGGGTCCGAGTTAGTTGTGTTTCGGGCGACCTGCATCTCCCCGCCGCTTATTTGCTTTATAGCGGGGAGGCAAAGCGATTACTTACGAGAACGGCGTGCGTAGGTTCTGGGAAGTTCTGCAAGGTTTGTTGTGGGACGGTCTGCTTTTTCATTTATAATCAATATCCATGGATATAAAATATCTATGATAATGCAAGCAACGGGAGGTCAATCAGTGCGCATCAACCAGAGTTTCGAGCAGGGGGTGGTGTGCCTGCTCATGCTGTCACTCCAAAAGGATGGACGCGCTGTGGGC
>ERZ773183.2824-NODE-2824-length-10932-cov-3.161350_pt1 | contig 10932 bp, 9 predicted proteins | sample MGYA00580532_ERZ773183 | MGnify/ENA primary metagenome ERZ773183 (study PRJEB29015, sample SAMEA2737791) | human gut metagenome | biome: human gut; feature: human-associated habitat; material: faeces | place: China | collected 2012 ... | reverse complement strand
CGCGCAGCGCCTGCGCCCAGCGCGACGTCGAGTCGGCCATCACGAGCACCTTGAGGCCCATCGAGCGGTAGTACTCGCCGATGGTCATACCCGTATAGACCGACGCCTCACGCGCGGCGACGGGCATGTTCGACGTGTTGCAGATGATGATCGTGCGCTCCATGAGCGTATGGCCCGTATGCGGGTCGATCAGTTCGGGGAACTCCTTGAAGATTTCGACCACCTCGTTGGCGCGCTCGCCGCACGCCACCATGATGATCACGTCGGCGTCGGCCTGCTTCGAAATGGCGTGCTGGAGCACGGTCTTGCCCGCGCCGAAAGGCCCCGGGATAAAGCCCGTACCACCCTCGGCCATCGGGTTGAAGGTGTCGATCGGACGCACGCCGGTCTCCATGATGCGCGACGGGCGGGGTTTCTCCGTATAGCAGCGCACGGCCTGCTTCACGGGCCATTTTTGCACCATCGTCACCTCGTGGTCGCGGCCTTCGGCGTCGGTCAGGACTGCCATCGTGTCGGTGATCTTGTATTTGCCCGCCTCGGCGACGCTCTTGACCGTATAGCTGTCCGTCATCGTGAAGGGAACCATGATCTTGTGCATCACCCACAGCTCCTTCACCTCGCCCAGCCACGACGCCGCCGTGACCTTGTCGCCGACCTTGGCCAGCGGCGAAAATTCCCACTCGACATCGTAGTCGACCGGATCGGTGATCGAACCGCGGGCGATGAACAGACCGTCCATCTTTTCAAGGTCGTTCTGAAGACCGTCGTAGTTGCGCGACAAAAGGCCCGGAGCCAGCGTGACTTCGAGCATGTGACCCTCGAATTCGACCCGGTCGCCGATCTTCAGACCGCGGGTGCTGTCAAAAACCTGGACATAGGCCGCGTCGCCTATGACCTTGATGACCTCGGCCATCATTTTGGTATCGCCCGTCCAGACATAGCAGATCTCGTTCTGACCCACGGGTCCGTCGGCCTTGACGATCACGATGTTGGAGATGATACCGTTTACACGTCCTGTAGTTTTCATTGTATGTTTTTATTGTTTATTCCTTATTAATCAGCTCCTTGCCGTCCAGTTCGGCAAGCAGGCGGGCGAACATCTCGCGGCCGCGCGCAGCGTCGAGCAGCGTCCAGCGGGCGACGATGTTGATCCGCACCAGGTAGGAAAGGATGGCGTTGACGTCGAAATAGTCGAAGGTCGCCAGCTCCGCGGCTTCGTTCCAGCGGATCAGGTCGATCTTGTGCTCCTTCTCCACGAGGTTGGCCTCGTCGTTCACGGCAGCGATCACGGCGTCGATGTAGGGCAACTCGCCCCGCAGCCCGAAATCGGCAGCCGAGCTACGCTCCAACTGTTCGACCACGTCGCCCCCGCCGACGGTCACCTCCTCGACGGGCCGCCCCACCGCACGGGCCGTCACGGCGGCCGTCACATTGCGCAGGTTGCGGTCGAACTCCGACCATGCGCGCAGGAAACGGCTCCGGGAACGGCTGCAAGCCTCGTAGTAGGCTCCGAAGAGCGCACTCTCGAAGCGCCCGGCCGTATCGACCTCCTCGGCATCCTCGCCTTCGGGGTCGGCAAAGGCGCGCAATACGCGGGCTACGGGCGCCGGCAGGCGCCGGGGAGTCTTCACCTCCTCTTCCAGCTCCTCGCGTGTGAAGTTACCCAGCGGATTGTGCGCCGAGCGCCCCGCACGCAGCGAAGCGATATTCTCACAGTCGTAATAGCCGTACAACAGCCGCACCGCGTCGGCATCGGCCCCGTCCACCCCTTCGAGGATCTCCCCGACGATGGCCTTGGCATCGAAACCCTTGGTGTCGGCATCGAGCGAATACTCCTTCAGCCCGGCTACCAGACAATAATAATTCGTCGTGAACATAGCGTCACGCCTTAAAAAGCATGTCCGATACTTTCTCACGCAGGTATTCGCCCAGCAAGGCGTCGAAATCGGCATCGGAGAACGAGATGTAGTAGCCGCCGTCCTTGGCTACCTTGAACCCGCTCTTCACCTCCTTCGAATAGCCCACTTCGATACCGGCGGCGAGCAGTTCCTGGGCGCTCTTGCCGAACGCCGCGTCGAGTTTAGTACGCTCCGCCTCGGGCAACAGGGCTTTCAACTCCACTTTGCCCGCATCGGCACCGTTCCAGTTCCTGGCCACGGCGAGCAGCATCTCCTTGATGAATGCGGGATCGAGCGCAGCCTCCTTCACCCCGGCCGCAGTGGCCTTGGCCACGATCATCGAAGCGATCTCCGACTTGATCTTCGCAGCGGCCTGCTTGCCCGCGAGTGCGATCTCGGTCATCGTGTTCTTCTCGACATCTTCGGCCTTGTCGCGGGCCTTCTTGACGATCTCCTCGGCCTGGGCACGGGCTTCGGCGACGATCTTCGCCGCCTCGTTCTTAGCCTCCCCGACCAGACGGTCGGCTTCGGCACGGCCTTTCTCCAGCCCCTCGTCGTAGAGCTTTTTGGTCAGCTCCTGAAGTTTGTTTTCCATAGTGTTATTTAGTTTTGATTATCGTTTTTCAAAATATGCACACAAATATATAAAAGATTATCAGAAAACTGAGGCACACTGCAATAATTTGTCCTTTTTTGACAAAATTCAAGAACAAAAAGAAGAAGTTTCGAAGCGAAATGAAGTGTCTTACGGCCGGGAAACCCGCCGCCCGCCGCAGGCTGCCCCGTAAAAGCCCACCGGCGCCGTAAAAAAACGGACGGCCCCGCGGGAAGGCGGCAGCCCCACAAAAAACGGACGCCGCTCACGCGGCATCCGCCTTATCGGGTTCGCACAGGGGTCACTGGTGCTGGGGACGCAGCAAATCCTGCACGACTTTCACGGGCGAGAAGGTCGTGATGGGCACATCCACGAAGATGGTGTTCCACCGCGACATCGTGCCGTTCCACAAACCGGGCAACTCCTGCGCACGCAATTCGCGGCCACCGCTCGACTTGGACGAGATAAAGCCCGTCGCAGGGTCGGTATAACGCCGCAGGTCGAACTTGCGCCCCTTGGAATCCCGGACGCCGCACACGAGGTCTACGGGATTGAAATGCGTCGCGGCCTTCATCAGCGGCTGGTCGGCGGGTGCGATCTGGCTCGACTCGGCGATCTGGAGCGACTGCGTGCCGTCGGCGTTCGAAGCCCAGAACGGGCCGCCTCCCGGTTCGCCTTCGTTGCGAACCATGCCGCAGACACGGATCGGACGGTCGAGCACGGCGCGCAACAGGGCAGAATCGTAGTCGGCGGGCAGTTTGACGCACAAACGCTGTTCGATGAACTCCACGATCGGCTCCAGCTCGGCACCGCCCACCTCGAGCGCTTTGAGGTACTCGAAAGCCCGATCCTGCAAATCCAGCAGGATGCCGGCCAATACCTTTTTATAGCGGATCGTATCGCCGCGCCGCGCATCGGTCGTCACGTTGTCGATGTTCTTGATGAACACCAGGTCGGCGTCGATTTCGTTCAGGTTCTCGACTAACGCGCCGTGCCCCGCCGGACGGAACAGCAGCGTGCCGTCGTCCTGCCGGAAAGGGGTGTTGTCGGGATTGACGGCAATCGTATCGGTCGAAGGTTTCTGCACCGAGAACGAGATGTCGTAACGGATGCCGAAACGCTGTTCGTACACGGGTACCTTTTCCGCCAGGAGGGTTTCGAAGCCCGCGATGTGCTCGGGCGACACGGTGAAATGGATCCGGGCCACGCCTCTGGCCGCGGCATAGACCGCGCCCTCCACCAGGTGCTCCTCGACCGCCTTGCGCGCCCCTTCGGGATAGGCATGGAAGGTCACCAGCCCCTTGGGCTTCTGCCCGTAGCCGAGCCCGTCCTTTACGATGGCACGCACGGTTGCCTTGTCGTCGGCATCGGGCGGCAGCACGGCCTTGAGTTCCGGCCAGAAGGCGAAGCGCCCGATATTGTCCAGCAACGTGTCGATGCCCTTGCCGCGCTTACCCTCGTTGACGAACTCGAACAACTCCTTGAACATACGGGTCGCGGCACCCGAGGCTGGCACGAATTTCACAATGCCCAGGCGGTCGGCCTCCCGTTCATAACGCGCCACGGCGGCGGCAGCCTCCGCGTCGCCCACGACCATCACCCCGTCGCCGGGCGATGCGGCGCGCACAACCTTCAGGAAGGGGAACCCGCGGCGGAAATTCTCCAGCTGGCGCTCGACCGCATCGGGGGTCAGCCCGTGTTTTTCGATCTGCTGTAAATCTTTTTCGGTAAACATGGTTCTATCGTCTTTAGTTTTTCGTCGGATCGGAATTATCTTCAAAGATAACGAAATAATTTCTAACTTTGCACATCATGATCCGAGAATTTCACCAAACCAGCCTGCGCGGACGCAACAGTTTCGGCGTCGAGCAGCACGCCGCCCGGCTCGCCGAATTCGAGACCGAGGAGGATCTGCACGCGATTTTCGGCGGCGGGATCCCCGACCGCTGGAGAGTCCTGAGCGGCGGCAACAACATACTTTTCACACGGGACTACGACGGGCTTCTGCTGACCCCCGTCTCGCAGCGGATCGCCCTGCTCGGCGAAGAGGAGGGCACGGTACACGTGCGCGCCGACGCCGGGGTCGAATGGGACGACCTGGTGGAGTGGGCCGTACAGCGCGGATTGTGGGGGCTCGAAAACCTCTCGCTGATCCCGGGCAAGGCCGGGGCGGCGCCCGTTCAGAACATCGGCGCCTACGGCTGCGAGGCGAAGGACGCGATCGAGCGGGTACACATGTTCTGTGTGGAAAACTGCAAATGCATGACGCTCGACGCCGCGCACTGCTGTTTCGGTTACCGCGAAAGCATCTTCAAGCACGACCTGCGGGGACGTGTCGTCATCACGGCGGTCGACATCCGCCTTTCGCGCACGCCGCAACCCCGGCTGGGGTACGGCGACGTGGAGCGCGAGGTCGAGGCCCGCGGCGGCACGACGCTGCGCAACATCCGCGAGGCAATCTGCGCCATCCGCCGCGCCAAACTACCCGACCCGAAGGTGACGGGCAATGCGGGGAGCTTCTTCAAAAACCCGGTCGTCGATGAATCCGTGGCGCAACAATTGCGGGCCAGCTGGCCCGACATGCCGCTCTACCCCGCCGCCCTTTCGGGCAAGGCCAAACTCGCCGCCGGGTGGCTCATCGACAAGGCGGGGCTGAAAGGCTGTCGAAGCGGACGGGTCGGCATCCATGAACGGCAGGCACTGGTATTGGTGAACCTGGGAGGCGCCACGGGCGGCGAGATACTCGATTTCGCCCGTATGGTACAGGCCCGCGTACACGAAAAGTTCGGCATAGAGATAGACACAGAAGTCAACATATTGTAATATGGCACTTTTAGAGGCTTTCCAGAGGTATGTCGCCGAGAATGACCTGGCGACGCACGACGACCGCATCCTGCTGACCGTTTCGGGGGGCGTGGATTCGATGGTCATGCTGTCGCTTTTCACCCGCAGCGGCTATTCGGTGGGCGTGGCGCACTGCAATTTCCAGCTGCGGGGCGCCGAGAGCGACGAGGACGAAGTGCTGGTGGAAGAAGAGGCGAAGAAATACGGCGTGGAATTCTACAACAAGCGGTTCGAAACCACGGCCGAAATGGAACGCACGGGCGAGTCGATGGAAATGGCGGCACGGCGCCTGCGCTATGCGTGGTTCGACACCCTGAGCCGCGGTCAGGGCTACACGGCCGTGGCGATCGCCCACCATGCCGACGACTCGATCGAGACGTTCTTCATCAACCTGCTGCGCGGCACGGGGCTGCGCGGGCTGACGGGCATCTCGACGCAGGTGGGCAGGATCATCCGTCCGCTGATGTTCGCCTCGCGCAAGGAGATCCTCGAATATGCCGTGGCCAACCGCATCCCGTTCCGTGAGGATTCGTCGAACCGCTCGACCAAATACCTGCGCAACAAGATCCGGCTCGGACTGATCCCCCGCATCCGGGAGATCAACCCCAAGTTCACGAGCCTCATGAGCCGCAACCTGGCACGCCTGACCGATGCCCAGCTGTTCATCAACCACGGCATCGAACGTATCCGCGGCGAGGCGGTGACTTCGGCGGACGGGTTCGACACGATCCACCTCGACCGCATCGACCCGGCATTCCCGCAGGAGTTCGTGATTTACGAGTTGCTGAGTTCGGCCTACGGGTTCAAGGGCGACGTCGTCGACTCGCTCTGCCATTCGCTCCGGTACGATATGACGGGGCGACGCTTCTACTCGCGCGAACGGGTGGCCTACGTCGACCGCGGCAAGATCGTCGTGGCGCCGATCACCCCCGACGACGCCTGCATGACGCAGGTGGAAAGGGGCGCACAGCGGAGCTACTGCGGCAATTCGGTGCTCTACTTCGAATATACGGACATCGACACGATCAAGAATTTCGGCGTGCCGGAGCATATCGCCCAGGTCGACGCCGACCGTTTGCAATTCCCGCTCACGCTGCGCCGCTGGCGCGAAGGCGACTCCTTCGTGCCGTTCGGCATGACGGGGCGCAAGAAAGTGAGCGATTTTTTGATCGACGCCAAGGTCTCGATGGCCGAAAAACAGCGGCAGTTCGTACTGCTGTCGGGCGGCGAGATCGTATGGCTCGTCGGCCGCCGCATCGACGACCGCTACCGCCTGACGCCCGACACGGAGAACGTGCTGCGTATCACCAAAGAAATCGTCTGACATGGCTAAAAGCGCACTGAAATTCAAGGATTCCGTCGCCGCATACGAACAACTCGCCGGCCAGATCGCCGCACGGCGGTTCGTCCCCATCTACCTGCTCATGGGCGAAGAGAGCTACTTCATCGACGCCATCGCCGAGCAGATAGCCACGACCGTGCTGGGCGAAGCCGAACGGGCTTTCAACCAGCTCACTGTCTACGGCAAGGACTCCGAGGCGGGGCAGGTCATCAACCTCTGCCGCCAGATGCCGATGATGGGCTCCTACCAGGTCGTCATCCTCAAGGAGGCGCAGCAGCTGCGCGGGCTGGACAAGCTCTCGCTCTACACCCAGAAGCCATCGCCGACGACGATCCTCGTAATCTGCCACAAGGAGAAAAACGCCGACAGGCGTTCGGCCTTCTACAAGGGTTGCGCCGCCAACGGCGCGGTGCTCGAGTCGGTGCGCCCGCGCGACTACGAGATCGCCTCGTGGCTCCAGCGATTCATCGCCGGGAAAGGGTTGGCCATTGACACGAAGGCGCTGTCGATGCTGACCGACCACCTGGGCACCGACATTTCGAAAATCTCGAACGAGCTGGGCAAACTGGTCGTCTCGCTGCCCGAAGGCACGAAGCGCATCACCGACGCCGACATCGAGGCCAACATCGGCATCTCGAAGGACTACAACAACTTCGAGCTGTGCAAGGCCGTGGCGACCCGGGACATGGCGCGGGCGCTGATGATCGCCGAGCACTTCGCCCGCAACCCCAAGGACAACCCGCTGCTGGTCACCGTACTGGCGCTTTTCGGGCAGTTCAAGGAGATGTTCGTCGTGAACTACCTCCGCTGGCTCTCGCGGCACAAGGGGGTCGCATTCCCGCCCGACACGGAGCTGATGCGCATCCTCAAGAAGAGCAACGTCTACGTCATCGGCGAGATCAAGCAGAACGCCGTCAACTGGGACAACCGCAAGGTATTCAACATCCTCGGCCTGCTGCGCGAATACGACGCCAAGAGCAAGGGCATGAACGCCGGAGGTGCATCGGACGGCGAACTGCTGCGCGAACTGCTGCTCAAAATCTTCATGCTCTGATGCGGGAAGTCTACCTATACCAGACCGTACATGTCCTCGACGGGGAGTGCCTCTGCCTGCGGGAACACCTGGCCGTACTCGACCGCTGGTCGCGCACGCTCTTCGGGTGCCCGGGGCCACACGACGCCCGGGAGGTCGGGACGGCCGTCGCGGCGGTGGCCGGACGGGAAGCCCCCGGCAGCGACCGTTCGAAATTCGTACGGCTCGTCCTGCCGGCATCGGGCATCCTGCGGCTGGAATTCGAAGGCGTTTCGCTCTACCGCGGCTACGATCTGCGCAGCCTGATGCCCGAAGCCGTGACGCTGCAATACGAACCGCCGCTGTTCGACGCCCCCACCTCGGCACGCGAGGCTGCCGTAGAGCTGGCACGGCAATATGCCGGGTTGCAGGGTGCGAGCGTCGCCGTACGCTGCGACCGCAACGGGACTCTCATGGCGGCCGACGAAGCGGCGCTGTTCGCCATCCGGGGCAAGCGGGTCTACGTCCCGCCGGGCGAAACGAGCATCGGGCGCAGCCTTGCAGTCAGGAGCATCCGCGCCGCCGGGCTGGAACTGGCCGCTTCGCCCGTCGGGCGCGACGACCTGCCGCGCATGGACGAACTTTTCTTCATCGACCACCGGGGCGTCACCGCCCTTTCCCGCTGCGACGGGCAGCCCTACATGGCCATCTTCGCCGAACGCATCGCCGGGGCGCTCCGCGGGCTGTTTCCGAATATGTAGAAACCCACCCGGGAGGGCACGCGCTATCTTCGCCGCAAAACCCGGAAACCATGAAAAAATACCTTTTCCTTTACGCCGTCCTCACAACGGCGCTGCTGGCATACGGCTATACCCGTTACCGCCACGAAACCCGCCGCCTCACACAGAACCAGAATGCCCTGGCCTCGGGCATCGAACACTACCGCACCCGGCTGGGACAGGAGGCAGCCTCGGTGCAGGCATTGCGTCTGCGCTGCGCCGAATTCGAACGCCTCCGCGCCGGGGATGCCGACACCATCCGCCGCCTCGGCATCAGGCTCCGGAGGCTGGAAGCCGTCGCCAAAACAGTCACCGCCACGAGCGTCGACCTGCGCACGCCCGTCCGCGACACCGTCGTCCTGCTCCGCCGGGACACGCTCCGAATCCGCGACACCCTGAAACTGTTCCGCTGGCGCGACGCCTGGGTTACGGTCGAAGGGCGTATCCGCACCGACTCGGTCGCCTGCCGCGTGCAGAGCACCGACACCCTGCGGCAGGTCGTGCACCGCGTCCCGCGGCGCTTCCTCTTCATCCGCTGGGGCACGAAGGCCCTGCGCCAGGAGATCGTATCGTCGAATCCGCATACGCGGATCATTTATTCGGACTATGTAAAGTTCGAACGGTAAATTAATTCGCATTTTTTAATCCGGTATTCCCAAATATTATTACCTTTGTCCGATATGGAAAGGTCTGCTATTTTCCCCGGGTCGTTCGACCCGTTCACCCGCGGCCATGCGGCATTGGTCGACGAGGCCCTCAACCTCTTCGACCGCGTAGTCATCGGCATCGGCAACAACACCTCGAAACAGGGTTTGCTGACCGTCGCCAACCGCAAACGGCTGATCGACGACCTCTATGCCGGGAATACGCGTGTCGAAGCCCGGATTTACACGGGGCTCACGGGCGAATTCGCCGAGGAGATGGGAGCCTGCGCCATTATCCGCGGCGTGCGGAACACAACCGACTTCGAATACGAACGCACGATGGAGGCCACCAACCACCGGATCTACCCCGACATCACGACCGTGATGCTGTTCACCCCGGCGCCCGTGGCCGACATTTCGTCGTCGACGGTACGCGAAGTGCTTTCGTTCGGCCGTTCGGTGGAAGAGTTCATGCCCGTGGGAGTAGATATTAACAAATACCTATAATTATTTTATGATGGAATTCACAGCCGAAATGATCGCCGGATTCCTGGGCGGTGAAATCGTCGGCAACAAAGAGGCGAAAGTACACACCGTATCTTCGATCGAGGAAGGCAAGGCCGGCTCGCTCAGCTATCTTACCAATCCCAAATACGAAGCCTATATTTACACTACCGGAGCGTCGGTCGTGCTGGTCAACCGCACGTTCGAACCCGTGCAGCCGCTTTCGGCGACGCTCATCAAGGTCGACGACGCAGGCGCCTGCGTCCTGAAACTCCTCGAAATGTACAATGCCGCAAAACCCCGCCGCAGCGGCATAAGCCCGCTGGCCTCGGTCTGCGCCGAAGCCCAGGTGGGCGAAGGGTGCTACATAGGCGACTTCGCGGTCGTCGAAGCCGGCGTGAAGATCGGCAACGGATGCCAGATCTATCCGCAGGTATACCTCGGAACGGGCGTAAGTGTGGGAGAAGGCACGATCCTCTATCCGGGGGTCAAGGTCTACGAAGGCTGCCTTATCGGCCGCAACTGCATCCTGCACGCGGGCGCCGTGATCGGCGCCGACGGATTCGGATTCATGCCCAATGCCGCAGGCGGGTTCGACAAGATCCCCCAGTTGGGCAACGTCGTGATCGAAGACGACGTGGAGATCGGCGCCAATACCTGCATCGACCGCGCCAAAACCGATTCGACGGTCATCCGGCGGGGCGTGAAACTGGACAACCTGATCCAGATCGGCCACAACGTGCAGGTCGGCGAGAACACCGTCTCGTCGGCACAGACCGGCATCGCAGGCACCTCGAAGGTGGGCAGCAACTGCTTCCTCGCGGGGCAGGTGGGCATCGCCGACCATGTCAACGTCGGCAACAATGTGAAGATCGGCTCGAAGAGCGGCCTGGACAAGGACGTGCCCGACGGTGAGATCCGTTTCGGCTACCCGGCGCTGCCCGGCATGCAGTACCACCGTTCGGCGACGGTCTTCAAACGGCTGCCCGAACTCGAAAAACGCGTGAACGAGCTGGAGAAGCAACTCGCAGCATCAAAAAAATAACCAATACCTTCGCATTATGAAAAAATTATTTCTATTCGCAACAGCCGCAGTCGTGCTGTGCAGTTGCAGCAACCAGCCCAAATACATCATCGACGGCGACATCGCCGGGCTCGAGGGAACGGTCTACCTGTACCAGGGCGACAGCCTGATCGACTCGGCAGCCGTCAAGGCCGGCAAGTTCCAGTTCCGGGGCAACGCCGGGGCGCCGGCCGTACATTACCTGCTCGACTCGCGCGAGGGACAGCCGCAGGCATTCGCCATGCAGTTCA
>ERZ773183.2813-NODE-2813-length-10972-cov-2.634240_pt1 | contig 10972 bp, 9 predicted proteins | sample MGYA00580532_ERZ773183 | MGnify/ENA primary metagenome ERZ773183 (study PRJEB29015, sample SAMEA2737791) | human gut metagenome | biome: human gut; feature: human-associated habitat; material: faeces | place: China | collected 2012 ... | reverse complement strand
GGTAACACCCTCCGTTATTTTTACAATCAATTGTTAAGTCATTTAATAAATTCATATATCGCATATCTATCCATTCTTTTATCAATGGGGCACAAAAGTAAGCGAACTAGGGAAACTTTGCTAAAAAGACTATAACTTTACGGCAGAAAAGATAAAGAGACAACAACAAAGATTGAGAATGGACCTAAAAGATAGACTATCAAGCCGCTGTCATATAGAGGATATCCATGAGATATTATTTTATGTACAAGGGAACCAAGAACGGAAAGCAGAGCTATACGATCTGATATTCGATCCGGATGATGCCGTTAGTTATCAAGCGTTATGGGTCTGTAGCCATTTCTCGACCAAGGAAAACGAATGGCTATATGATAAACAGGATGAGCTGATAAATGAGGTGCTTAACTGTAAGCACTCCGGAAAGCGACGCATTCTCTTGAACCTGCTTGTACGACAGCCCCAGGCGAATCCCCCACGGGTAGATTTCCTGAACTTCTGCCTGGACCGGATGCTTTCAGCGAAGGAATTACCCGGTGTGCAAACGCTTTGCATGAAACTGGGATATGAGTTATGCCGTCCCATTCCAGAGCTATTACAGGAGTATAAGACACTACTTGATCTGGCGGAACCCGATTTACTACAAATCTCTTTGCGAACCGTACGTAAGAATATCTTAAAAAAAATACGATAAAACATGAGAAAGATTTTCACACTATTCTTCTGTGCCGCCTCCTTGGCCACAGGACTAGCGCAACAAGAATCCTATTTTACCAATCCCGTGATCCACGGTGACGTAGCCGATCCTTCCATTATCCGGATCGACCAGACTTACTATATCACTGGCACCTCCTCGGAATGGGCCCCCTATTATCCGGTTTTCACCTCTACCGATTTGGTGAACTGGCAGCAAACCGGACATGTATTCGACGAGAAGCCGGAATGGACTAAATCCTCATTCTGGGCTCCGGAATGGTATCAGCATAAAGGGAAGGTATATGTCTATTATACGGCCCGGAAGCAATCGGATAACATCTCGTGCATCGGTGTCGCCGTGGCGGATTCACCTACGGGCAAGTTCAAGGATTACGGCCCGGTGGTAGAGTTTGGGAAGGAAGCGATAGACGCATTTATCTTGGAGGACAAAGGCAAACTTTACATCAGTTGGAAGGCTTATGGATTGGATAACCAACCCATAGAGTTATTGGCCTGTAAGTTGACGGACGATGGGCTTCGCCTAGACGGAAAGCCTTTCAGCCTGCTGCGTGACGATGAGCGTCAAGGTATGGAAGGTCTGCATTGGTTCAAGAAAGACGGATATTACTATATCATCTACTCCGTGAGAGGCTGTTGCGGCCCGCAGAGCGATTACGCCGTATCCGTGGCTCGCTCGAAAAAGCTGGAAGGTCCTTACGAGAAATACCAAGGAAACCCGATCTTGCACGGAAGCAAGGAGGTTCTCTCCATCGGTCACGGAACGATTACGACAACACCGGACGGACGCATGTATTACCTATGCCACGCTTACCAGCCGGGAAGCGGCTTCTACCAAGGTCGCCAACCTTACCTGCAAGAGGTGAGAATGGGCGAGGATCATTGGCCTCACTTCGTAACTGGGGAATACGCAAGCCGCACGCAACCCATGCCATTTGCCGAGTCCGCACAAGTGCCGGTATTCGATTTCTCGGATGATTTCACCGGTGCTACCTTGCGTCCCGAATGGAGTTGGAACTATCCTTACACGGATGTCAAGACCGAGATCAAGAACGGTAAACTATCTCTATCCGGAACACCGAAACCCGGCGTAAAGACCGGAGCGGCACTTTGTTTACGCCCAACCTCCCCGGATTACACGTTAGAAACAGCGATCGTAAACCGGAATGACAGTTGGAAAGGAATCACGATGTACGGAGACGCAAATAACCTAATCACCTGCGGATGCGCAGGAGACCGTTTGATATTGAAATATATCCTAGAGGGGAAAGAACATCCATTGGCCGATCTTCCTCTTCCCGCCTCGCCTTTATATCTACGGATGAAAGTGACCAACGGTACGCATAGCACGTTCTACTGGAGTAAGGACGGACAAGCATGGAACGAGATCGTCGGCGAAGCTCTCTCCGCGAAAGAGACCCGGTCGTTGATCCAATGGGATCGTATCTCCCGTCCGGGATTGTATCAAGAGGGAGATCCTACGGCACCGGCCGTTTATGCTTATTGTCTATTAAAAAATGAATGATGGAATCTAAGTTTCACACGTTTGCCCAACCGATACAATCGATCCCCTTACCGGAACGATTCACGTATCCTTTTCACTATACACCGCATCCTCTATGCGTAATAGCGGCTGAGGAGACGCAGGCATACCTGAAAGAACGAACCGAATGGCGGGAAGAGTTACAAACCGGAAAAATGTTCGGCGTATTGGTGGTTCGTACTCCCGCCGGAGAGGTCGGCTATCTGGCCGCGTTCTCCGGTAACCTAGCGGGGAAGAATGTACATCCTTTCTTCGTCCCCCCGATCTATGACCTATTACAACCGGATGGTTTCTTCCGGCAAGAGGAGGAGCGGATCAATGAGATCAATGCCCGTATCCGAACCCTGCAAGCCTCTCCAGCTCTCGAAGACGTACGGTCGAGGTTACAAAGCACGATCGAATACTGCGATTTCGTATTACAGGCCGCAAAAGACTTGATGAAAAAGAGGAAAGAGGAGCGCGACCGACTTCGGCAGTTCCCTCTCACGGAAGAAGAGACCACACTTCTTATTAAAGAGAGCCAACACATGAAAGCCGCTCACAAGCTAACCAAGAAATCATTGCGGTCTATACTGGAGGAGGATCAAGCCAAGGTGGATCGGCTTGAGCAGGAGATCGAGCAACTGAAGCAAGAACGCAAGCGACGGTCGGCGGCCTTGCAACGCAAGTTGTTCGAACAATTCCGAATCCTGAACGCCCGGGGCGAGGTGAAGGACTTATGCGAACTGTTCGCCCCTACCTACCAAGGTGCGCCGCCTGCCGGAGCGGGTGAGTGCGCCGCCCCTAAACTCTTGCAATACACCTACCAGCATCAGTTGGAACCGATCGCCATGGCTGAGTTCTGGTGGGGCGATTCTCCCAAGACGGAGATCCGGCACCATGGATATTATTATCCGGCTTGCAAAGGAAAATGCGAGCCGATCCTCCATCATATGCTACAGGGATTGCGGGTAGATGAAAATCCGTTATTGGCGGACTCTCACCGGGAGACGAAGCTGGATATCCTTTATGAGGACGACTATTTGTTGGTCATCAATAAACCGGAAGGTATGCTCTCCGTTCCCGGCAAGGGAGATGTGGACTCCGTCTATCAAAGGCTATCGATCCTTTATCCGGAAGCCACCGGCCCAATTATCGTACATCGCTTGGATATGGCGACATCCGGCTTGCTACTCGCCGCCAAGACCAAAGAAGCGCATCAGAACCTGCAAGCCCAATTCAAGAACCGAACCATCCAGAAAAGGTATATCGCCTTATTAGAGGGCGAAGTTCCCCAAGATGAGGGCGAGATTCGTCTTCCGCTATGCCCCGATCCTTTGGACAGACCCCGGCAAATCGTAAGCGAAGAATTCGGGAAACCTGCCCTCACACGCTACCGGGTATTGGAACGGACTTCCGGAAAAACCCTTATCGCCTTTTATCCCCAAACCGGACGTACCCACCAGCTACGGGTACACGCCGCCCATCCCCTAGGTCTTCATTGCCCCATCCTTGGCGATGAGCTTTACGGGCGAAAGGCGGAACGGCTCTATCTGCACGCTGAATATCTAGCGTTCACTCATCCTATCACTTCCGAGAGGATAGAGATACAAAAATCACCGGCATTTCCTAGGCGCTCCATGCCATGAGCATCCTAGGCAAAATACCTCTGTCAAGTCAAATCCGGACAGATCCGTAGTGGGATCTTTGGGAACGACCTCCCCATTCTCGTGAACATACACTAAAAGACGTTCCCCTGCCGCATTCTTTACATACATAGAAGGGATATCACACTGCGGACACCGATACTTTCTCATCATCTAATCTTTTCTTTATCTTTTTATAAACATACAAAAACGCAGGTATCAAGAATAAGTCAGCGGCAACCCAAGCCAACGGATCACCGAAGCAAACGCCCAAGAACCCAAAAGCGGGAACCGCATACAAGCTCACCAAGACACGTGCGATCATCTCTGAAACACCCGAGAGCATCGCAAGGTTGCTAAAACCTACCCCTTGTATCGCGTAACGCAAGATACACAGTAGCCCGACAGCCGGGAAGAACCAGCAAGAAATATGCAAAAACTGCTCCGTATAGTCCAGTATCTCGACCTCAGATGGAGCCACAAACAACAAGGCCAGCCAACGAGACCCCAGCATCAAGATCATCCATGTAGCGGCGGCATACGTAAGCATCATCAACGAACTCACTTTAATTCCCTGCAAAATACGCTCTGGCTTTCCCGCCCCATAATTCTGTCCGCAATACGTAGCCATGGCGATACCCAAACTCTCAAAAGCGCAAATGAAGAACATCTTGATACGGGCGGCGGAAGTAAAGGCAGCGACACAGGCCGTGCCCAAGGCGTTATTGGCGCTCTGCAACATGATACTGCCAATAGCGGTAATAGAAAATTGCAATCCCATCGGAACCCCCATCGCCAATAAGGTACGGGCCAGCCCGGCATGAAACCTTCGATCCTCAGAGGAAGTAGCCCGTAAGATCGGAAATTTCCGAAGCATATATAAATAACATAGAATGGCGGAAAGCCCTTGCGAGAAAACCGTAGCGATAGCCGCTCCCATCACACCCCATCCTAACCCCAAGATGCAGAATAAATCCAAGAAAACATTCAAGACCGTAGAGAACAGCAAGAACCAGAACGGAGTCTTGCTATCTCCCAAAGCCCGCATGATACTTGCCAACAAATTATAGAAGAATGTACAAGGAATACCGATAAAAGTAACAAACAAATAATCATAGGCCCCATCGAAGATATTCCCGGGTGTCTGCATCCCCCGCAAGATATCCCGGCAATAGAAACCGGAGATAGCGGCGATCACCACGGACATCACCGTAGCCAATTGCAACCCCACCGCCACGTAACGGCGCATCGTCGCATAATCCCTCGCCCCGAACTTTTGAGCTACCGGGATGCCAAAACCAGCGCAACATCCGTTACAGAATCCCAGAATCAAGAAAATCACCGAGGTACTGGCTCCTACGGCAGCCAGCGAATTAATACCTAGAAATTTACCAACGATAGCGGCATCGATCAAAGAATAAGTCTGCTGAAGCAGATTCCCTAATAACAATGGCATCGTGAAACTGAATAGAAGAGGGAATACAGCACCCCTCGTCATCTCTTTTGAGTTTGCCATACATCTAAATTAAAAGGATAAACAAAGAGGATAGAAAAACTGATTAGTCATCGCAAAGGTAACAACCCTAAGGTAAAACGCAACTCTCTCCATCATTATTTCAAACCGGAATTCACATAAAATAACAATGCCCATCGTAAGGTCTTTACAATGGGCATCGTAAGGTGCTTAGAATGCCTATTGTAACAGGCTTACAATGGGCATCATGGTTTTCTTATTCCAACGAGAAAGAATACGGACGATCGCTATCTTGTATACCTCGCTGTTTATTAGGGGTATCACTCATTTGGTATTGGATCTTCGCGCCACCTAGCAACTGCTCGTGTGTCAAGAAATTGCGGGTGTAGGTCTTGCCGTTTACTTTCATACCCTTGATGTAACGATTTTCCCGATCGGCCTTGTCCGCTTGGATCAACACCTGCTTTCCGTTATCCAGATGGAGCTTTACGGATTTGAACAAAGGGGTACCTAATACATATTGGTCGGTACCCGGACATACGGTATAGAAGCCTAAGGCAGAGAACACATACCATGCGGAAGTCTGTCCGTTATCCTCATCGCCGCAATAGCCATCCGCCTCAGCGGTATAAAGTTTGTGCATGATCTCGCGCACCCAGTATTGGGCTTTCCAAGGCTCGCCGGAATAGTTGTATAGATACACCATATGCTGGATGGGTTGGTTGCCATGGGCGTATTGTCCCATATTCATTACTTGCATCTCACGCATCTCATGGATCATACCGCGGCTATCCATACCCAAACGGCTAGGCATCTTGAAGACGGAATCCATCATATGATTGAATTCCTTCTTTCCTCCCATTAAGTCGATAAGACCTTGCGGATCGTGGAAAACACAGAAACTCCAATGCCAGCTATTACCCTCGCAGAAATCACGGCTCCAGTCCGTACCTTTAAAAGAAGGGTTGAACTCGCCCTTATCAGAGCGTCCGACCATCAACTTATATTTTGGGGCGTACACATTCTTATAGTTGTTAGCCCGTTGCTTGAAGATATCGATCTCGCTTGCCGGCTTGCCTAGTTTCTTTCCTAACGCATAAATTGTCCAGTCATTATAAGCATATTCCAAGGTACGAGCCACATTTTGTCCGATACCGATATTATTCGGTACATAACCCAGTTTATTATACTCCTCGTAAGCGACACGACCGGAAGCCGTTCTCGGCAGTTGGCTATTCGCATCATGCTTCAAAGCTTCCCAAAGCGTCTCGATATCGTATCCTCTCAAGCCTTTGATATAAGCGTCGGCTACCACGGAAGCGGAGTTATTGCCGACCATGCAATCCCGATGGCCCGGACTTGCCCATTCCGGCAAGAAACCGCTCTCTTTATAAGCGTTCACCAAACCTTCCTGCATCTTTTGGTTCATCTCCGGATACATCAGGTTCAAGAAGGGAAAAAGACAACGGAACGTATCCCAGAAACCGGTATCGGTAAACATATAGCCCGGCAAGACCTCACCGTTATAAGGGCTATAATGCACGACTTGGCCCTTGGCATCGATCTCATAGAAGCTACGGGGGAAAAGCAAGGAACGATACAAGCAAGAATAGAAAGTACGCAAGTTATCGATGTTCGTATCCTCTACCTCGATCTTACCTAATTCCCGGTTCCAGATTTCCTTCCCTTTGGTCACTAGCTGATCGAAACCAGTATCTCCCACCTCACGCAAGTTTAACTCGGCCTGCTCGGTGCTGATGAAAGAAGAAGCCACATTGGCATGCACCACCTCGCCGGCCTTTGTCTCAAAACCGATGATAGCGCCGGCATGGTTTGTCTTCACCTCCGACTCATCCAACTGGATCGCCCCGTTCTTAACCGTAGAGGAGAACGTGAATGGCTTATCGAATTGGATCACGAAATAATTCTTGAAGTTACGGGGAACACCGCCCGTGTTCTTCGTGGAATAACCGATGATCTTACGTTCCGCAGGCAATACCTTTATATAAGAGCCTTTATCGAAAGCGTCGATGACGATATACGCTTTCTTGGTTTCCGGGAATGTAAAGCGGAACTTAGCCGCACGTTCCGTCGGAACCAACTCGGTAGTCACGTCATGATCGGCTAGATAGACCTTATAATAATAAGGTGTAGCCACTTCCCCTTTGTGAGAGAACCAGCTAGCCCGTTTCTCCTCGTCGAAGACCAAGCCTTCGGTAGTAGGCATAATGGAGAACTGCCCGTAATCGTTCATCCACGGGCTCGGTTGATGGGTTTGCTTGAATCCCCGGATCTTATCCGCGTCGTAACGATAGGTCCAGCCGTTGCCCATCTCGCCGGTCTGGGGAGTCCAGAAGTTCATACCCCAAGGCATGGCCGTGGCCGGATAGGTATTTCCGGTAGATAATTCGTACTTGGATTGGGTACCGACTAACGTATTCACGTAGTCTACAGGATTCTCTACGGCGGAAAGCTGCATGCAACAGGCTATCCCTATCGCTAAGAACCCTTGCTTGAAAAAAGATGTTTTCATGTTTGTATAGAATATTAATATTGTCTGTATTGTAGAGACGGGGCATGCCCCGTCTCATCCCTGCAAAATAGTAATTTAAGATACGATCAGTCTGTGGGAGACGGGGCACGCCCCGTCTCTACAACTTGGTGATTGTATAGGCGGTAACGTTGGCCGCTTTCCGGACAGGTGGCGAATCCTTCGGAGTCAAATACAAGGCGATGGCCGTACTCGCTTACCCAACCGATCTGCCGCGATGGATTTCCTACGACCAGCCGGAACATCCTTCGTTACCACCGCCCCGGCACCGATCATGGCATACCGCCCGACCGTATGTCCACAAATAATCGTAGCGTTAGCTCCGATCGAGGCCCCCTTGCCAATCACCGTCTCCTTATACTGGTCTTTCCGAGAGATAGCGCTACGCGGATTGGTTACATTTGTAAACACGCAACTAGGCCCCAAGAACACATCATCCTCGCAAATCACCCCCGTATAAATAGACACATTGTTCTGTACCTTCACGTTATTCCCTAAGACCACGCCCGGCGATACGACTACATTCTGGCCGATATTACACGCCCTGCCAATCACGCATCCCGTCATGATATGGGAAAAATGCCAGATATGGGTTCCTTCCCCGATCTCACAACCGGCATCGATTACCGCTGTCTCGTGCGCTTGATAACTCATATCAATCCTTTTATTTATAGATTAGGAAAATAGTGGGCTTCTTGCTCAGATCGGGAACTTTACCCGCCCATTCCTTGACCGGGCGAGTGTGGATATACTCATCCTCACAGGTTATATTCGAGGCGATACACAGTTTCGTAGACGGACGGCACGTACGGATCAACTCCTCGGCCAGTTTATTATTCCGGTAAGGAGTCTCGATAAACAATTGCGTCTGATGCTCGGAATAGATCCTTCCCTCCAATTTCTTGATTGTGTTCGTTCGCTCGGAAGCATCAATCGGCAGATAACCGTGAAAAGCGAAACTCTGTCCGTTAAAGCCCGATCCCATCACCGACATCAAGATAGACGAAGGCCCTACCAACGGTACCACCGGATAATCCTTCCGTTGGGCGATAGCCACTACGTCAGCGCCCGGATCAGCGATCGCCGGACAGCCCGCCTCCGAGATCACGCCTACACTCTCGCCTTTCGCCAAAGGAGCCAGATAACCAGCCACTTGTTCTGGTGAGGTATGTTTATTCAGCTCATAAAATGTCAAGTCATCGATCACGATCCCCGGCTCCACCTTTTTCAAGAAACGGCGTGCCGTACGCACGTTTTCCACGATAAAATGCCGGATGGATAAGATCACGTCACGGTTGTACTCTGGTAAAACACGGCGATGTTCCGTATCGCCCAAGGTAACTGGTATAAGGAAAAGAGATGCTCGCATACTGTTTGTTTTCCGCGAAAGTAGTACTTTTGCCGCAAACTAACAGAATAATCATGGCACTTCCTATTGATTTTATTACCCGTACACGGGCTTTACTTGGCGAGGAGTTCGATCGTTTAGAGGCAGCGTTAAGCGCTGATGTTCCCGTAAGTATCCGAATCAACCCGATGAAAGGGACTCCCGCTCCCAAAGCAGGTGCTCCAGTCGCTTGGTGCGAGAGCGGTTTTTATTTGCCGGAACGATTGTCTTTCACCTTCGATCCTCTATTCCATGCGGGGGCCTATTACGTGCAGGAAGCGTCTTCCATGTTTCTGGAACAAGCGATCAAGGCATACGTGAAAGAGCCGGTACGTTGCTTGGATTTATGCGCCGCCCCGGGTGGCAAGTCCACGCATCTGGCGAGCTTATTGCCGGATGGAAGCCTGTTAGTGAGCAATGAGGTGATCCGCAGCCGGAGTTATGTATTGGCCGAGAATATCGCTAAATGGGGCCGCCCGGACACGATCGTTATCAATAATGACCCGGAGGAGATCGGCGAGGCATTGCCTCATCTGTTCGACGTGATCGTCACCGACGTACCTTGTTCCGGTGAGGGCATGTTCCGGAAAGATACGGATAGCACAGGCGAATGGAGCGTAGATAACGTACGGCTTTGCGCCTCCCGTGGGCGGCGCATCATCCATGATATCTGGAACGCCTTGAAACCCGGAGGTATCTTGATCTACAGTACATGTACCTATAATACGGAAGAGGATGAGGAGAACATACATTATATAATAGAGGAGCTGGGAGCCGAGGCATTGCCTATCCCTACCCAAGAGGAATGGCAGATCACCGGCGCCCTCAGGTTTGAACATCCGGTTTACCGCTTCTTCCCACATAAGACACGGGGTGAAGGCTTTTTCCTCGCCGCCCTCCGGAAAGCGGAAGGCGAGATCGAGGAGATTCGTGTCAAGTCCAAAGGGAAAAAAGAGCGGGGAAAAGCCGCTCCGTCTATCCCACAGGAGGCCCGTCAGTTCCTTTCGGATGAAACTTCATTTTCTCTCGAATGGAACGACAGTTTCCTTCGAGCGTATCCCAAAGCCCATTCGGATCTATTTTCACTCATCAATGCCAAGCCTTTACGGGTACTTTCCGCCGGTATTTGCCTAGGAGAAGCGAAAGGGAAAGACTTTATCCCATCTCAAGAGCTGGCTTTAAGTACTGCCTTAACCCCCAACGCATTTCCATCCGTGGAACTGGAATGGGAAGACGCTATTAAATTCTTAAAGAAAGAGGCGCTCGTCTTACCCTCCGGTACAGATAAGGGATATGTGTTGGTACGCTACCAAGGACTTCCGCTAGGTTTTGTAAAGAACCTTGGCAACCGGGCCAATAACCTGTATCCGCAAGAGTGGCGTATACGGACGGGATATATTCCGGAGGAAATCAAACTATTTTTAGGACGATAAGACCACTATATAGGCATAAAGCCACACGTATATACGTATAAGACCACACTTACGTACGTGTAGGCCGATGCGTATATACGCATGAGGTTACGCCTATATACGTGAGAGAATCAATCCTAATCCACGAATCGCAACGTAAACAAGGCGGCCTCCATCCGGCGGATCAAGTTCGCCTTTTTTGATTCCGGGGCATAGACAAAGCTTTCCGCTACGATAACCCGCCCTTTTTTCTTGTCGAGCAGGGCATG
>ERZ773183.2811-NODE-2811-length-10976-cov-4.131215_pt1 | contig 10976 bp, 6 predicted proteins | sample MGYA00580532_ERZ773183 | MGnify/ENA primary metagenome ERZ773183 (study PRJEB29015, sample SAMEA2737791) | human gut metagenome | biome: human gut; feature: human-associated habitat; material: faeces | place: China | collected 2012 ... | reverse complement strand
TTTGCGGATGTGCACGTCGATCGTGCGGTCGCCCACGACGACCTCCGTGCCCCAGATCTTGGCGTAAATCTCCTCGCGGGGAATCAGCTTCCCGGGCGACGAGTGGAGCAGGTCCAGCAGCGCGAACTCCTTGCGCGGGAGGGTGATCTCCTGTCCGTCGCGGATCACCGTGTAACGCTCGCGGTCGACCGTGAGCCCCGGAGCCGGGGCCTTCTCGGGAGGTCTGTCGGCGTCGATGCGCTTGAGGATCGCCTGCACGCGGCTTACCAGCAGCTTCATCTTGATAGGCTTGGTCAGGTAGTCGTCGGCTCCCACGTCGAACCCTGCCAGCTGCTGCCCCTCCTCGCCCAGCGCCGAGAGGAAAACCACCATCGTGTCCTTCAGCACGGGGTTTTGGCGGATCGCGCGGCAGGTCTGCGCCCCGTCCATCACCGGCATCATCATGTCCAGCAGGATCAGGTGCGGACGGCATTCGGCGGCCACTTTCAGCGCCTCGGCGCCGTTTTCGGCCGTGAAGACTTCGTAACCCTCGCGTACGAGGTTGTAACGGACGAATTCGAGGATGTCTACCTCGTCGTCGACCAGCAGGATACGGTGACTCATGGTGTCGGTTTTCGGTCAGGCGGCCCGCGAGGGGCCGTGTGTGCGTAACTTTTTGCGAAGATAATGATTTTCCGGCGAATATTCAATAAATTGTCGTACCTTTGGCCTTTCAACTATTCATATATGATCAACGAAGCTGATTTCAGCGCTTTAGGCCTCAGCGAGGAGATGCTCGCGGCCGTCCAGGCAAAAGGGTTCGAAACACCCACCTCCATCCAACGACTTACGATTCCCCGTCTGCTCTCGGGAGAGAACGACATCATCGCGCAATCCCAGACCGGCACGGGTAAAACGGCGGCTTTCGGGCTGCCGATACTCCAGCAGATCGAGCCTTCGAAAGAGGGCGTGCAGTCCATCATCCTCGTCCCGACGCGCGAGCTGGCCGTGCAGGCCGCCGAGGAACTTTTGAGTTACAACCGCGAGCGGCGGCTCTCGATCACGGCCATCTACGGAGGGGCCGCGATGAGCGAGCAGCTGCGCCGCCTGTCGCGGGGCGTCGACATCGTCGTCGGCACGCCGGGGCGCGTGCTGGACCACATCCGCCGCGGTACGCTCAAATTGGACAAGGTCCGTTTCCTGGTCCTGGACGAAGCCGATGAAATGCTCAACATGGGCTTCGTGGAGGATGTCGAGGAGATCATGGGCCATACGGGCGAAGACCGCCGCGTGCTGCTCTTTTCGGCCACGATGCCCGAGCGGATCATCCGTCTTTCGGAGGCTTACATGCGCAATACGGAGGTGCTGCGCGTGGAGTCGCAGCACCTGACGGCCGACCTCACGAACCAGATCTATTTCGAGGTGCGCGAAGCCGACAAGTTCGACGCCATGACGCGCATCATCGACATCGAACCGGACTTTTACGGCATCGTCTTCTGCCGCACGAAGATCGGCGTGGACGAGGTGGCGACGCGTCTGGTGGCCCAGGGCTATTCGGCCGAGGGGCTGCACGGCGACGTGTCGCAGGCCCAGCGCGAGAAGATTCTCCGCAAGTTCCGCGACAAGGCGGTCAACATCCTGGTGGCGACCGACGTGGCCGCGCGGGGTATCGACGTGTCGAACCTCTCGCACGTGATCAACTATTCGCTGCCGCAGGATTCGGAGAGCTACGTCCACCGCATCGGCCGTACGGGCCGCGCCGGCAACCAGGGTACGGCCATCACCTTCATTTCGGGCGCCGAACTGCGCCGTTTCAACTGGATGATGCGCGACATCAAGGCCGACATCAAGCGGGAGACGCTGCCTTCGCCGCAGGACATCGTGGCGATGAAGCGCGCCAAGATCAAGGACGATTTGCAGGAGATCGTGGCCAATGAGAGCTACGGCGACTACGCCGACATCACGGCCGAACTGCTCGAAAGCTATGCGCCCGACGTGGCGCTGGGGGCCTTGCTGCGGCTGGCTTTCCGCAGTGAGCTGGATCAGAGCAATTATCCCGAAATCCGTTCGTTCTCGGTCGACCGCAAGGGCAAGGCGCGGCTGTTCCTGGCGCTCGGGGGCCGCGACGGCTACACGGCCCGCCGGATCGTGGAGATGCTCAAGCGCAAGTGCGGACTGCGGGACAAGAATATCGACGACGTGCGTGTCTTCGAGAACTATTCGCTGGTGAGCGTGCCGTTCAGCGACGCCGAGGCGGTCGTGGGGCAGCTCAACGCCTCGGGAGGCCGTCGCCGCATCGCCAAGATCGACGGTTCCGATGCGGAGAACGGCGGCGGAAAGCGGCGCCGGCCGGCTACGGAGGGTCGCAACGGCGGCGAAGGCGCGTCCGGAAGCGAATCGGCCGGAGAGCCTCGTTCCGAGACGCGGGGCCGCAGGAAGGCCGGGCAGCCCGAGGGCGCGGAGGAGTTCCGCTCCGAAAGGCGGCCGCGCAGGGAAACCGCGGAAACGGCGGACGACGCCGGGGAGCGGCGTCCCGTGACGCGGAGCCGGAAAAAGGCCGAGAACGACTGGAACGCGTCTCCGGCAGGCGGCAACGACGGGTTCGACTGGGAGGCTTTCCAGCGTTACGACGATGCCGCGGCATGGGAGAAGCCCAAGCGCGGCGGCGGGACCAGGAGCGTCCGCCGCAGCGGCCGTCCCGTCACCACGGGCCGTCAGGCTGCGCCCAAACGCATTGCCGCAAAGGGCCGCAAGCGCTGACGAAGGGCCGGAACAGACCGGAAAATTGCGCCGCCGTGCCGGGATGCAGCGATTTCGCGCTTCCGCAGGGCGGCGTTGTTGCATGTTTTGACGAAATCTTTTCGGCGTTCCGCATAAAATGGTTATATTTGCGAGATTTATATGCTCCCGCACATGCGGGAACCAAAAACGTGTACTGAAATGGCTACTGAAAAACCGACACTTCCTGCTCCCGAGGAGCAAGTCAGCCCTGCGGCTGAAGATGCGCAAGCGAATCCTGCCGTGACTGCCCGAGTCCCTGAACCCGAAATGCCCGCCGCAGGACCGGCTGCGGAGGCGTCCGCCGCTGCGGAAGAACCCGTTGCGGAGGTTGCGGACGCGCCCGCGGAATCCGCCGTGACGGAGACGCCCGCCGCAGAAGCGTCTGCCGGGGTTGCCGAAGCGCCCGCCGCAGAAACGCCTGCGGAGGAGGCCGCCGCGGAGCGGATTTCCGGGGAGGAGGCTGCGCCGCGCGCCAAACGTGCCCGGATCAAGCCTGCCGCCGGGCAGGAGGTTGCGGAATCGGAGGAGGACGCGTCCCGGGACGTGCAGGTGGACTTTGCCGATGAGGAGGCTGCGCTCGCGGCGCAGAATGCCGGGCTGGAGATCGAGGGCGCGACGCCCGAGGAGGAGGCCGCGGAGGAACTCGCCGCGCAGAAGCCCGAGGAGGACAAGTTCGCCGGAAAAGGCAAGGAGGAGTTGGTGGCCCTGTTCGCCCGGATGCTCGAAGAGCAGCCCGTGCAGTCGATCCGCCGGGATGTGGAGGCGTTGAAGATCGCCTTTTACCGCATCCGCCGCGCCGAGGTCGAGGCCGCACGCCGCCGCTTCGTCGAGGAGGGCGGCGCCGAGGAGGATTTCGCTCCTTCGGTGGACGGCGCCGAAATTCAGCTCAAGGAGCAGTTCAAGGAGTACCGCCGCCGCCGCGACGCGTTCATCGCCAACCTCGAAGCCGAGAAGGAGGCGAATCTCAAGGTCAAGCAGGCGATCATCGAGGAGCTGAAGGAGCTGGTCAATTCGGACGAGACGCTCAACCATACGTTCAACAAGTTCCGCGAGTTGCAGCAGCGCTGGAAGGATACCGGCATCGTGCCGCAGCAGCATGTCAAGGATTTGTGGGAGACCTACAACCTGCACGTCGAGAATTTTTACAGCTTCATCAAGATCAACAAGGAGCTGCGTGACCTCGATCTGAAGAAGAACTACGAACAGAAGGTAGCCCTCTGCGAGCAGGCCGAGGCGCTGGTGCTGGAGCCTTCCGTCGTCGAGGCGTTCCACAAGCTGCAAAAACTCCATGACGAGTGGCGCGAGACGGGTCCCGTCGCCAATGAGTACAAGGAGGCGCTCTGGGAGCGTTTCAAAGCCGCGTCGAGCCGTATCAACAAACAGCATCAGGAGCATTTCGAAACGCTGAAGGGCGAGCAGGTGAAGAACCTCGAACTCAAGACCGGGCTGTGCGTCGCCACGGAGGAACTTTCGTCCCAGCCGCTCACCACCCGCAAGGAGTGGAACCGCGCGAGCGACCGTCTGCTGGAGATTCAGAAGACCTGGAAGACCATCGGTTTCGCGCCGAAGAAAGATAACAACCGCATCTACGAACGTTTCCGCACGGCGTGCGACCGTTTCTTCGAGGCCAAGCGGCAGTTCTATGCCGGAATGAAGACCGAGATGGAGCACAACCTTCAATTGAAGATTGAGATCTGCGAGGCCGCCGAGTCGCTGATGAACAGCGAGGAGTGGAAGAAGGCCACCGACGAACTGATCGCCCTCCAGGCCCGCTGGAAGCAGATCGGAGCCGTGTCGCGGCGCCATTCGGACGCCGTCTGGAAGCGTTTCCGCGCTGCCTGCGACAAGTTCTTCGAGCGCAAGGCGTCGCACTTCGCGAGCGTCGACGGCGAGCACGAGGAGAACCTGCAGAAGAAACTCGCCCTGCTGGCCGAAATGGCCGGGGCCGACGTGAAGGCCGGGGGCTACGAGGTGATCCGCGAGTTCCAGCGTCGCTGGGGCGAGATCGGTTTCGTGCCCATCAAGCAGAAGGACGCCATCCAGAAAAAGTACAAGGCCGCCGTGGACGAGCTGTTCAACACGCTGCGCGGTTCGGAGCGCGACCGTTCGATGGGCCGCTTCCGCGAGAAAGTCTCGTCGTTCAAGGCGTCGGGCGACCGCCGCCTGCGCTCGGAACGCGAACGCCTCTACAACAAGGTGCGTCAGCTGGAGCAGGAGATCGGCCTCCTGGAGAACAACATCGGCTTCTTCGCCAAGTCGAAGAACGCCGAGGCGTTGGTGGCCGACGTGCGTGCGAAGATCGAGCGCGCCCGCGAGGAGATGGCCTCGACGATCGAGAAGGTGAAGCTGATCGACAAGCAGGACCAGGACGAAAATAACAATGCCTGACGATCGGATCGCCCTGCCGCTCCGGACGCCGGCCCACGGCGGAACGCCGTGTATACAGGTTTGACCCGCCCCCGAACCCCCGCCTTGGCGGGGGCTTGCGGAAAAAGGCGCTGAACGGTGTTACAACGAATTTATAAATAAAACAGTAATGAAACTTTCCAAACCCAAGTACATATTCGTAACGGGCGGCGTGGCGTCGTCGCTCGGCAAGGGTATTATTTCGGCTTCGATCGCCCGCCTGTTGCAGGCCCGCGGTTACTCGGTGACCATTCAGAAACTCGACCCCTACATCAACGTAGATCCCGGAACGCTCAACCCCTACGAGCACGGCGAGTGCTACGTCACCGAGGACGGCGCCGAGACGGACCTCGACCTGGGGCACTACGAGCGCTTCACGAACCAGCCCACGTCGAAGTCCAACAACGTCACGACGGGCCGTATCTACAAGAGCGTCATCGAGAAGGAGCGCAAGGGCGAGTACCTGGGCAAGACCGTGCAGGTCATTCCCCACATCACCGACGAGATCAAACGCCGCATTCAGCTGCTGGCGCAGACCAAGAAATACGACGTGATCATCACCGAGATCGGCGGCACGGTGGGCGACATCGAGTCGCAGCCGTTCATCGAGTCGGTGCGCCAGCTGCGCTATTCGCTGGGTTACCGGAATACGGCGCTGGTTCACCTGACGCTGATCCCCTACATGGCCGCTTCGGGCGAGTTGAAGACCAAACCCACGCAGCACTCGGTGAAGGCCCTGCTGGAGAACGGTCTCCAGCCCGACATCCTCGTGCTGCGCGCCGAGCATCCGCTGTCGACGGCGCTCAAGCGCAAGGTGGCGCTGTTCTGCAACGTCGACGCCAACGCCGTGATGGAGTCGATCGACGTGCCGACGATCTACGAAGTGCCGCTGAAAATGCACGAACAGCATCTGGACGAGGTCGTGCTGGACAAACTGAACCTGACGGCCGACAAAGAGCCGGACATGGCCGCGTGGAGCGCATTCGTCGAGAAGGTGAAACACCCCTCGAAGAAGATCGAGATCGCGCTGGTCGGCAAGTACACCGAACTGCCCGACGCCTACAAGTCGATCTGCGAATCGTTCATCCACGCCGGGGCGGTCAATGACTGCAAGGTCAAGCTGCGCTATGTCAATTCGGAGAAGATCACCCGCGAGAGCGCAGGCGCGCAGCTGGGCAAGATGTCCGGCATTCTGGTGGCTCCGGGCTTCGGCAACCGCGGCATCGAGGGGAAGATCGAGGCCGTGCGCTTCGCCCGCGAGAACAACATCCCGTTCCTGGGCATCTGCCTGGGCATGCAGTGCGCCGTGATCGAGTTCGCGCGCCACGTGCTGAATCTCGCCGATGCCAATTCGAGCGAGATGGAGCAGACGCCGCATCCGGTGATCGACCTGATGGAGGAGCAGAAGGGCGTTACGGCCAAAGGCGGCACGATGCGTCTGGGCGCCTATCCCTGTGCGCTGAAGAAAGGCTCGAAAGTCGCTGCCGCCTACGGCAAACTCAACATTTCGGAGCGTCACCGCCACCGTTACGAGTTCAACAACGACTATCTGGAGCAGTTCGAGGCGGCCGGCATGAAGGCCGTGGGCGTGAATCCCGACACGAATCTGGTGGAGGTCGTCGAGATCGAGAACCATCCCTGGTTCGTGGGTACGCAGTACCATCCCGAATACAAGAGCACCGTATTGAGCCCCTCGCCGCTGTTCGTGGCCTTTGTGAAGGCCGCGCTGGCGTATGCGGAGAAGAAGTAATCACCCTCTGAAAAGATAAAAAGGAAGACAGTTTAATGGATAAAAAATCAATCATAGGCATTGCCGTCGTAGCGGTTCTTTTTCTGGGATTCGCTTATTTCAACAGCCAGCAACAGAAAGAGTATCTGGAACAGAAAGCCGCATACGAGGCCTATGTCGATTCGGTGGCCGCAGCCGCGCGTGCGGCGGCTCCCGTGGCCGATTCGCTGGCGTCGGGTAACGGCGTGCAGGCCGAAGTGGCGGCCGCAGAGGCTGCGGCAGCGGTACGCGAGCGTCAGGTGGAGACGCTGGGCGAGTCGCTGACGGCGGCCCGCGAGGCGGAGGCCGAAGAATTCATCGTGGAGAACGACGTGATGGCGGTGCTCTTCTCCACCCGCGGCGGCCAGATCAAGGGCGTCACGCTGAAGGATTACACCCAATACGGTCCGCGCGGAAAACGCGACCGGAAAATCGAGATGATGGACCCCGCCACGGCGCGTTTCGGGCTTTCGTTCTATCTGAAGAACGGGCTGAAGAACGTGCCGGTCAACACGCTGGATTACGTGTTCACGGCCCAGCCCGTAGTCGGGGAGGCGGACGGAGCCAAGAGCGTCGTGATGCGCCTTCCGGTGGCGGAGGGGGCCTATCTGGAGTACCGTTACCTTATATATGATACGGAGGCTCCCGAGCGCGACTACCTCGTCGACTTCGACGTGCGGCTGGTGAATATGGCTCCGGAGATGGCCAACCAGACGCAGATTCAGATCGACTGGGCGAACACCACTTTCCAGAACGAGAAGGGTTTCCAGAACGAGAACATGTACACCACGCTCTCGTACCGTTTCCCCGACGAGACCTCGATCGAGGAGCTGGGCATGAGCGAAGGCGCAAAGTCGAAGAATATCTCGACGCAGGTCAACTGGGTGGCTTTCAAGCAGCAGTTCTTCTCGTCGGTGTTCATCGCCCCGGACAACGTGTCCTACGCCAACCTCGCCTTCGACACGGCGGCTCCCGAGTCGTCGCTGCTCAAGACCTTCACGGCGCAGATGGGCGTGCCCTATACGCCGCAGACCGAAGGGTATGACTTCGCATTCTATTTCGGCCCCAACAAGTACTCGATCCTCAAGAAGATCGGGGAGCCGGGCGGTGCGGATATTTATCTGGAGCGTCTCGTGCCGCTGGGCTGGGGCATCTTCGGATGGGTCAACCGCTGGTGTGTGATTCCGGTCTTCGACTTCCTGCGCAACTACATCGGCAGTTTCGGCATCATCATCTTCATCCTGGTGCTTCTGGTGAAGCTGGTGATCTCGCCGCTGACCTACAAGAGTTACGTTTCGATGGCCAAGATGCGTCTGGTCAAACCCCAGATCGACGAGCTGGCGAAGAAGTATCCCAAGCCGGAGGACGCCATGAAAAAGCAGCAGGCGACGATGGAGCTTTATAAAAAGGCGGGCATCAACCCCATGGGCGGCTGTATTCCGATGCTGATTCAGATGCCGATCCTGATCGCCATGTTCCGCTTCTTCCCCGCGTCGATCGAGCTGCGCGAGCAGCCCTTCCTGTGGGCCGACGACCTCTCGTCGTACGACAGCATCGTGAACCTGCCGTTCTCGATTCCCTTCTACGGCGATCATGTTTCGCTGTTCGCCCTGCTGATGGCGGTGTCGCTGTTCGGATACTCCTGGTTCAACTACCAGCAGACGGCGTCGTCGCAGCCCCAGATGGCCGGCATGAAGTTTATGATGGTCTACATGATGCCGATTATGATGCTCTTCTGGTTCAACAGCTATTCGAGCGGCCTTTGCTACTACTACCTGCTGTCGAATATCTTCACCATCGGGCAGACGCTCGTCATCCGGCGCATGGTCGACGACAACAAGATCCACGCGATCATGCAGGCGAACGCCGCGAAGAAGTCGAAAGGCAAGAAATCGAAATTCCAGCAGCGCTACGAGGAGCTGATGCGTCAGCAGGAGGCCCAGCAGCGCGCGAAGAGAAAATAGGCGGAACTCCGCTTTGAACACGGGCCGGAGCGGATTCCACATCGGGAACGCTCCGGCCCCGTTTTTGCCGGAGGCCGCATAAAACGATACCGTTATGAAACGAATTTTGATGCTGGCGTCGCTGCTGGCGGCCGGAATGCCGCTCGGGGCGCAGAATTTGGGGTCGGAGTACCGGCTGAAACGCGTGATTCCCGTCGAGGGACGGCAGGGTGTCGCCGCCGATTCGAATTTTTACTATGTGTCGGGCAGCACGGCGCTCTATAAATACGACAAGCAGGGGCGGCTGGCGGCCAAAAACGAGCGGCCGTTCGAGGGGCTGCCGCTGGCTGCCAACCACATCGGCGACATCGACGTGTGGGACGGGGAGATTTACGCCGGGATCGAAACCTTCGACGACGGCCGCGGGGAGAATATCCAGGTGGCGGTCTACGACGCTAACACATTGAAATGGAAACGCTCGATCGACTGGGAACCCTCGTCGGGGCAGGTCGAGGTGTGCGGGCTGGCGGTGGACCGCGACGGCGACATGGTCTGGATGGCCGACTGGGTCGACGGACGCTACGTCTACGGCTACAATCGGAAAACGGGGCGGTATGTCCGCAAGGTCCACCTGCGTCCCGTACCCCAGTGGCAGCAGGGGATTTTCATGGTCGGCGGACGCATGCTGATCTCTGCGGACGACGGGGACGCCGACCTCGATGAACCGGACAACCTCTACGTTGCGGATCTGCGCGACGGAAAATCGTATGCCACGGTGCTTCCGTTCCGCTCGATGGCCGATTTCCGCCGTCCGGGCGAAATCGAGGGGCTGGCCGTCGATCCTGCGACGGACGATCTGCTGGTGCTGGCCAACCGCGGGGCGCGGATCGTGCTGGGCATGCCGCGGGGCTTCTATCCGGGCTACGACGGCGAGGTGCACGAAGTCTACGTCTTCGAGAAGGTGAAATAAAGAAAGGTCCCGGATGTCCGGGACCTTTCTCATGGGAAGCGCGGTTATTTGCCGAATCCGTTCGAAACGAATGTCAGCGCGTCGGGCAGCACCGTCTGCCAGTAGCGCCAGGTGTGGCCGCCGTCGCGCATGCGGTATTGCAGGGGAATGTCGCGCTCGCGCATGAGCGTGTAGAAATCGACGTTGCATTTCCAGAGGAAATCGTCGTCGCCGCAGTCGACCCACCAGCGGACCGAGCGCACGCCGTCGAGCTGTTCGGCGGTCATTCCGCGCAGCAGGGCCACGGGCGAGTTGTCGGCGACGGATTGCTGGAAGGCGTTGTCGTAGCTGCGGCGGCCGGGGAACATGTCCAGCAGGCCGCTCATCGAACAGGCCGAGCCGAACAGTTCGGGGTGGTGCAGGGCGTAGACCGCCGTGCCGCCGCCGCCCATCGACAGCCCCGCAACGGCGCGGTGCGCCTTGTCGGAGGCGATGCGGTAGCGTTTTTCGACGGCGGGCATGAACTCTTCGAAGAAGAACCGTTCGTAGTCCCAGCCCGGAACGTCGAAATAGCCCATGTGTCTGCCCGTGCGTTTCGGGCCTTCGCCCGAGGCGTCGGGCATGACGACGATCATCGGTCGGGCCATGCCCGCGGCGATGGCTTCGTCGGCGATGCGGCGCAGGTCGCCTTTCTGTGTCCAGTCGGTGTGGCAGCCGCTGGCGCCGTGCAGCAGGTAGAGCACGGGGTAGGACTCCTGCGAGCGGTCGTAGCCGTCGGGCAGGTAGACCGTGCAGCTCTTTTCGGCCCCGAGGACCTCGCTCGGGAAGGTGTAGACTTCGGTGCGGCTCTGCGCTCCGGCTGTCAGGGCCGCGGTGAGCGCAAGCAGGGCGGTAACGAGTGTTTTTTTCATAGTAGTTTCAATTAAACCCCTCCTCGGGGGGGGGAGAGTCGGATTTGGAAACGCTGCCGCAGGCGGCGACGGCAGCCGGCAGCGCGGAACGGGGCATGTGATTGCTCCAGTCGCTTATTCCACGTACAGCACCAGTCCCTTGAGGTATTCGCCTTCGGGATGGTAGATGTTGATCGGGTGGTCGGCGGGCTGGGTCAGCTGGTGCAGGATGCGCACCTTGCGGCCTGCGATGGCGGCGG
>ERZ773183.2806-NODE-2806-length-10994-cov-3.657921_pt1 | contig 10994 bp, 10 predicted proteins | sample MGYA00580532_ERZ773183 | MGnify/ENA primary metagenome ERZ773183 (study PRJEB29015, sample SAMEA2737791) | human gut metagenome | biome: human gut; feature: human-associated habitat; material: faeces | place: China | collected 2012 ... | reverse complement strand
CCGAAGGTCGCAGGTTCAAATCCTGCTCCCGCAATTTTTTATACTCAATTTTAAATAAAATCATCACACAAACACCATCTGACACTTTTTCTGTGTCGGGTGGTATTTTTTTACTCGTTGCTCACGAAAAAAGAAGAGTGACCGTTTTTTAACAGCCAGCTCTTCTTTTTGTCTTTTGTTCTTCTATTTTTACAGCAGATGTGCACGAATCTCGTCTGCGCTCAGCGGGGAAAGATATGCCGGAGCTACATCAAAGACCGTCTTACATCCTGTCATTCCTTCTGCTTTCATACGGCTCAGTGCCCTTGCGTAAGCAACCAGTACACTGGAAGTAAATTCCGGATTGGATTCCAGTTTCAGAGAATATTCGATCATCTGATGGGTATTTTCATTTTCACCGGTCATACCACTTCTCATAACAAATCCACCGTGAGGCATCTTGTTATGAACAGCATCAAATTCTTCTTCAGAGATAAAGTTTACTGTGGTATCGTATTCATCAAAATAGTTTTTCATAGTTTTGATAGATTCTTCGATCTGTTTTTTATCAGCACCTTCCTCGGCAACTACGAAGCACTCTCTGGTGTGTTTCTGACGTGTTGTCAATTCCGGCTGTTTTCCGGCTCTTACCTGATCCATCGCTTCTTCCACCGGAACAGTATACTGAATACCACGTTTTACACCCGGGATTCTTCTGATTGCATCAGAATGTCCCTGGCTTACGCCTTTACCCCAGAATGTATAGGTTTTTCCGTTTGGCAGAATGGATTCTGCATAGATACGGTTCAGAGAAAACAAACCCGGATCCCAGCCTACAGAGATCATAGCCAGATGACCATTTTCTTTTGCGGCTGCATCTACATTTGCAAAATGCTGTGGAATGTTTGCATGGGTATCAAAACTGTCGATGACATTAAAATCTTTTGCCAGTTCCGGCGTCTGTTTTGGAAGGTCTGTAGCACTTCCGCCACAGATGATCATAACATCGATCTGATCCTTCATATTCTTTGCATCTTCCATGGTGTATGCTTTTGCGCCAGGTGTTTTGACAGTTACTGTTGCAGGATCTCTTCTGGTAAATACACCTGCCAGTTCCATATCTTCATTCTGACGGATTGCCATCTCAACGCCTTTTCCCAGATTGCCATAACCTGCAATACCGATTCTTATTTTTTTCATCGCTAATTCCTCCTGTACTCTCCTATCTATTTCCGGAATCTTTCCGTACCTGTTTTGTCTGAAAGGACTCCGATCATGTATATTTCCGCCTCCGTACCGGCGGTTTTCGGGGATCACGTTCTGAGACTGTAGTTTATATTCATTACTTTACCTTGGCACAGTCATAAATCTCCTTTTGTATCCTATCACATTTTGATGTCACGTTCAAGCCATTCATAATGTTCTTCCAATGCCAAAAGCCCTTCCTGAATATTTCCCTCAATAAGACAGATGGCAATATTCTTATGAAGTGCGATCCATTCTTCCGTATCAATGGATGCCGCCTGCCGCAAAACCACCTCACCCTCTGAGCGTATGATCTCAGACAAGGCATCCATCAGAAGAATCAGAAGCCGGTTCTGCGAATACTCAAATACCAGGTGGTGCAGTTCATGATCCGAGCGCATCCGTTCCTCAAGATCTCCGTTTTCCATCCGGTTGATAATCGCTCCTGCTTTTTCCTTTCCTTCCTCTGAAATCAGCGCGCAAGCCTGCACATACGCCTGTTTTTCCAGAACTGACCGAAGCTGATTGACTTCCCGGTAATTACTCTCTTCCATCAGAACCAGCATAGAAAAAACACTGCTGAGGCTTTCTCCCATCCGGTTTACCAGAAAATTCCCTTTGCCGTGGCGGCTTTCCAGAACACCTGTATGCTCCAGGATCCGTAGTGCTTCCCGGACCGAATTTCGGGAAATCCTCAGTGTTTCCATCAGTTCCCGCTCGGAGGGTATCTTCCCGCCATAAGAAATATCTTTGTTTTTTATCAGTGTTTTCAAATATTCCAGTACCTGGTCATAGGCTTTTGGTGAAGTTGCCTGTACACTTTCCTTATCCAACTGTTTTTCTCACTTTCTTACTTTTCTTCCCTGCCAGACCCACAGCCGGCATGATTTCCGGACAAAAATACCCGGCAAATTTTTACATCAGACTTGCAAAAACAGAAGATGTTACCACCGTCAGCAAACCTGCCACAGCGATTGCAAGACTGCTCATCGCACCCTCGATTTCACCCATTTCCATCGCTTTTGCTGTTCCGATGGCATGAGCGGCAGTTCCCAGGGCCAATCCTTTTGCCACCGGTTCTTCCAGACGGAAGATCTTACAGGCAAGATCTGCAATCACATTTCCAAGGACACCGGTAATGACGATAACTGCTACGGTGATCGTCACCACACCGCCAAGTTCTTCCGATACACCCATACCGATCGCTGTGGTAATAGATTTTGGAAGCAGGGTTACATACAGCTGAGAGTTCAGATGAAATGCCCGGGCCAGGATGTAAACACCGACCATACTTGCCAGTACCCCGGACAGAATGCCCATTGCAACGGCTTTGATATTATTCTTCAGAAGTTCGATCTGCCGGTAAAGCGGAACTGCCAGACTGACCGTCGCCGGCGTCAGCAGATAACTGATATACTGTCCACCCTCGTTATACGTATCATAATCGATATGAAACAGCATCAGCACCGCCATTACACAGATGACCGCGATCAACAACGGATTAAAAATCGCCATTTTAAATTTCTTTTTCAGAAGGATTCCGATCTCATAAGCCACCAGACTGATCACCGCACCAAAAAACACGGAATTTGTCAGGAAATCTTTCATTTTTCTTTTCCCTCCTTACGTTTTCTCTCCCAGCGGATCACCCGCTGTGTCACCTGTCCGGTCACTCCCATGACAAGTACAGTTGTTACTACCGTCACTACGACCACCGGAACCACGACCGGTCGCAGCACATCCCATGCATTCAAAAGTCCTACTGCCGCCGGGATAAACATAACCGGCATAATTTCTATCAGAAAATCAGCGACTCCCTCTACCTGATCCAGCTTTATGACACCGGTAAGAAGTGCAGCCAGCAGCAATACCAGCCCATACACACTGGCCGGAACCGGAAGCGGAATCACCATACGGAAAAACTCGCCGATAAACGAGAACAACAATATCATACAAAACTGTCTTACGTGCTTCAAAATATTTATTTCTCCTTTCACTGGTAGTACCAGTTTCAGATTATACTGACCTGACTATTTCCTGTCAAGGAGCAAAATTCCCATAGAAATTCAAAAATCTCCGGCAATCATTTACAAATTGCCGGAGATTTTTCTTTAAAAAATGCTGCCCATTATCCTAGAGCATGTTTGAAAAAGGCTTTCTGCAAGATGTGCGTCACGATTTGTGGGAGATTTTGTCCGGATGAAGGCGCCGTAGCGGGCTACGGCAACTGAATTCGGGCAAAATATGCCGCAAAATGGGGCGTGCAGATTGCGGGAATGATTTTTCAAACACGCTCTAGCATTTTCTCCAGATCTTCCTTAGGATCCCCGATTGGACTGATCCGGTAGTTTTCTACCAGATACTGCAGCACATTGGGAGACAGGAATGCCGGAAGAGACGGTCCGAGATAAATATTTTTGATTCCAAGGTGCAGAAGTGTCAGCAGGATACACACCGCCTTCTGCTCGTACCAGGAAAGCACCATGGAAAGCGGAAGTTCATTGACTCCGCAGTCGAAAGCTTGTGCAAGTGCGACTGCCACTTTGATGGCTCCGTAGGCATCGTTACACTGTCCCATATCCATGATCCGAGGGAAACCGCCGATGCTTCCGAGATCCAGATCGTTAAACCGGTATTTTCCACACGCCAGCGTAAGAATGATCGTATCGGACGGTGTCTGTTTTACGAATTCCGTATAATAGTTTCTGCCTTTTTTTGCTCCGTCGCAGCCGCCGACCAAAAAGAAATGCCGGATCGCTCCTGCCTTTACCGCATCCACGATCTGATCTGCTGCCTGCAGGATCGTTCCGTGTCCGAAACCGGTGGTCAGCTTTTCTCCACCGTTGATTCCCTTATACTGCCTGTCTTCCCCAAATCCTCCAAGTTCCAGTGCCTTTTCGATCACCGGTGTGAAATCTTTTCCGTCATCTACATGTACCACACCCGGATAAGAAACTACTTCCGTGGAAAAGACGCGGTCTGCGTAGCTCTCCTTCGGTGGCATCAGACAGTTGGTTGTAAACAGGATGGCTCCCGGAAGATCAGCAAATTCTTTCTGCTGGTTCTGCCATGCCGTTCCGAAGTTTCCTTTCAGATGACCGTATTTTTTCAGTTCCGGGTATGCATGTGCCGGAAGCATCTCGCCATGGGTATAGATACTGATGCCCTTTCCTTCGGTTTGTTCCAGAAGCAGCTTCAGATCACGCAGATCATGACCGGTAACCACGATAAACGGTCCTTTTTCCACTTTCATTGAAACCTCTGTAGGTTTCGGGATTCCGTAAGTCTCTGTGTTGGCACGATCCAGCAGTTCCATACATGTCAGATTAACTTTTCCCGTCTCCAGAACCACCGGGAGAAGTTCTTCCATGCCAAGATCCATAGACAACGTAGCCAGTGCTTTATATAAGAAGAAGTTCACTTCTTCCGACTGATATCCAAGTACCATCGCATGGTATGCATACGCTGCAACACCCCGGATGCCGAATAATAACAGGGATTTTAACGACCGGATATCCTCGTCTGCATTCCAGATTTGTTCCATATCATAATTGTCTGTATTTCCACATTTTGCCACACAGGTTCCGCATCCCGGTGCGATTCTGCTTTTTTCCTCTTCCACACGCTCGATCATCACACGAACCGTCTCTTCGTTGAAACTTACATTGGTCAGTGTTGTAAATAATCCCTCGATGATCACCCGGTCGGTATCAGCGGTCTTCGGATTGTTGCCGCAGGTCTTCGCAAGGCCGATCAGTGCCCCTGTCAGCTCATCCTGCGCCTTTGCTACATCAGCCGTCTTTCCGCATACTCCGCGCTTTCCGGTACATCCATTGCATCCTGCTGTCTGCTCACACTGAAAACAAAACATATTTTTCTCCATTTTTTGTACTCCTTTTATCAGTTTTTTTATCGTTTTCGTAACTGTTCAGTACCTTCACAGTTACGAGCCAAAATGCATTGAAAATCACCTTCGGTGATGGCATTTTGGCTTGCATGTCTCGGGATTTTGGCATATTCATGCCAAAACACCTCGCGGGACAGTGACTGCTGAATAGTTACTCATTTTCTTTACTTTTACCTTATCTATCTCATAAGTATCCCTAATTTTTCTGCTTTTATCCTTCGTACTATGTCTCTCGCACAGATATCCTCACGAATTACACCGTTTGGTTTTTCCCATCCGTCTGCCTGGAAAACGTTCTGGCCGTTACTCCCGGATCGTACCGTCAGTTCCGACCGTGATCACCTGCCATGGCAGCCGTTTTCCGCTCGCTTCAAGGGCACGTTTTGCCGCCATCTCAAGTCCTCCGCAACATGGAACCTCCATGCGGACAACAGTGATACTCTGCACCGCATTCTGCCGGATGATCTCTGCCAGTTTAACGGCATAATCGGTGCTGTCAAGTTTCGGACATCCCACCAGCACCACACGATCTTTTAAAAATTCATCGTGGAACTTCGCATAAGCGTATGCTGTACAGTCTGCCGCGATCAGCAGGTTCGCTCCCTCATAAAAAGGTGCATGCACCGGCAGTAATTTGATCTGTACCGGCCACTGACGCAGACGGGAACGCTCCGCTTTCGCCTTTTCTTCTTTATTTTTCAGCACTGCCGCCTCGTCATAAGCTTCCGCTTCCCGTTCAATAAAATGAATCGCATCCATCGGACATGCCGGAAGGCAATCCCCCAGTCCATCACAGTAATCGTCGCGCATCAGTTTTGCTTTCCCGTTTACCATACCGATTGCCCCTTCGTGACAGGCCTTAGCACAGGCGCCACAACCGTTACATTTATCTTCCTCTATCTGAATCACTCTTCGGATCATATTCGATTCCTCCTTATTTTCTGTATGCATTCCTGAAATCTCTCTATATCTGATTTTACACAAATGCATTTCTGTCTCTGTTATGCTGTCCTTCTTCTCTTTGCAACAGCTCCCTTGCGTTTACAAACAGAGGATACTATAATATCAGATAAAAATATGTTGTTTTAACCACAAAAAGGAGAAAAAATGGATTTTCCAATATTAAAAAAAATCCCCCTGTTTTATGGTGTGAAACCGGAGGAAATTCCGTCTATTCTGCATTGTCTCTCCGGACAGATCCGGTCGTTTTCCAAAGGGGAAATGATCTTTTGTGCCGGTGAATCTATTACCTCTGTAGGAATCGTACTGGAAGGTTCTGTTCATATTGAAATTGACGATTTCTGGGGCAGTAAAAATATCCTGAATCACGTCGGACCCGGACAGCTTTTCGGCGAAGCCTACGCCTGTTCCCCTTCGGAACCGCTGATGGTCAATGTCGTATCTGTCACGCCCAGTCAGATTTTATTTCTGGATGTTCCGAAGATTTTGCATACCTGTGAAAAACCATGCAGCCATCACCAGCAGATGATTGAAAATCTGCTTCGCATCATGGCAACCAGTAACCTGCAGCTTTCCCGCCGGATCCTGCACACCACACCGAAAACCATCCGTGAACGGCTGCTCGCCTATCTTTCCTATCAGGAACTGCTCATCGGCTCACCTGAGATCACCATCGCCTTCAACCGCCAGCAGCTCGCTGACTATCTCAGCGTAGACCGAAGTGCGCTTTCGAAAGAAATTGGGAAAATGCAGAAGGACGGGCTGTTGGAAGTGAAAAAAAATGAATTTGTCCTAAAAAGCAGAGAATAAAGAATAGGATGCCGTGTGCATCTTCGCAGAGTGTTCCCGATTTACTGAAAAACAGTTTTTGTAAGACACTAAACAGGGCAAATCGCTCTTTCGAACGATTCGCCCTGTTTGTGTTTTTATTTACTTGATTTTTGTATTATTCAGCCTCTTCAGCTGTCTCCGGTTCCGGTACACTGTTGTGAACTGCGGTGCAGGATACAACAACTGCTTCCGGATCCGTTTTCAGATCGATGTTCGGATTCTTGGCGATCTCCAGATCTTTGACTTTGATCACATCACCGATCTTCATCTCACCGACATCCACCTGAACTTTATCCACCAGGTCAGCAGGCAGTGCCTTATAAGAAATCTCTTCCAGATCTTCCTGCAGAACACCTGCCTCTACTTTCTCATGGTTGAACAGAACGATTTCCGCTACGGAATGTACTTTCTCGGTACTTACCAGTGCCTGGAAATCAATCTCATCCACGCGGTTTGCCATTGCATTGTAATCAACCTCTTTGATCAGTGCATCGTAGGTCTTGCCGTCTACTTCCAGCATAACCTGACTTCCTTTGTTGTCCGTTTTCAGCAGCTGATCTACTGCCTTTTTCGTCATCTGGATCGGAAGAGATCCTTCAATCTCTCTGCCAAACAGATTACCTGTGACATAGCCTTCTCTTCTTAATTTCTTTGCTTTGACGTCCATGCTTCTTTTTTCAGCTTTTAAAGTATTCATTTATCTTTTCCTCCAAACTGATTGCTTAGCAGCCTTCTACAAAGAGGTTTTGTTAAGTATTATATATAAATGTGCTACCGTCTGCCATTCGGCAAACCGTATGGTTAATAGTTACCTGATTCAGATATTATCCTTCAATGGCGATGTATTTGTTTTCTTCCACTGCCGGTTTTGCTTCTTTCTTCGGAACGAACAGTTTCAGAATACCATGTTTGAATTCGGCTTTGATCTCATCCGGATCTACTTCCTCTCCCACATAGAAGCTACGTGTGCAGGCACCTGCATAACGTTCTTTACGGATATATTTTCCGGTTTCTTTTTCTTTCTCATCTTTATCAAGGCCTTTGGCTGCCTCGATGGTCATATAACCATTTTCCAGAGAAACCTTTACTTCATCTTTGGCAAATCCCGGAAGATCTATTTCAAATTCATATCCATTGTCTTTTTCTTTGATATCGGTTTTCATCACATGTCCGGCTCTTCTGCCGTACAGTTTTTTCTCTGCTTTGTGCAGTTCCTTGTCGGTATCGAACGGAAAATAATCATCAAAAAAGTCATCAAACAAATTCTCTCCAAAAATACTAGGCATCAACATAAGTCATCTCTCCTTTTTATTCATCATGTATTATTACCTTGTTTCTTTGGAACTGGGATGCTTCAGGAGCTTTCGAACTTTTTCTTCGTTCTTTTTGTTCCCTTCCTTTGTTCTAGATGTAATATAACACTTCAATCAGCACTCGTCAAGAGGGAGTGCTGATTTTTTTGTGAAGATTTTGTGTCCTTCTAAAATAAAAAACGAACTTCCGCCCTTACTTTGTTTGCCGCAACATCAAGGTAGAAGTTCGTTTTTCAATTAGTTATCAGGTCTTCGTATGCCGATTTACATATTTCGCCTTATATTTTGAGTACACGATCGTCTGGTCTTTATACAGCCCGTAATATCCGGATACTGCATAGCTGACCGCCACAGCCAGCAGATAATACGAAACGCCCTGGAAGCCAAACAACTCAAAGGCTATCAGTATAGAAGTAACCGGGCAGTTCGTCACACCGCAGAACACAGCAGTCATCCCGGCGGCTGCACTTAAAGACGGTGAAAATCCCATGATCTGTCCTGCCAGACAGCCAAAGGTGGCACCAATGGCAAACGAAGGAACAATCTCCCCCCCTCGAAAACCTGCACGCATCGCCAGTGCTGTCAGAAGCATTTTCCAGAAAAAGTCAAAGGTCTGCGTCTGTCCATGTTCCACTGCCTGCTCGATCAGCTGATTACCCGCACCCATATACCGGTCTGTCCCAAGGATCCAGTACAGGACTACTACCAGACAGCCCACCGCGAAGACACGCAGATATGGATTTTTCAGCCATTTATCATATCCCTTGCTCACATATTCCAGCAACAGACAAAAAAGGATACTGACTGCACCGCAGCCTACGGCGATGATGCCCATTTTAATCCCGTTTTCCATCGAAAATGCCGGGATTCCCGTGACATGAAAGTTCTCCGGATGGATTCCGAAACTTCCCGCAAAATCATAAGCAACCAGCGATGCCACCACACAGGGCAGCAAAGCCGCATAGTACATCACACCTACGCTGACCACTTCCATGGCAAATACCGCTGCCGCCATCGGCGTACCGAAAACAGCCGAAAACGCAGCACTCATCCCGCACATAACGATCACATGGCGGTCTTCCTCATCCAGATGGATCCACCGTCCCAGTTGATTTCCGATACTTCCGCCCAGCTGGATCGCCGCACCTTCCCTGCCCGCAGAACCACCCAGCAGATGCGTCAGTGCCGTAGCGATAAAAATCAGTGGTGCTGAACGAAGCGGAACCTCATCCTGCGACCGGATCGTAGAGAGTACCTGGTTTGTTCCTCTGTCCTCTTTTCCAATCTTCTGATATAAAAATACAATCAACAGACCACCAAAAGGCAATAATAAAACAACCGCCGGTCTGTCTGCCCGAAACTGTGTCACCCAGCTCAGACACCCGGCAAATAAACTGCTGGCACCGCCAACCACTCCACCGATCAGAAGTGCCAGCAGGATCCATTTGACAAAGTTGCTCATATCCTGCTGTATCCGTTTTCCATAATAATGCGACATCACTTCCAGACGGTGATGTCCCTTTTTCATAGGTTCCATATGTTCCCCCGCTTCCCTTTCCTCTTTCGTATTTCCGCCTCATTTTCCCGGAATCATACTTTCTTTCAGTATACGCTATCCCTGTATATTTTTCCAGCGCAATGAACTTTAAATATCATGGAAAATTGATTCACTGGCTCAATTATTGATATGCAGTGCAACGAAAAAACAGGGCGAAGCTGCTTCCCTCTCAGCGTTCGCCCTGTTTTCCCTTATTTCTTTTACTCCCTCACATCACTGCCTGATCCCCTTATGCGTAGATTCCCTCAGAATCTGTAATCTCGTACTCAAAAGTCTTCAGATTTGCGCGCAGTGTTGCACTCTCGCCCTGGTTTGTCCAGATGAAGGTAATGATTTCACCTTCTGTGGATACTGCAAGTTCTGCATCAAAGCCGAACGCTTTGGATACGTTTCTAAAATGCAGAAGTTTCAACTGCTCTTTTACAATATCTGTCTTCATCAGTTCTTCGATCTGTGCTGCGGACAGATTGGTACGGTTGATTTCTTTATGACCGCCGGCACCGGCACGTTTAACAGCCTCGTGGTCGTTCTTTCCAGCGAAAAGATCCAAGTACCATACCTGCGGTTTTCCAGGCATGAACATCTGCAGTGCTCTGGCCATAAGCATTTTTTTGTCATCTTCGCCCAGTGCACTGTAATAAGTTGCATTTACCTGATAATATACATTTTTCTGACCATGAAGATCTTTCACATATCCGCCTCTTGCAACAACAGTGTCGATGATCTGCTGAATTCTTTCTTCCGGGATCAGCCCCTTCAGATCCAGAAGCGGGATTCCATCGTGGCAGCCCAGCATGTTAACTACATGGATTTCTTTTTCCATCAGTTCCTTTGCCCATTTTTCCAGAGTGGAACCGTTGCCGCTTTCCAGTGCATCGATGATCATTCCCGGAAGGAAGAAATCGTAGGTCATGTAACCCTGTTTTGCAATCTGTTCATAGTTTTTCTCTCCGTAGCTTGCATGGATCTCCGGAAGCAGAGTCAGATTGTATTTGTCTGCCAGCTTACGGACTTTTTCCAGCAGTTCCCAGGTTCCCGGCTCATTCAGGAAGTTTTTCTCGCCCGGCTCCTTCGGCGCATAGGCAAATGCATCCAGACGGACAATCTTTGCGCCATATCCTGCCAGTGTTTTCAGAGTATTATCATAAAACTCCCATACCAGTGGAGATTTGATATTCAGATCTCCACTGGTATGGGAGTT
>ERZ773183.2800-NODE-2800-length-11022-cov-3.646758_pt1 | contig 11022 bp, 10 predicted proteins | sample MGYA00580532_ERZ773183 | MGnify/ENA primary metagenome ERZ773183 (study PRJEB29015, sample SAMEA2737791) | human gut metagenome | biome: human gut; feature: human-associated habitat; material: faeces | place: China | collected 2012 ... | reverse complement strand
AATCTGCAAGCGAGACGACCCTTAAGGCATCAGCCGTGAATTGTGCGGTGTTGCCCTAATAAAACGAACGGCCCGCTCCCCGCGGAACCGGCCGTTCTTTGACATACTTATTTATACAGCGGACCGTAGAACTTGCACGCGGCGTAATCCGCGGCCTGTGTGTCCTGTGTGCCAAAGCTTGCCCAGGCATGAGGGCGATACACCTTTTCCTGCGGCACGTTGTGCATGGTCACCGGGATGCGCAGCATGCTGGCCAGCGTGATCAGGTCTGCGCCCACATGACCGTACACCGTCACGCCGTGATTCGCGCCCCAGTTCGCCATCACGCTGTACACGTCCTTAAACGCGCCCTCTCCCGTCAGGCGCGGTGCGAACCAGGTCGTGGGCCAGGTGCGGTCTGTACGCACATCAATGGTATCGTGCACCTCGTCCGGCAGATTGGCCGTCCAGCCCTCGGCGACCTGCAGCACCGGGCCGACGCCGTCCACGATGTTGTAGCGCAGCATGGTGACAGGCATCTCCGCCTTGCAGCGGAAATGGCTGGAGAAGCCGCCGCCGCGGAAATACTCGTAATTCGCGCGGCACCAGTCCGTTGCGTCCGTACAGGCCTTGATGTCCTCGTCTTTCATCTCCCAGAAGGGCTTCATCACATTATCGCCTGCCTCGTTCCGGCACGCGCCGCTGCCGTCCAGAGCTGTCGCGCCCGAGTTGATGAGGTGGATGAATCCGTCCTTTGCCACTCCCTCCGGCCGCCGGCCTGTCACACGCTCGCAGGCCTCGGGGCTCCAATAGGTACGCACGTCATGGAAGCAGGGCGCGGTGTTGGAGACCAGCGTGCCCAGCAGCATGGACACACCGTTGCAGGTGTCGTTCTCCGTTGCAAAGGGCGTGGGCATTTTCGGGCCGTTCCAGTCGAAAGTGCCGGCCAGGATGGCCTCGGAAAAATCCGCGTTGGGCAGCCAGTCTGTCCACTGGCGCTGCCCCTGGAAGCCGCCTGCCACCGCGTTGCGGCCCAGCGCTTCCTCGTGCCAGCCCAGCTCGTCCAGCTTCGGGTTGCCGTACAGGATGTCCCGCATCACCATCGTCATCTTGGTGATGAACTCCCAGTCCTTGTCCGCGGGCACGACCTTGGACCTGGTAATGACCTCAGGCAGGTTTTTGCCCGCGTTGCAGTCAAAGCCCTCGCGGCAATTGGCCTTTACCCAGGCCAGCGCCCGTTCGTATTCCTCCGCATCGTAAATACCCAGCGTGATGCGGCGCACGATCTCCGTCATATCCACCCATTCGGCGCGCATCCCGAAATATTTCTGGAACAGCTCCGCGTCGCAGAAGCTGCCCGCAATGCCCATTGCGACACCGCCCAGGTTCACATAGGCCTTGTTTTTCATCCAGCCCACGGCCACGGCGCAGCGCGCAAAACGCAGGATCTTTTCGGCCACGTCGGCGGGGATCGTCGTATCCGACGCGTCCTGCACGTCGTGCCCGTAAATGGAAAACGCGGGCAGGCCCCGCTGGGCATGGGCTGCCATCACGGCTGCCAGATACACCGCGCCCGGGCGCTCGGTTCCGTTGAAGCCCCACACAGCCTTGATCGTCTTCGGGTCCATGTCGAACGTCTCTGTGCCGTAGCACCAGCAGGGTGTGACGGACAGTGTGGCCACCACGTTCTGCGTGCTGAACTGCTCGGCTACGCGCGCGGCCTCCGCGCCTCCGCCGATGGTGGTGCAGCCAACGACGCACTCCACCGGCTTGCTGTCCGGGTAGCGCAGCGTTCCGCTGATGAGCTTCGCAGCATTGTTCGCCATCGTCACGGTCTGGTTCTCCAGGCTTTCGCGCACGCCGCCCCAGCGGCCGTCGATGACCGGGCGGATCCCGATTTTCGGATACAACATCTCATTCTCTCCCTTATCTTTTGTTATTTTTCTGTTTTCCCGCCGCGCCGCAGCAGGTCCTCATACCGTACATGGGCCGCGTCCCATGCGGCCGTGTCTCCGGGCAGATATTCCGTCACACGTTCTGTTTTTGCAATGAGCCGCCGTCCCGCATCAATGGACGGCAGCATGCCCAACGCCACAAGCTGGATGAGGATATTGCCCAAAGCCGTGGCCTCCACCGGGCCGGCTGCTGTGCGCAGGCCCGTAGCGTCCGCTGTCATGCGGCACAAAAGGCCGTCTTTTGCGCCGCCGCCCAGAACGTGCAGCGCCGCAAAGCGCCTGCCCGTTGCCGCCTCCAGCTGGCCCAGCGCAAACCGGTATTTGAGTGCCAAACTTTCGTAGATGCAGCGCATCACCTCTCCCACGGTTTGCGGTACATACTGCCCTGTGGCCGCGCAGTATTCCCGCACGCGGGCCGGGATATCTCCCGGCGGCGTAAACGCCGGATCGTCCGGGTCGATGAAGCAGCGCAGCGGCGTGGCCTCGAGCGCAAGGCTCTCCAGCTCCGCATAGGAATACTCCCGCCCCTGCCGCCGCCACGCCCGGCGGCTCTCCTGGATGAGCCACAGGCCGATGATGTTCTTCAGATAGTTCACGCGGCCATTGGCCCCCAGTTCGTTGGAAAGGCCCAGCCGCATGCTCTCTTCCGTGAGCACCGGCGCGTCCAGCTCGCACCCCAGCAGGCTCCATGTCCCACAGGAAAGGAACGCAGTGTCCCGCGCCTGTGTGGGCAATGCCGCCACCGCGCACTGGGTATCATGGCCCGCCACCGCCACCACCTTCGCGCCGTTCTCAAGCGCACCCACCACGGTGCCGCTGGGTACGGACGGCGCGAACAGCCTTTCCGGAATACGGTACGCGGCCAGCACGTCCCTGTCCCATGCGCCGGTGCGCGCGTCCTGCATCTGGCTTGTGGAGGCGATCGTCCTCTCGCACACCTGCGCCCCGCACAGTGCATGGATGAACAGGTCCGGCATAAACAGCAGCCGCTTCGCCCTGCGCCACACCTCCGGCGCCTGCTCTTTTACGGCCAGCAGCTGGAACAGTGTGTTGATGGCCATGATCTGATTGCCCGTTGCCCCATAGAGCGTCCGGGCGTCCATTGTACGCAACGCCTGCTCCACCATTCCGGCAGTGCGGCCGTCGCGGTAGTGCACCGGGTCTTCCAGCAATGTTCCGTTTTTGCCCAGCAGACCAAAATCCACACCCCAGGTATCGAAGCCGATGCTGTCGACCGCGCCCGCCTTTCCCAGCCCTGTGCGCACCTCATCCATCAGTGCGGAAAAGTCCCAGCGCAGGCGTCCGTCCTTTTCCCGTGGGCAATTCTCAAAACGGTGCACCTCTTCGTAAGAAAGCGCCGCACCGTCGTACACCGCTTTGACGGCTCGGCCGCTGGAAGCTCCGAAATCAAAGGCAAGGACAGTTGTTTTTCCGCTCATTGTACCACGCCCTTTTTCAGCAGGATATTTGCATAGATGGCGGTTTCGCCCGTGGCAACGACGGCATAGGCTTTTTTGGCGCGCTCATAAAAGGCAAAGCGTTCCAGCATCTGAATCCTCTGTGAATCTTCCCCATGCGCGTCCAACAATGCCTTGTATTCGTCCCAGATCACCGGGACACACGGATCGCCCGGCACGGCCTCCATCAGTGCCGCCGGCTGCTCCGCATACTGGTCCAGCGGCACCAGCGCCAAAACTGCGTCCAGAAGCTCCGCCACGCCGTGGCCGTCCGCGCGCACGACAATGGCGTCCTTCCCCATGCTCTCGGCGGGAAAGTTGCCGTCCGCCAGCACGATCTCATCGCCATGGCCCATCTCGCAGAGCACCTTCAAAAGCTGCGGACTGACGATTTTCGGAATATTTTTCAGCATGCTTTTTCCCCTTTCAGGTATCCGTGGGCGCACCTTTTTCACGGCGCGGATATTTTTTGTAGCCCGGATGGCGGCCCGTCACACGGTAGAAGCCGCGCAGATCGATCAGCTTATCGATGTTTTCCCGGCTGATGTCATAGCTGCCGCCCAGAATGACCGCGTTGATGGTGATCTTGGCCCAAAGCTCCAGGCTTTCCATACGGTAGAACGCCGTCACCACGTCACCGCCCACGGCCAGCGCGCCGTGATTTTCCAGCAGCATCACATCGTGCTCCTCCAGATACGGCTCGATGGCGTCCGGCACCTCGCTTGTGCTGGGCGTGCCGTAGGGTGTCAGCGGCACGCTGCCGATGGCCGCCACGTCCTCGATCATGTTGTACATGTCCATGCTGCGGTGCGCAACGGCAAAGCCCGTGGCCCCGGGCGGGTGCGCGTGGATGACGCTCCACACGTCATCCCGCTTTTCATAGCAGCGCAGATGCATTTTGATCTCGCTGGACGGGCGCAGCCCTTCGGCCGCCTCCAGTACATTGCCCCGTGCGTCGATGCGGATGAGCTTTTCCGGTGTGATGAAGCTCTTGCTCATGCCCGTGGGCGTCGCCAGAAACGTTCCGTCCTCCAGTTTCGCGCTCACGTTGCCGTCGTTGGCCGCTACCCAGCCAAGCTGCCACATCTTGTGGCAGACATCGCAAATCTGCTCCTTGATCGTCCGAATCTCCATAATGGCACTCCTTTCCATGTCCTCTAATTGCATTATACTGTTGCAATCTGCGCTTTTCTCGGTATATACTAGAAAAAGATAGGATAATATTCACTTTTTACAGGGAGAGCATTTTCCGATGAGATATCTTGCCTTTCATGAGCGCATGGTGCGCGGTACATTTGACTTTCCCATTGAGCTTTACTACGTGGACGCCCTGCATCCGCGCTATGAGATGCCGTTCCACTGGCACATGGAATGTGAGCTGATCCTTATTCTGGAAGGCGGCTTTTCCCTTTCCGTAGACGGCGAGGCCGTCTGTGCCGGCCCGGGCGATTGTGTGTTTGTGCCCAGTGGGGCGGTGCACGGCGGCACGCCTCACAACTGTGTGTATGAATGCGTCGTGTTCGATATGGACCGTTTTTTGCAGGACCGTTCTGTCTGCCGCCAGAAATACGCCGCGGTGCTGGGAGACAGCGCACGCATTCACACCTTGCTCCCGGCGGGCGGGCCGGCCGCTCAGGTGGTGGACGCCCTGTTTGAGAATATGGAAAAGGAGCAGCCCGGCTATGAATTTCTCACCACCGGTCTGCTGTGGCAGCTCATCGGTATCGTGCTGCGCCATCGGCTGTATGCCGCGGACAGCAGTGAGGCGCCCCATCCCTGGCGGCATGCGGACCAGATGAAAAGCGTTCTGCGGCGCATCCGCCGGGACTATGCCGCGCCCCTGACCTTGGACGAGCTTGGCGGCAGAGGCCGGCCTTGCGCCCAAATACCTGTGCCGCGTATTCCGTCAGGTGACAGGCCGCACGCCCATCGATTATCTCAATTACTACCGCATCGAATGCGCGGCTGAGCTTCTGTGCACCACCACGGACAGCATCACGGACGTCGCGCTGTCCTGCGGCTTCAACGATCCAAGCTATTTTTCACGAATGTTCCGCAGGCAAAAAAGGGTTTCCGCCCATGTTTACAGGAATCAGTATTCAGAAGGCGGCTGAATATTTGCAACATTGGCTTTCACTGCAAATACCGGTCCCCTTTGATAAAAAGCGCCCCTTTGCTTTATCTGCCTCCAGAACGGGATGCGTGTTTTCGAATATACACCTACGACCAAATAGCGAGGAGAAACCAATGAAGCATTTCCCAAAAAACAGTGTTAAAATATTTATTCGTCTCTTGCTTTCTATCGTAATTTCAATCTCGGTCACGATCATTGTCCTGACATCCATCCTATACTTAAATTTTGAAAAAATCAGCGTCTCCTTTATCACGTCTTCCATGCGCGAAAGCCTGGAGCACATCAGCTATAGCGCTACATTCATGAATACCTCCGCTCAGAATATGATGAAGCAGCTTTTTGTCGATTCCAGCGTACAATACCTGCTCACAAACCAGGAACCTTCCTATCCGCAGCTGAGCGCATGCCTCAATCAGCTTTCCGCTTACAAATCCTCTTCCAACTTCGTGGAATCCATTTACGTCTACAATCCTAATACCGACACCGTGTATTCCACGCGAAACTACGGCACCTCCCCGCGCGGCGGCTTTGCCGATCAGGATATTTTCCCGCTGATGGAGCACTCCGACATTTATAATATGCAGCACCCCGTTTTTCGCGTTATTTCCGCAGAGGGAACACAGGCGAAGAGCGAAAGCGTCTTCACATACATTCTGAGCACCTCCCACTCCCGCAACGGAGAGGCCGCCAATGCCGTTGTCCTGAATGTCTCCGCCTCCTGGATGCAGGACATCATTCTTTCCATGCAGCGCACTTCCTTTCACGGCACTACGCTTTTGTTTGACGGCCCGGACAGCGCGCTGGACCTTTCATCGCTTCAGCTCTCAACGCCCAATGCGCAGAACGCTTATGTCGAGCAAATATTTCACCCAGCCCTCAGGCTCCTGTACCATGCCCGTGGACGGCACTCTTTCTTTGGTTACCTATGTGTTCTCCGATTCTTCGGACTGGGTCTTTGCGCGTATCATCCCCTATTCCGCCGTTACCGGGCAAGTGGATCAAATGCGCACCTTCACTTTCCTGTTCAGCGGCGGGATTCTTCTGGCGGGCCTGCTGATTGCATTTGTGCTTTCACGCCGTCTGTATCTGCCACTCCACTCTATGGACCGCAGGATGCAAAAACTGGAATTGGAAAATTGGAACCAGGGGCACATCGTCCGCCAAGAGCGATACCGCAAAATGCTGCTGGGAGAAAACCCATCCGGCGTGTCTGCACAAAATGAGAATCTTCTCTCCCCCGGCGCGCCGGTGAGGATCCTCCTGTTCCGCTTCGACCGGTTTAAAACGCTCCGCCACCTGCCAGGCGCAGAGCGCAGCCTGTACGGATATGCCCTGCTCAATATGGCGTGCGAGCTGTTCTCCTGTTCCGCTTTCTCTGCGGAAGGCGTCCCCATGGGTGACGAACAGGCTGCTTTACTGCTATCAGGGCCGAACCTGTCCGGTGAACATATCACCGGCGTATTGTCCCAGCTGCTTCAAAACATTGAGCAGCATTTCTCCGTCACATTTTCCGTTTCTGTTTCGTCCCCGGGCGAATACCCCGATTCTCTTTCATTGCTGTATGCACAGTGCCGCAGTGCAATCGATTATCGCCTTTTTTATGGTCACGGTTCCGTGTTGTTTTTCGAGGATGTCTGCCGGCCGCTCCAGACGCCCTGCGCCTATCCCGTGACAGAAGAAAACCTGCTGATCGAACAGCTTGTTCAGGGAAAGGCCGAAGAAGCAAAAGCCACATATCGCAAAATGATGGAGCAAATGCGGAGTAATTCTTTCCGTTCTTTTCGTCTGATGATCCTAAAGCTGCTGACCACGCTTTATATCGCCCGCGATGGTCTGGAGCTCAGCCTCGAAGGCATGGAAGAAAACCCTTTCAGCGAGCTTGTCCCTCTTGTGGATTCATGGGAAACGATGGACGACATCGACGAATACATTTTCAGCTTCTTCAATGAGATCACTCAGCTATGCTTCGCAAAGAATCAGATGCGAAAAACGGAAAAGTATGGGGAGACCATTGAAGCAATCAAACAGGAGATCGGGCAAAAATATGCAGACCCCGGCCTCTCCTTGTATTCGCTCGATGCTCTGAACGGTATGAACCCCGCCTATTTCGGACGCATCTTCCGGCAAACTGAGGGATGCTCCGTATCTGACTATCTCAACCAGGTGCGTTTGGAACAGGCCAAACTTTTGCTCAGGACAACAGATGCTCCCGTTGCAGAGGTCGCCGTGCAGGTCGGCTTTTCCAGCAGCAACTACTTCTATTCGATATTTAAAAAAAATACCGGCATCACGCCCGCTGTTTACCGTCAATGCGGCGGCCTTACCGGGAACGCCGGTCATTAAAACAAAAACCGTAGGGACGCGATTTTCATCGTGTCCCTGCGGTTTTTTGGCAGGTATGCAGGTATGTTCATTGCTGCGTCGAAAGCTCCAGCACCAGCGGGCGGTCCTGCTGCAGCCGCGCCTCAAATGGAACTGCTGCAAAGCCGGGCACGAGATTGAACACCTCCGGCATAGCGTCCAGCGGCAGGTCTGCCTGAATGTGCAGCGTCTTATTCCCTCGTTCCACCCGATAGGCCTGGCTACTCTCCTTTCGAAGCATTGCGCCGCGGCACACAACTGGAAATACGCAGCGCACATCCGGGTCTGCGCAGAAAAACTCTACCTTCACAGCACTTTTGCCGAAATGATATTTCACCGAAAAGGGAACAGGGCCGCTTTCCGGCGCACGGTGCTCCTCGTCCACCAGATGTCCTTCCACACAAAAATATTCCTCCTGCTCTCCTATTTCATGGGCGATCTTTGCCGCAGTGTCGAGGATGCTCTGATACCGTCCCTTCAGAACTAGGCGCGGCGTCAGGCAGGCATGGTCATCCGCAATGGGAAGCTGCATATTATTTTCTTCGATCATTTCGTACCGTGTAAGACTGGCAGAGACCACAGGTCCCCAATCCGAATGCCAGAGCATCGAAAGCGCCCCGCCGCTGGCATGGCTTGCGGGCGCGTATTCCCAGTCGTATCCTGTAACCGTTCCACGCCAGTCCCCCTTTGCAACCAGGTATGTATCGATCTCCGGATAATACTTTGTCCCATATTCCGCTTCCCTCGGCAGGGGCACAGCTTCGTCCGGCACATCCGCGCCGTAATCCAGAATCGTCGCCAAGGCTTTCGCGTGGAATAGCGTGTGATGGATGCATGGTATCTCCCCATGCGCGTGATAATCCGGTCCGCCGTACAAAAAACCGCCGTGGGTGCATTCCCGCAGCAACAGCGCGTTTTGATATGCCGCGCGGCCGAATTCCGGAACATCCTTTTGCAGCAGCGCATATGCCGCCTGACAGCCGTCGGAGGTGCGGCTGCCCCAGTAAGTCCACTTGAAATTCCGGGTTCCCCAGCTGTTGTCCCACGCCCCGTCCGGAAGCATGAATTCCAGGTGGCTGCGCATGCTCTCCACCACCTGTTCACGCACCTCATCATCCCCTGCCGCCAGCGCATACAGCACAAGGCCCGTCAAGGATTCTTCTACATTATATCCCAGGTCTACGGCGCGGCATCCTTTGGGCGTTCGGCCCCGCTGCGGCGCGCCTTCACCAAAAATCAAGTGGTTTGGCGTAAGATATTCCATCGCCTTATGTGCGAACTCTCTTGCTTTATCGGTATAGCGCGCGTTCTCCAGCACCTCGCCCGCCAATGCGAAGGATGCCGCGCTTGTAATCGGATAATTGATGTTTCCAGTGCCGATGGTCATGCTTTCTGCCAGATAATCCGCCGCTGCGCGCAAGGCCTCCTGCCAGAGCGAATACGTTTTCGGCTCCAGGATATCGCCGTGAAATTTCAAACAATGCGCAAGCTGGATCACCGAAAACACTGTAATCCCTTTCCAGCCGTGGTTTGTCTCTCCCACCCAGCTTCCGTCCGGACGTGCGACATGCCGCGCCCACCGGAAAATCCGTTCGGCGGCGTCAACGTAAGAGCTGTCCTTCGTCCGTTTTGCCAGATGGAGAAACGGATACATTGCATCCATCGTGCGGCCGTGAATACGCGAACAGGAGGGACACAGGATACCTCCGCAGATACCAGCGTCCGGGAACTGTGTGACCTGCAGGCGTTTGAGCGTGGCGCCCCATGTTTCCAGCAGGTCGGCATAAAGACCTTCTTTCATCTTTTGCTCTCCTTTCATCCCTTTACCGTGGCGCGCAGGCGGCGGAGCAGCGTTTTGCCCTCCTCCCGAGAAGCCGCCTCCGCGTGAATAATAATATTTCTTTTATCCGGCCAGCCATCCCGTTCCAAACGTTCCAGCAGACGTTCCATATTCTCCCGTTCCTGTGCGCCGCATCCCCACTGGTTCACCATAAGCATGGTGTTTTTCGGTGCGCGCTCACACAACGACCACAGATCGTGATACTGCAAGTCATAATCCAGGCCCGTGATGTTCTCATTTTTAAAAAAGCAGTCGATCACATCACCGCTGGTGCCGCAATAGTGGATACGGCCTCCCCCGATTTCCTGCATCAGCCGTATGTCTCGCGGCAGCACATACTCCTCGTACATGGCAGGACTGATCATATGCATGGAGCAATTGCTGATGCGCGCCGCGCCCTTCCACAAAACGCCCCAGTCATAGAACCAGCCATCCTGCCTGCCCGTCATCGCATTCAAGTGCGGGATCAGAGCAATCATATAATCCGTCACTTTATCGAGCAACGCGCAAAGCGCATCCGGGTTGTCATAAAAATCCAGAAGAATGTCATTGCCGCGGATGAGGTGTGCCGTATTGAAAGGGCTCTGCACGTCCGGGAGCTGCATATGCACGCCCTCGGGCAGGTTTCGGCGGTAAAACTCACTAAACTGTTCCACCTTGCCGTACCACCCCGCCGAAAGGGACGGAAGCGGCATTTCGTAAATATCCTCGGCATTTTTCAGAATATGGCTGCGCGCGGCGGGCAGACTGTTCGGTGGTACAAACAGTTCACAGCCAAACGCAGCGGCGATCTGCGCTGTGCCAAACTGCACCCGCACCGTCATCGCACGGTCGTCCTCCAGTTCCAGATGCCCGCGCAGCTGCTCAAGCTCTGCTTTCATCATTACTTCCGGGTCAGCCAACCGCTCTTCCCAAGGCGGCAGCACCGCCGGAGTATCGATGATAAACATCGGCTCACAGTGCTCCGGGTCTTTCCTCATGAGCCGGTATTTTTCATCCAGTTTGGCATAATGTTTCAGCTGGCCGTCACTCAGACGGAAAAAGTCTTTTATCTCCATGGCGTTCTCCTCAATTCATCAGAAAGAGGAGAGAAGCCGAAGCACGGCTCCCCTCCTCTTCGGATCCTGTTATTTTGACGCCAGCCAGGCGTCTACCTGCGTCTGCATCTCGGAAATGATCTTGTCCACACCGGAGGCTTCCAGCTTTGACAGGAACTCCGGCAGATACTTGTCCGGATCCACCGAGCCACTGTCCAGGCTGGGGATGTATTCATCGACAACAGCCTTGCACTGTGCA
>ERZ773183.2790-NODE-2790-length-11045-cov-3.418744_pt1 | contig 11045 bp, 7 predicted proteins | sample MGYA00580532_ERZ773183 | MGnify/ENA primary metagenome ERZ773183 (study PRJEB29015, sample SAMEA2737791) | human gut metagenome | biome: human gut; feature: human-associated habitat; material: faeces | place: China | collected 2012 ... | reverse complement strand
TTTCTGTTATTTATACGGAAAGCCCTCAGGTAAAAAGGATAATGGCCGTGGGGATAATTCCCGGTGCGTTTTACGCCGTTATTGTCCTGTCCAATCCCTTTAACAGGCTTCTGTTTGATATAAACCGCAGTGACGGCTATACGAGAGGGCCGCTTATCCCGGTTACCTATCTTATTTTTTATGCCTATTGCCTTGCGTCGATCGCCCTCACTCTTGTGAACTACAAGAGAATAGACAGAAAAATCTACCGGATTCTGGCGGCCTTTCCGATACTTGCCGTAGCGGTCATCATAATCCAGGAAATGTACCCGGAGGTGATCCTGTCAGGCTCGGCTGCAACCTGCGCTCTTCTTATTATATATCTGCATCTGCAGAACAAGCAGATTTCCGTTGATTACCTGACAAATGTGCCAAACCGGCAGGAGCTTTTAAATATGCTCAAAATTATGATTAAGAAGGATCCGGGCCGGAGGTTTACGCTGTTGGTGGTATCCCTGCGGGATTTCCGTCAGGTGAATAATACCTGCGGGCAGCAAAAGGGGGATGAGTTCCTGAAAATGGTCTGCCGTTTCTTGTGTGAGGCAGGGCCTGCGGAAAATGTTTATCGCTTTAACGGGGATGAATTCGCTCTTTTGTTCCCCGAAGCTGAGGATGATAAAATACGCAGATGTGTGGAAACGATACAAAAGCGGATGGAACAGCCCTGGCAGAGCGGGAATTACCGGTTCCGGCTGTCCGTTGTTATGGGAGCTATCCGCCATAATGAGGAAGAGACGCTGGAGGATACGATCAGCGCCATCGAATATGCAGTTTTCCAGGCGAAGTCCGGCAAATGCGGATCGATCTGCTACTGTGACAGGGCTATGATGAAAAAGCTGGAACGGCGCACACAGATCGTCCGGATCCTGAAGGAACAGCTGGAGCAGCAGAGCTTTGAAATGTACTATCAGCCTATCTACAGCGTGGAAAAAGGCTGTTTTGCCCATGCGGAATCCCTGATGCGGATCCCGCATTCTCCTATCGGCCCCATTTATCCGGATGAGTTCATACCCATAGCGGAAGAAACGGGTCTTATTGTGGATATTACCTATGTAGTTCTGGATAAGGTATGCCGCTTCCTCAACCGGCTGCTGGAAAAAGAAATTCCCATAGAATCCATCCATGTGAACTTTTCCGCCATGCAGTTTTCCCAGCCGGATCTGGCGCAGCGTGTTTTGGAAATAATCAGCAGAAACCATACGCCCATGTCCGCCATAAAAATAGAATTCACGGAGAGCACGCTGGCGGAAAGCACACAGGCCGTCACGGAGTTCACCCTCCGGATGCTGGAGCATGGAATCAAGATGGGCCTGGATGATTTCGGGACAGGATATTCCAATATTGCGACGGTGATAAACATCCCCTTCGGAACGGTGAAGCTGGATAAAAGCCTGGTATGGGTATCCATGGAAAATGAGAAGTCCGCCCTTGCGGTGAAAAACCTGTCCCGTACCTTCAAGGAGCTGGGGATGAAGGTAGTGGCGGAAGGCGTGGAGACGGAGGAACAGAGAAGGCTAGTGGTGGATTTCGGCGTGGATCAGATCCAGGGCTATTTTTATGCGAAGCCAATGCCGGAAGGGGAAATGGAGGAATTCATGCTGCGAAGGGAATGGCCGGCGGAGTGATGAAGGCCGGAAATTCCGGATACATAAAGAGCCATATGGGATATAGTAATTATTAAGCCGCCTGGTTTCAGGCGGCTTAATGTGTTTTCTATTCCTCTTCCTTTTCCGTCAGTTTTTTCTTCTTTCTGTAATCCCCTAAGGAAATCCCAAAATGTTTTTTGAATTGGGTATAAAAATAATTGTTTTTCTCTATCCCCACCTTTTCCAGAATGCGTGACAAAGGCAGAGTACTGTTTTCCAGATAATAGGCTAAGGTGTCCATCCGCAGATCAAGGATATACTGGGCCACTGATTTCTGCTGGGAAGCCTTGAAAATCTGGCCTATATAATTGGGAGACAGTCCGATTTCTTCTGCAATAGAACTCAGGCAAAGGGCAGGATCGGAATATTCCCGGTCTATGATCTGACAGACACGCTGCGTGATCTGGTTGTTATTCTGCTGGGAAGAACTGTTTCGGGCTTCTTCTGTTCCGGCGCACATGGCCCGGATAAAGGTTTCCATATGGGAGGCAATGTCCCCGGAAATCTCCGAATCCTGCAAGGCGGCAAGAAACTCCCGCAGAAGGAAGGTGCCCTCTTCCTTCAGTCCGGGGAATTTTTGAAGGATATCTGTATAAATGGTGTAGGCCAGATGAATACTCCCTGATATGATTTCATTATAATCATAAGTAAAGAGCTGCTCCGTAATACGCAGATAGAGCTCCAGGGACTGCTCTGTCTTGGAACCTTCGATGGCCTGGCAGAGCTGCTCCGCTTTTTGGGTGGGAAACTGGAAACTGCCGGTGTCCATTTCATCCACCATGTATGGGGAAATAATACATCCATGTCCGTATTTCATTTTGAGCAGAAGAGAGTCCTTCATATTATGATACATGCTGGGAAGATGTTCAACCCCTTTGAAAAAGGTGCTGTAGGCGGCTGAAAGGGAGATATCCATACAGCGCTTCACATTTTCCTGTACATCCAGCAGCATTTTGTCCACCGTATTTCGGAAGATCCGGTAAACGGCGTCTTCTTCGCAGAGAATCAGCACTACGAATTTATCATTGTCACGGCTGAAAACCTGGCAGGGAAAATAGCCGGATGCAATTTCCTCCAGGATATTCACAATGGCGAAACGCAGCACCCAAAGTTCCTTTGGATTGTTTTCCGACAGAAAGCGGTCATAGCTGTCTATTTTCAGAACTGCCATACACAGAGTATCGGTGAGCAGCCGGCTTAAGTTCAGTCCATTAAGCCTGGAGGCGATTCGTTCCATGGAATCTGTGTTGTTTCCGGTAAGCAGGCTGTTAAGGCAGTCCTGGCGGATAGAATAGGCAGTTTCCCGTTTCATTTGCTCAAACTGCAGGTTCTGTTTTTTCATATCCTCGTAGGTATTGAGAATGAGGCGGAATTCCCGGGTCCCTTCCAGATCCGAGGGCAGATTTTCAACAGGTTCCCCTTTGATCATGTGGGTGATGGCCTGGATAGGGGAGTTCAGCCTCCTGGCAACGGAAAGGCAGATAACGCTTCCAATCAGGAAAACGCCGAGCATAATGCCGGCCCCTGCCAGGGAGGAGGTAAGGATATCCCTGAAAATGACGCCGGCAGGGATCAGGCTCATCAGATACCATTGGTATTTATTCCCCATGGTAGCGGACTGGAAATACCGGGTGTCCCCGATGGTTAAAAAACTGCCTTTTATCCCTGAGCTCCGTGAGTGATCAAGCAGCTGTCCATAAAGTATTTCATACAGCTGAGAATTCTGTTCCAGCAGGGGACTCAGCGCGGTGCTTATGACACAGCCATTCTTATCCATAATAACAAAATCCATTCTCATCCCATCCTCGAACTGGTTCATAGTACGCATGGAATCTGTGAGCAAAGAAGGATTTACATTGATAATGATGACATTCCTCAGGCCGTTTTCTTCTTTCGTGCTGTCAAATACAAGGTAGGAGAGCGTTTTAGCCACATGGGAGACGCCGCTGACCGAGCCGGGGATGGGGACTCCGGTATAAGAATCTGCAAAATCCGGATCTGTGACAAGGGCGGCGATCTGTTCATCCTTAAATTCCCCGCTGTGCAGCTGCTCCCCGCTTTTGGAGGAAAAGAAGAGATCCAGGGAAGCATTGTACAGATAAATGCTGTCCACAAAAGGGAGCGTCATGAGCTGTTTGTCCAATGTACGGCTTGCCAGGATGGGGATCATGGAATCGTGTTCCTTCATATTTAAAAAGGAAATGATATCTTTATCTCCGAAAAGAGCCTGTGTCAGCCGCTGGGCATTGTCATCCATCTGTGTGATGGTGTAATTGGTCTGGGAAAGCAGGTTCCTGTTAAAAGCCGTGGTGATGGACAGGGAAGTCCTGAAATAATTGGCTGTGAGAAACAGGGTCAGCAGAAATGTAATGATGACGGACAGGCCGAGCAGTGAAAAAAGAAGCGTTTTGAAGAAGCTTTTATTCTTAACCGGGGCAGAGATATTCTGTCCCTCTTTTATTTTTTTCATAATCCCCTCTCCTTATATCGGATTTATCTGTTTCCATTATATAAATTTTGCAGATAATCTTCAATCATTCCCCGGCTCTATTCTCAGATTTTAAAGAAATTGTTAAAAATCAGAGAGCCAAAGTGTTAAAAAACAGGGCGGCTGTCAGTTTTGTTTGTTGAGAAAACAGAGCGGGCTGCACATAATGGAGGCAGACAGGGGGAAGACGGAAGCAGTTCCGTTTTATACATTCCCCATAAAGAAATGGAGGAGGAAAGATGGGTTTGAACAGTAAAAAGAAAAAAGGCGTCAGGAAGCGTTCCCTGAAAAGGCAGCTTCCGTTTTATCTGATGATGGCGCCGGGATTATTTTTTATAGGCCTGCTGTTTTATCTGCCCATGCCGGGTGTGATACTGGCTTTTAAGGACTATAATCCTGTGGATGGGTTATTCGGCAGTAAATGGGTGGATCCGCTGTTTACAAATTTTGAATTTTTCTTTAAATCGGAAACAGCCCGCACGGTAACGGTAAATACACTTGTCTATAATACGCTGGAGGCCGTTCTTGTTACGGTATGTGCTGTGGCGCTTGCCATTCTGTTAAATGAAGTGGGAAACAAATATTTATCGGCAGCCTATAAAGGGGCCATCCTTCTGCCGACATTCCTGTCCTGGGTGGTCATTCAGTATATCTTGTTCGGCCTGCTCAGTGTGGATCGGGGAATTGTGAACCATGTGATAACCGGTCTGGGAGGAGAAGAAGTTTACTGGTACAGCGAACCGGCCTATTGGCGGGTGATTATGCCGCTGGCCTATGTGTGGAAAAACGTGGGCTATTATTCCGTCCTTTATGTGGCGGCCATTGCGGGAATCAATACGGATTATTATGAAGCGGCCCAGCTGGACGGGGCGTCCAAATGGCAGCAGATCAAATATGTGACTCTGCCCCTGATCCGGCCAACGGTAATTGTCCTTTCCTTATTATGGGTAGGCAAGCTGTTCAACGGCGGACTGGGCGACTGGAATGCTTTTTATACTCTGCCTAATGATGCGGGAGCGCTGTACAAGGCTACGGATGTTATCGATACCTATGTGTTCCGTTCCCTGAAGAAAATCAATGATTACGGAATGTCCGCAGCGGTGGGGCTTTATCAGTCCGTCATAGGCTTTGCACTGGTGCTTCTGTCCAATATGGTCATTAAAAAAATAGATCCGGACAGTGCGCTGTTCTGAGGAAGGAGAGAGAAAAATGAATAGAAAGAAAAAATTCGGACCTTCCAGGCTGCTGCTTCATCTTATTTTTATCCTGCTGTGCCTGATCTGCGTGATCCCTCTTTTGCTGGTGGTGGGGATTTCCTTCACGGATGAAACCTCCCTTATGGTGGACGGCTATCATTTTATCCCAAGGGTGTTCAGCGCGGATGCATATAAATATGTGTTCAGCGGAGCGGGTTCGGTGCTCCAGGCCTATGTGGTAACCATTGCGGTTACGGTTTTGGGAACAGGCCTGCATTTACTGGTAACATCCATGCTTGCCTACTCCCTGACGAGGGAAGAGGTCACTGCACGGGAAAAAATATCCTTGTTTGTCTACATCCCGGTGCTGTTCAACGGCGGTCTGGTTCCCTACTATATGCTGATGACCCGTTTCCTGCATCTGAAAAATACCATATGGGTACTGATACTTGCCAGCCTGGTTTCGGCAGTGAATGTACTGATTATGAAAAACTTTTTCCGGACGATACCGAATTCTCTGATTGAGTCAGCGAGGATTGACGGCTCCGGCGAAATCCGTACCTTTTTTACGATAGTCCTGCCCTTATCCACACCGTCCCTGGCTGCCATCGGTTTATTTGTGGCAATCGCCTACTGGAATGATTGGATGACCTGTTCCTTATACATAGAGACTCCAAAGCTTCATACGCTGCAGTATCTTCTGCAGTCATTGATGAACAACATCGGGTATCTGCAGTCCAATGCCCAGGCCTCCCGTTCCATTGAGCAGTCGCTGGGCACTCTGCCGAGCGAGGGTGCGAGAATGGCAACCTGTGTGCTTGCCATAGGGCCGATTATCCTGCTGTATCCCCTGCTGCAGAAGTATTTTGAAAAGGGGCTTACCATCGGGGCCGTCAAAGAATAGCGGCCGATATATCACGGAAAACTTATGGAACCGGCAGCGGTACCATATGTTATTATAAAATTATAGGAGGAAGGAAACATGAGAAAGAAAAGAATGATGGCGATCCTGCTGGCAGGCGCCATGGTAATGTCAACACTGGCAGGCTGCGGAAGCAAGGAAACTGCAGCAACGGAAACACCGGCCGCTTCCGGGCAGGCTGCTGAACAATCGGCAGCAGAAACCGGGGAAACACCGGCTTCGGAGAAAAAAGACGACGGTGAGATTGTGGAGCTGAGCTTTTATATGAGCAACGGCCCGGTCATTGACCAGGAACGGATCATGGAAAAAGCAAATGCGATTATTGAGGAAGAAATCAATGCACACCTGAATCTGATTTTGGTGGATGGGGCGACCTATGCGGACAAAATGAATCTGATGATCAATTCCGGCGATGCATGGGATCTGTGCTTTACCGCAAGCTGGGGCGGAATTAATTTCTTTGAGAATGCCGCAAAAGGGGCTTATGCGGATCTTACCGATCTGATTCCTGTGTATGCACCGGAAACCTATGCCAGAATACCGGAAGGCCTCTGGGACGGCGTAAAGGTGAACGGTAAGATTTACGGCCTTGTAAATTACCAGCAGTGGGGAGTGGCTGCAAGAAAAGGCTTTAAATTCCGCAGTGATATTGTGGACGAACTGGGATTTGACTGGAAAGCGGTTAAAGGAAAGCCTACCCTGGAAGTGCTGGAAATGATAGGGCCCTTCCTGGGAGAAGCCCTGGAAGCACATCCGGATATGATCGGCTTTGAAACCTCCTCCGGCTACAGCCTTTTTGCTAATGAGCCGCTTATGTGGGATATGGAAAATGTAGGTGACATGACGACCCCCGGCTGGGTACGCTTTGAAGAGCCGGATACGGTTATCAACCAGTTTGAGACGGAAGAATTTGCCCGGTATTGCGATATCATGCGGGAATGGTATGAAAAAGGCTACGTAAGAAAAGACGGCGCTACCGTAAAGGATACCTCTCCCGACAGAAAAGCAGCCAAATTCGTTGCCGAAGTGACCTATGGCTGGCCCGACAGCATTGATTTTGAAGGAAATGAGGATGCGGAGCATATGTCCATGTGTACTGTGGAGAACGGACCCTCTTACACCGTTTCCACCACCAGGACCGTGATTCCCGCAGCGGCAGGCTCCACGGCAGCCGTGGCGATCAATGCCCAGTCCCCTAATATCGAAAAAGCTCTGGAGCTGGTTGAACTTCTGAATACCAATGACGAATTATATCTGCTCATCACCCAGGGAGAAGAAGGCGTGGATTATATCTACGACGAAGAAGGCGTATTCACCCTGCAGGAAGGAAAATATAACTTTAACTATAACGAATGGCAGATAGGACAGTCCTACAGCCCGGATTTCACCAGGGCTCTTTATAACCGCAATGAGGCCGGCGAAAAACAGAAAGAGTCCCAGTCCGTTGTGTTTGCTGCGGATAGGGAAGCTGAAATCTCACCGGTTACCGGATTCACCTTTGATCCGACTCCTGTGAAGACCCAGCTTGCCAACTGTGCTTCCATAACTACAGAAATGATCCCTGCTCTCAGCTCCGGTTCCGTAGACCCCAAAAAGGCTCTTCCGGAATTCCTCCAGAGACTGGAGACGGCCGGCGTGAATGATATTATTGCAGAAAAACAGAAACAGCTGGATGCCTGGAAAGCGGCAAATTAAGAAATAAACAGACAGTGACCACTGCAGGCCGGGGAAACGGAAAACGGGTATCCCCGGCCTGCCTGTGATATGCGGGAGGTATAAAAATGATTCGTTTAGGTGTAATAGGTTACGGCGTCCGGGCTGATATGCTGATGGATGAATTGCTGACGCTTCCGGGGGAGGCGTGTCTTTGTGCCGTGGCTGACCGGAATCCGGAAAGGGTAAAGGCGCTTATGACAAAGAAAGGAAGCAAAGAAGCCCTTCATTCTTTCGAAATTGATAAGATTGACGGGATGCTTCGGAAATGCCCGATGGATCCGGATACCATACGGTTTTACCGGACAGCCGAAGAAATGCTGATGCAGGAGGAGCTGGATGGGGTACTGGTGGGGACGAACTGCAATACCCATACCCATTTCGCACAGCTGGTGATGGAGAAGGGAATCCCCTTATTCCTGGAAAAACCGGTAGCGGTGAGCAGGGAAGAAGCTGCGGTTCTGGAAAGGCTGGCAAAAGAGGCGAAAGCCCCTGTTGTGGTTTCCTTTCCTCTGCGGGTTACCCGAATGGTGCAGGAGGTTAAGAAAATTATAGATTCCGGTGTCATCGGTAAGGTGGAGCAGGTGCAGGCGTTCAACGATGTGCCCTACGGTTTCGTCTATTTTCATGACTGGTACCGGGATGAATCCATTTCCCACGGTCTGTTTCTGCAGAAAGCTACCCACGATATTGATGTCATCAATTATCTTACGGGTGAAATGCCGGTCCGTGTCTGTGCCATGAAATCCAAGCAGATTTATAAGGGAGACATGCCGGAAGGGCTGCGCTGCAGTGAATGTGACAGATGGGAAAGCTGTATGGACAGCACATATAATATTGAAAAGACCAGAAATGACATACCCCGCAGCGACTATTGTTCCTTTGCCGCGGATACGGGGAACGAAGACAGCGGCAGCCTGCTTTTGCGTTATGAATCCGGCATGCATGCCGTATATTCCCAGAATTTCTTTGCCAGAAAGGGGGCGGCCCGAAGAGGGGCAAGACTCTATGGCTATAAGGGAACGGTAGAGTTTAATTTTGCCGCGGATGAAATCAAGATCTATGATCATATGAGCGATCAGGTGACCGCAATCAAGGTAAATACCCCTCCGTCAGGCCATGGCGGCGGAGATAACGCCTTATGCAGAAATTTCCTGGATCTGATCCGTGGAAAGGCGGAGAAGTCCGCTGCACCCCTGGAAGCAGGGATTGCCAGCGTCCGTGTCTGCCTGGCGGCAAAGGAATCCTCGGAGGAGGAAGTTTTTAGAAACGTCTGAAAGGAAAGCAGCTATGCAGGAGAATTATCATCAGGATTTGAATACGGTCCGCGTAAATACCATGCCGGACAGAGCCTTTTATATCCCTTCCTGCCCCGGAGCGCCTACAGCGGAGAAGGAAGATAACGACAGGGTTATTCTGTTGAACGGAATGTGGAATTTCCGGTATTATACTTCCGCGAAAGACGCTTCGGGGCGGCAGGAAGGGACAGAACGGATTCCTGTGCCGTCCAACTGGCAGTTTTACGGATATGACAGCCATCAGTATGTGAATATTGATTACCCCATTCCTTATCTGCCCCCTTATGTCCCCAAGGAAAATCCCTGCGGCTGCTACAGCCGCAGCTTCCGGGTGGAGAAAACGGGAAAGGAACGGTTTTTCCTGAACCTGGAAGGCGCGGATTCCTGTCATTATGTTTATATCAACGACAGCTTCGCAGGCTACAGCCAGGTTTCCCATTCCACCAGTGAATATGAAATCACCTCTTTTCTGCAGAACGGAGAAAACCGAATCGCCGTTATGGTGCTGAAATGGTGCGACGGAACTTATCTGGAGGATCAGGATAAATTCCGGATGTCCGGTATATTCCGAGATATCTATATTCTGAAAAGACCGGAACGTTTTGTGTTCCATTATACCGTCAGGACCTTTATCAGGGGAGACGCCGGGGAAGTGAGGATTAACACGGAAGAGGAAGGGACAGATATCAGGAAAAGGATAACCTTATATGACAGGGAAGGGATGGCTGCGGCATCGGCGGAAGGGACACAACAGGAGTTTTCCCTTCAAATTCCGTCCCCCGTTCTCTGGAATGCGGAAAATCCTTATCTGTATACCCTGCGCCTTGAAACCGATGAGGAATGTATTCTGGATAAGGTGGGAATCCGGGAAATATGTGTGGAAGAAAAGCTTCTTCTGCTGAACGGTTCCCCGATTCTTTTAAAAGGCGTGAACCGGCATGAAAGCCATCCGGACACCGGTTATGTGTGCAGCCGTGAGAGGATGATACAGGATCTGCGTTTGATGAAGCAGTGTAATATAAATGCCATCCGTACCTCCCATTATCCGGACTGTCCGGAATTTTACCGCCTTTGTGATGAATATGGCTTTTATGTATGTGATGAAGCGGATGTGGAAACCCATGGGGTCTGGTCCTGCAGGGGAGAGCGTGACAATGAGATTTATAATCTGACCCAGAAGGATCCCCGTTTCCGCCTGTCTTATGTGGATCGGGCCGAACGTCTGGTACGAAGGGATATCAACCGCCCCTGCGTACTTTTCTGGTCGCTCGGAAATGAGAGCGGCTTCGGAGAGAATATCCTGGCGGCGGCCCGCAGGGTACGGAGCCTGGATGATACCCGTCCGGTGCATTATGAATCCACCCTTGTGTCACAGGAAGAGGAAGGGCTTTATGACTATGGAGAGTTGGATGTGGAAGGGATTATGTACCCGGAACGGGAAACCATTCATGCTTATTTTAAGGACGGTTTTCAGAAACCCCTGATCCTGACGGAATATGCCCATGCCATGGGAAACGGTCCCGGCGGGCTGAAGGATTATTTTGAGTTGTTTTATCAGTACCCTTCCCTGGCAGGAGGCTTTGTATGGGAATGGTGCTCATGCCATTGAGAGAAAGGGGGAAAACGGGGAAATACAATATCTGTATGGCGGAGATTTCGGGGAAAGCCTGCATGACGGGAATTTCTGTGTAGATGGTCTGGTGTGGCCGGACAGACGGCCTCATACGGGTCTGCTGGAATTGA
>ERZ773183.2764-NODE-2764-length-11123-cov-2.455186_pt1 | contig 11123 bp, 7 predicted proteins | sample MGYA00580532_ERZ773183 | MGnify/ENA primary metagenome ERZ773183 (study PRJEB29015, sample SAMEA2737791) | human gut metagenome | biome: human gut; feature: human-associated habitat; material: faeces | place: China | collected 2012 ... | reverse complement strand
AGTTTATGGCGAGTTTTCTATGTGTAGTAATGATAGTATCATGTCTTGCGTCAGCGGTTTCTTCTCAGGCGTCATGCGCCAGAATTCTTTTTGGAATGGGAAGAGATCATCAGCTTCCGGCAAGATTCTTCGGACATATAAGCACAAGATTTAAGGTTCCCAGTTATAATATTATATTGATCGGTGTGGTTTCTCTGCTTTCTTTGTACATAGATTTTGATCTGGGAACTACTATGATAAATTTCGGAGCATTGCTGGGGTTTACTCTGGTAAATATATCAGTATTTGTCCATTACTGGATGAAAGAATGCAGGAGAGGAATCAAGGCAGCTGTAAATTATATAGTGCTGCCGGCAGCCGGAGCGTCAGTGTGTATATCCTTGTGGGTTAATCTGGGGAGGAAAGCTCTTATTATAGGAAGCATATGGCTTGTAATAGGCGGGATAGTATTGCTTGTGACAATAAATAAGAAGAAAAAAGGATGTGTAAAAATTGATTGACGCAACTAAGAGCATTACAGCAGATATAATAATAAAGGGAAATGCGATTTTTACTGTAAAAGATAAAAAATTGATGAAAGGCGGCATTGCAGTAAAAGGAAATAAAATAATAGCTGTCAAGAATTATAAAGATATAAATAGATATATTTCAGCAAATACAGAAGTTTATGATTTTGGAGATTATCTGATAATGCCTGGATTTGTTGACGGTCATGATCATCTGTGGTGGGGTGCTGTAGCAGATAGTGATCATATGGTGGATCTGACATCCTCGACATCGGAGGAAGAGGCGGTTTGTATGATAAAGGATTATGCAGACTTCCATCCGGAAGAAATACGTATAAGGGGTTACGGCTGGTTTCCTGCCAATTGGAAGAATTCTCTGTTGCCTTCCAAGAATTCGCTGGATAGTATAATTCCAGACAGACCGGTATATATGAATTGTGCTGATGCACATACATGTTGGTTGAATAGTTTAGCTTTGAAAGAATCAGGATACCATACGGATATGAAAATAAAGAGTGGCTCAGTAGGAATTGATGAAAATGGAGAGCTGAATGGTCTTGTCTATGAACCTGAAGCATTGTCGTATGCATGGGAAAAAATGTATGATTTCCCTGAAGAACAGATGGAAGAAATCATGGAATCGTTTATGAAAGGACTTGCAGCTTATGGAGTTACTTCCCTCAGTGAAATGAGTGCAGACGAATATAGTCGTGCAAATTATGATAGATATAAGGTGTTTAAAAGAATGGCCGAGGCCGGGAAGTTTACCAGTAGGGTGCATGTATATACTGCTCTGATGGGATATACAGATTTTTCGGATGCCAAAAAGCTGGCGAAGGAATTTTCATCGGATGTTTTCAGGGTCAGTGGACTCAAAGGGTTTCTTGATGGTGTTACATCTACTTATACAGGTTTTTTAAAAGAGGAATATGCTGATAAGCCGGGAACATGCGGAGAAGGGGTGCCTCTCGTTTCAAAAGAAGATCTGGAAGACAGTGTTGTAGCAGCAAATGCGGCAGGACTTCCTGTCAGGATACATTGTATTGCGGACGGATCAGTAAAAATGGCATTAGATGCTTTCGAAGCGTCTGAGAAAGTAAATGGAAGACATGGACTGAAAAATTCTATAGAACATATCGAAACGATAGATCCGGAAGATATAAAAAGGTTTGTGAAGCTGGGTGTTATTGCGTCCATGCAAGGTGAACATCTGGCTTTGGATAATAACGAGAAAATCATAAGGGTAGGCAGAAAGCGATGCCGCTGGGCTTGGCCCATGAGGAGTATTCTTGATTCAGGAGTAACGCTGGCATTGGGAACAGATTTTCCGGTGGTACATTATAATCAATTTCCGGGTATATATGCAGCTGTTACGAGAAAAAATTATGATGGTTCTCACGCAGGTATACGAAACAAAGAAAATATAACCTTAGCAGAAGCTCTTATTGCTAATACCTTGGGTTCTGCAACGGTATACAATAGAGAACATGAGCTGGGAACACTGGAGGCAGGGAAATTGGCTGATATAATCGTTATAGACAGGAATCTTTTTGAGGTTGACAGCAGCCAGATAAAAGATGCACGAATAGTTTTTACTATGATGGATGGCAAAGTGACTTTTCGGGCAGAAAAGGGCTAAGATTATAAATTATAATAAAAAGAGGGCAGAAGCGATGATATATCGTAGAAGAACTGCCCTTTTTTATAGATATAAATGTACGATAAAATCAGATGCTGAAAATAATCAGCAAATATGATTCTGTTTTTTATCTTTTGATCAAATCAGTACGTTTTTGCAGTTGTATATTTAACTGTTATTTTTTTATGATAAATGATATACTATAGAAACGGCAAAACTTATTGTGAAAGATCGGGGGGATTCGATTGAGACGTAATTTTAATATTACATTTTTGATTTTAATAGTTGTACTTCTGTCCAATGCATTTAGGCGCGGAGCCTTTTCAGATCCTATGAACTGGCTTATGGGAGAGCTTATGATGCTTCCGGGAATAATAATCGGCCTGGCATTTCATGAATTTGCCCATGCTGCGGTAGCATTCAAGTTAGGGGATCCCACTCCTAAGATGCAGGGAAGGGTCACGATAAATCCTTTGGCACATATAGATCCTGTTGGACTTGCGGCGTTGCTGTTTGCAGGTTTTGGCTGGGGTGTACCGGTACAGATAAATCCTTCTAACTTCAAAAAAAGAAGACGGGATGAACTGCTTGTGTCTCTAGCGGGAGTTACCATGAACCTCGTAATAGCTATAGTGTTTGCTATCGTTGCTAAGATATTATATATGACTATGGGACCGAGTTTCCTGTCGGGAAGTGTGGGCAGTATACTGTGGATGATGATTATGTATGTTATACAGATAAATCTTGTTCTGATGATTTTTAATTTGATCCCTTGCCCGCCTCTTGATGGATTTTCGATTATATCTGAGATATTCAATATAAAGCACACAGAGATTTATTGGACTCTTTACAGATACGGAGATTGGATACTCATAGCACTCATAATCTTCGGAATAACAGGAAGAATAATTTCCCCATGTGTAAACTTTCTTTTCGGTATTTTGAGCAGTTTCATAATTTAAGTAAGGTAATAGATAAATGGAGTATTTGAATAAGCTGAACAAAGAACAGAGGGCGGCAGCCATGTATACAGAGGGGCCGCTCCTTATTTTGGCGGGAGCGGGAAGCGGCAAGACAAGCACCATGACTCACCGTATAGTGTATATGACAGAAGAAAAAGGTATCGATCCTTATAATATACTGGCCGTTACATTTACAAACAAAGCGGCGAAGGAGATGAAGGACAGGGTGGAAACTCTTATTGGGCATGGACTCAATTCATGGATATTGACATTCCATTCTGCGTGTCTGCGTATACTCAGAAGTCATGCGGAAGTGCTTGGATACGGCAGAGATTTTGCAGTATATGATCCTACAGATCAGAAGACCATGATAAAAAATATAATAAAGGAACTTGGTATAGATGCAAAGCGATATACCCCTTCCTATTTTCTCGGTATAATAAGCAAATGCAAGGAAAAGCCCATAACGGCGGAAGAATATACGAACGTTTACGGCGATGATATCAAAGCTAAAACAGTGGCTCAGGTCTACGGAATGTATGAAAGGGCTTTGAAGAAAAATAATGCTATGGATTTTGATGATCTTCTTTTGAATACTGTAAGACTTTTTAAAAAGGATGAAACGGTATTGCTCAAATATCAGAACAGATTCAGATACATAATGGTGGATGAATATCAGGACACTAACAGGATGCAGTATATGTTTATCAAAATGCTGGCAGAAGCACATAATAATATCTGTGTAGTAGGGGATGACGATCAGTGCATATATCAGTGGAGAGGGGCAGATATAAGGAACATACTTGAATTTGAAAAGGACTTTAAAGATGTGAAGGTAGTAAAACTGGAGCAGAATTACAGATCTACGTCAAATATCCTTGGTGCAGCTCATTCAGTGATTTCTAATAATAGGAGTAGAAAATCAAAGAAACTATGGACTGACCAGGATGCCGGAAATAAGATTGTATATTATAGAGCAGAGGACGAGCGTGATGAAGCATATTTTATAGCCAGTGAAATAAACAGGATGAAGTCTTCTGATAGGAAGTACAATGATTTCGCTATTCTTTACAGAACTAATTCACAGTCGAGAACCTTTGAGGAAGCCCTTTCAAGGAGGGAGATTCCTTATAGGGTTTTGGGAGGTCTGAGATATTATGACAGAAAAGAAATAAAGGATATAACTTGTTATCTCAGGCTGGTACAGAATAAGGCTGATGATCTTGCCCTTATTAGGACAATAAATGAACCAAAAAGGGGAATAGGGGGAAAGACTCTCGAGAAACTGAGAACTCTTGCTGCTGTCAGGCAGGAAAGTATTTTTAATACTCTGATGGACAGAGAAGTAATATCCTCTTTTTCTTCTAAAATATCTTCCAACATAGAGAGTTTCACAGAACTGATAAACTCATACAGCTCAGAAAAGGAAAATTTGAGGATTTCAGATATTTATGACGGACTTCTTGTCAAATCGGGATACCTGAAGGCGCTTGAAGAACAGAATACTCTTGAGGCCGAGAGTCGTATAGAGAATCTGATGGAGTTCAAATCAGTTATATATAATTATGAAGATGAAGATCCAAATATAACGTTGCCGGAATTTATGGAAAGAATCGCTCTTCTGGCAGAGGTAGATAATCATGATGCCGGGGAAAACGCTGTTGTACTCATGACCATGCATAGTGCTAAAGGACTTGAATTTCCATTTGTGTTTATGCCCGGCATGGAAGATGGGTTGTTTCCGGGATGGCGAGCTTTTGATAGGGAAGATGGTCTTGAAGAAGAACGCAGGCTTTGTTATGTAGGTATAACAAGAGCTAAAGAACGTCTGTGGCTGACGAGCGCAGAGAGAAGGACTCTTTACGGCAAGACTGACTATACGAGAGAATCGCAATTTTTGCGTGAACTGGATAAAAGTTTGATAGAGGGAGATGCTATATTTGAGAAGAAGAAAAGGGATGTGGGTCAGGGAGTATTTTCTGACGGCATAACTGAGGGAAGTTCATTTAAGCCTTTTGATCAATTGAAATATGCAAGGCAACAGATGAAGAAAAATTTGGAAGATAGCTCAGATGATTTGTTTGCAGGTGATATGGTATCGCATCCTAAATTTGGAGAGGGAAAAGTTCTTTCCTGCGACGGAAAGATTGTTCAGATCAGTTTTGACGGGGATGTGAAAAAACTGGCTGTAGGATTCGCTCCTCTCAAAAAGCTTTAAAGGAAGATATGAAAAAGAGGTATAGTCATATGGAAGACAAGCGAAAACTGATGGAAGAAAAAGTAGCTTTTTTAAACAAAGCTGCCAAAGTATATTATCAGGAAAGCAATGAGATAATATCAAATCAGGAGTACGATAAACTTTATGACGAACTGCAGGCTCTGGAAAATGAGACAGGAATAGTTCTTTCGAACAGCCCTACGGTTAATGTGGGTTATCAGGTGGTGAGCAACCTTCCTAAAGAGCGGCATCCTTCACCGATGCTGTCTCTTGATAAAACAAAGGATATTTCTGAACTTAAAGAATGGCTCGGAGAGATGGAGGGCTTATTGTCATGGAAACTGGACGGGCTGACTATAGTTTTGACATATGAGGAAGGAAAGCTTTTAAAAGCTGTTACACGGGGAGATGGCGTGGTCGGAGAAGTAATAACCAATAACGCTAAAGTCTTCGACAATATTCCCCTGGAAATACCGGAAAAGAAAAAAACGGTTGTAAGAGGAGAGGCTGTTATAAGTTATGATGATTTTAATGAAATAAATGATGCCATAGGAGATGCGGATGCGAAGTATAAAAACCCGAGGAATCTTTGCAGCGGGACGGTAAGGCAGCTTAACAATGAGATAACAGCCGGAAGGCATGTGAAATTTTTTGCATTTTCACTTGCAGAGGGTTACGATGCCCAGTTTCGGCATCAGCAGTTTGAGTGGATGAACAGGCAAGGATTTGAGACGGTAGATTATGTGAAAGTATCAGCCGGAACCGTGGAAAGTGAAGTTGAAAACTTTGAGGATCGTATAACGGATTTTCCTCTTCCGTCAGATGGGTTGGTACTGATTTTCGATGATATCATTTATGGTCGTTCTCTTGGTGCCACAGCTAAATTTCCGAGGAATTCCATAGCATTTAAGTGGAAGGATGAGACAAAGCAGACGTATCTTCGGGAAGTATTGTGGAATGTTTCAAGGACAGGACTTATAAATCCCATCGCAATATTTGAGCCGGTGGAGCTGGAAGGGACCACAGTCAGCAGAGCTTCTGTTCATAATCTCAGTATAGTAAGAGAACTGAAGCTGGGGATTGGTGACGAGATAAGCGTTTATAAAGCTAATATGATAATACCTCAGGTAGCAGAGAATCTGACTAAGAGCGGAACTGTCACCCCCCCTGATGAGTGCCCTGTATGCGGGAGCAATACTGTTATAAGAGATGATAACGGAGTTGAAACTCTTCACTGTCCTAATTCCCAATGTCCCGCAAAACGAATAAAAGCCTTTACACATTTTGTCAGCAGGAATGCCATGAATATAGAGGGGCTTTCTGAAGCAACGCTGGAAAAATTTGTGGATGAGGGTATGGTAAGAGATTTTGCCGATCTGTTTCAGTTGGAAAAGTGGCGAGAGAGAATCATCACCATGGAAGGTTTCGGAGAGAAATCCTTTGAAAATCTGATAAGTGCGGCCAAAAAAGCAAGTCATACGACGGCTGCCAGACTTCTTTTCAGTCTTGGGATACCTAATATAGGAGTGGCCAATGCAAAGATGATTGCTAAAGAATGTGGTAATGATTGGAGTAAGATATGCAGTCTTACCGAAGATGAGCTTGTTGCTATAGACGGCATAGGAGATATAATGGCTAAGGGGTATGTAGAGTTTTTTCATGACGAGGAAAAGCTGAGGATAATAGAATCACTGATGCCCATGCTTGATTTGCAAGGAGACGACTTGGAAGAGAAAAGCGATAAATTGTCGGGTCTTACTTTTGTCATAACCGGCAAGGTATATTATTTTGAAAACAGAGATGCTGTAAAGAATAAAATAGAAAAAGCAGGAGGTAAAACCTCTTCTTCCGTAAGCAGTAAGACAAGTTATCTTATAAATAACGATATATCTTCAGTTTCGTCTAAAAATAAAAAAGCAAAGGAATTGGGTATTCCTATAATAACAGAAGAAGATTTTTTGAAAATGATAGAGGAATGATATTATGCTAAAAACAGGAAAGTTAGACAGTGATCTGCTGAAGAAACTGGTATTTGATAAGATAACTTACAGAAGCGATAATGTTAAGGTCAGGCCGGGAATAGGAGAAGACTGTGCCGTTGTGGATTTCGGGCAATACGATTGTATTATGTCTACTGATCCCATAACGGCGGCTGTAAGTGATATAGGGCGGCTTTCAATTCATATAACATGCAATGATATTGCTTCTAATGGAGTGAGGCCTGTTGGAATAATGCTGGCGGTAATGCTTCCGGAAGGAACTACAGAAGAAGATGTGGAGCATATAATGGGGCAGGCTGCCCAGACAGCAGGAAGTCTGGGGGTGGAGATAATTGGAGGACATACTGAGATAACACCAGCTGTTATACAACCTGTAATAGTGTCTACTGCAATAGGCAGGACTATTTCAGGACATTCGCAGAGCGGCAATGATATGAAGCCGGGGGACTACATAATGATGAGTAAGTCCGTGGGGCTTGAAGGATGCGGTATTATAGCTTGTGATTACGAGGACCGACTCAGGCAAGCACTGACGGAAGATGAGATCAAAAAGGCGAAATCTTTTCTCGATATGGTGAGCGTAGTGGATGAAGGGGTTGCTGCAGGTATTGTCGGCACCCACGGTATGCATGATATAACTGAGGGCGGCATAATGGGCGCCATCTGGGAAATGTGCCAAATATCTCATACCGGTGCGCAGATCTGGCAGGATCAGATACCGATAGAGCCTGAAACGGAAAAGATCTGCAGTATTTTTAATATAGATCCTATGCGTTTGATTTCCAGTGGTTCCATGGTTATAGTATCATCTCCTGAGAAAAAGGATGCTATGCTTTCAGCTATGAAAGAGGCAGGAGTACGTTGTACAGTCGTAGGCAGGGTAGAAGAAGGTGATTTCGGGATCATGAAAAAAGAGGCGGACGGATTTTCTCAAATAGAGCCACCCTATGCTGATGAGATATATAAAGTAGTCGGAAAAAAGTAGTTTAAAATCCGAATTATCAAAACCCTTGACTCTTATTCATAAAAATAATATAATTACATAGATAAATTGCCTTTTGATGGTTCCGCTTGCATGGTTTGGGTCCTGCGCAATAGGACGCCGTGAACCTTGTCAGGTCCGGAAGGAAGCAGCAATAAGCGGAAGTTCTTATGTGCCGCAGATAAGCCTTCTCCTACGCCTGCGGAGCTTTCAAAGGGCAATTTATATTTTGCCTGTTTTCTCTTAACCATAAGACAGAGGAGTACAGGAACAAATTAAAAAGAGAGGACAGAGCATGTATACAGCGTTGTACAGAGCCTATCGTCCCGAGGTATTTGATGAGATACTGGGGCAGGAGCATATCGTAAAAATTTTAAAGAACCAAATAGATACGGACAGTACGAGCCATGCTTATTTGTTTTGCGGCACCAGAGGAACAGGAAAAACAACGACCGCCAGAATACTGGCAAAGGGACTCAATTGTATCTCACAGGAAGAAAGCAAGCCATGCGGTAAATGCAGTGTATGCATGAGTATAAAAGAAGGCACTTATTTAGATGTCGTGGAAATAGATGCTGCATCTAACAACGGTGTTGATAATATCAGAGAACTTAGAGAAAGTATCAAATATCCTCCTGCATCGGGGAGAAAAAAAGTGTATATCATAGATGAGGTTCATATGCTTTCTTCAGGAGCTTTTAATGCATTACTTAAAACCCTTGAAGAACCTCCCGAATATGTAGTTTTTATATTAGCTACTACAGAACCGCAAAAGCTTCCGGCAACCATATTATCAAGATGTATGAGACTTGACTTTAAAAGAGTGCCTGAAACTTTGCTTATAAAGGGTATGGACGATATCTGCAGGAAGAGAAATATAAATGTGTCAGAAGATGCGCTGAGAATAATAGCGGCTAATGCCGACGGATCTGTGAGGGATGGTCTGAGTATATTGGATCAGTGTATTTCGGGAGGAGATACCGAGGTCGGAGCAAAAGATGTTTTGGAATTTCTCGGGGCCTCGGGTGAAGAAACTTTTATGGAACTTACAGATATGACAAGAAAGGGAAAGACGGCCGATGCACTGCTCCTTATAGATCGAGTGCTGTCTGACGGAAAGGATGTCAGACAGTTTATGAGAGACTGGGTCAATCATTACAGAAATCTTTTGATGACTAAGTTTATAAAGGATCCTCAGAATATCATAAATATGTCTGCGGAGAATATAGACCGGATAAGAAAACAAAGCAGCAGCATAGATATTACAGATATAAACAAGGGGATATTGGAATTATCAAAGACAATGAGGGAAGCCAAATGGTCGACTCAGCCAAGGATACTCTTGGAGTTGGCTGTAGTGAATCTTTCTTCGGAGATGAAGAATATTCCGGAAAAAGACGTATCTGCGCAGAGGTCTGTATATTCATCAAACAATGATAACAGCCAATATGAGGCTTCGGCTAAAACACCGGGGGACACGATGAATACTGATATTCATAGTGCTGATAAAATATCTTCCGGTAAAAATTCAGATGATACGGAAGTATCCGCAGACAAACATTCGTTTGATTATGATGCTGTATGGAAGGCTGTATTTGAAGATGGAGAAGCAGCTAAGGGAAGTTTTTATATAATCGGCAGCGGTAGTATGCTGACAGATATAGGCGAGCATGAATTTACCGTGACAGCGGGATCTGAACATGTAAAAAAACATGCAGAGAAGAACCGGGAGCTTCTGGAAAATCTCATGGAAAAGCATACAGGTAGGAGACGGGCCATGAGACTTGAATTAAATGGCGGAAATATGACTGCCGGAAAGAATAAAACAATAGAGGATGTGGCCAGACAAGCTGAAAGCGTTCTCGGTATAGATGTAGAGATACAGTAATTTATTTGGAGGAAATTGATATGGGAAAAGGAATGAGAGCCGGTAAAAAGCCTAAGGCGCCGGGTATGGGAAATATGCAGAAGCAGATGCAGCAGATGCAGGCGATGCAGAGAAAGATGGATGAGCTTCAGGCGGAGATAGACGAAATGGAAACGGAGGCATCTTCGGGAGGAGGAGCTGTTACAGTGAAGGTTTCCGGAAAGAAAGAAATAAAAGATATACAAATAAAACCTGATGTTGTCGACCCCGATGATATCGAAATGCTTCAGGATCTTATTATGGTGGCTGTTAATGAAGCATTGAGACAGATGGAAGAAATCTCGCAAAATGAGATGAACAAGCTTACCGCCGGACTTGGCATACCGGGACTGTAAAAAATGAAATATTATGCTAAACCTTTAAATAAACTGATAAATGAGCTGTCAAAACTTCCGGGGATAGGAGGAAAGACGGCGCAGAGACTTGCTTTCCATATTTTATCTATGGATGATAAATCGGCTGCGGAGCTGGCGGGATCTATAACTGATGCAAAAAAATCAATGACATACTGTTCCGTATGCGGCAATCTTACTGATACAGATCCATGTGTAATATGCTCTGATGAAAGTCGGGACAGAAGTATTATCTGTGTGGTGGAAAGTCCTAAAGATGTTGTAGCTATGGAGAAGATCAGGGAATACAGAGGATATTACCATGTTCTTCACGGCGCTATTTCTCCTATGGATGGAGTAGGCCCTGATGATATAAACCTCAAAAGTCTGATAGTCAGACTTCAAAATGAGGAAGTAAAAGAGCTGGTGATAGCTACCAATCCAAATATCGAAGGGGAAGCGACAGCTATGTATATCGCCAGACTTATAAAGCCTTCCGGAATAAGAGTTACAAGGATAGCTCATGGTATTCCTGTAGGAGGAGATCTGGAATATGC
>ERZ773183.2754-NODE-2754-length-11156-cov-2.851815_pt1 | contig 11156 bp, 7 predicted proteins | sample MGYA00580532_ERZ773183 | MGnify/ENA primary metagenome ERZ773183 (study PRJEB29015, sample SAMEA2737791) | human gut metagenome | biome: human gut; feature: human-associated habitat; material: faeces | place: China | collected 2012 ... | reverse complement strand
AAAATGACAGCGGCAGTATCCTGCATATCTATAAGGCGGATAACGAATATGATGAATGCCGCTTTGTGGCAGAAAAAATTCTGGAGCTGGAAAAGCAGGGCAAGACCAGAAACCAGATGGCTGTTTTGTATCGCACCAATGCACAGAGCCGCGCGGTGGAGGATCAGATGGTGAAGCGCGGGATTCCCTATCGCCTGTTCGGCGGCGTGCGCTTCTATGAACGAAAGGAAATCCGAGATATTCTTTCTTATTTAAAGGTGCTTGCGAACCCTGCGGATACGATTGCTCTCAGAAGAATCATCAATGTACCTAAGCGCGGCATTGGCGAAACCTCTCTGGATAAGCTGGCTGCTTTTGCAGATGAAAACGGGCTTTCTCTTTACGGCGCACTGAGCCGTCTGGATGAAATTACTACGCTGAAAACAAGGGTGGCAAAATTCAAGGATTTCTATGGCCTGTTTGAACAGCTGCGCGCCGATGCGGATGGACTTTCCGTTTCCGAATTGATTGACGCCATTGTGAAGCGGACGGGCTATTTACAGCTGCTGATGGCAGAGGGGACGGATGACGCGCTGAACCGTATCCAGAATATTGATGAATTTGTGAATAAAGCGGCGGAATATGATAAAGCTAACCCCGAAGGCAAGCTGGAAGGCTTTCTGGAGGAGGTTGCTCTCGTTGCGGATATTGACAGCTATGAGGAGGGAGAGGAAACCGTTGCCCTCATGACACTGCACAGCGCGAAGGGTCTGGAATTCCCCTATGTTTTCATCATCGGTATGGAGGAGGGAATTTTCCCCGGCTTCCGTGCGGTGATGTATGGCGGCGAAAAGGAAATTGAGGAGGAACGCAGACTTTGCTATGTGGGCATTACACGTGCGAAGGAGGAGCTTTACCTGACGCACGCAAAAAGCCGCATGCAGCATGGGATTACGCAGTATAATCCGCCTTCTCGCTTCCTGAAGGAAATTCCTGCGGATTTGGTAGATATGCCGACCAGACAGATTTCCGATATGGCGAAAAAATATGATGCCATGACGCAGAATAAGCCTGCTCTCGGCAGAAAGAATGTGCTGCCCCCGACAGCAAAATTCGGCGGGGTCGGCATGAAAAAGGAAATGCCTGCGCCCAAGGATTTCAAGCTGAGCTACGGCGTGGGGGATAAGGTGCGTGCGCCGAAATACGGCATTGGCACAGTGGTTTCCATCAATAACGGCGGCGCAGATTTCGAGGTTACCGTTTCCTTTGGCGCAAAGGGGACGAAGAAATTCATGGCGCGCTTGTCGAAGCTGATTAAGGTAAGCGAATAAGCAGAGACGGTGAGGGATGCGATATGACAGAGAGAATAAAATATCTGGTGGAGCAGTTGAACCGGGCGGCGAAGGCATATTATCAGGAGGACAGGGAAATTCTTTCCAATCAGGAATATGATGCGCTGTATGACGAATTGGCTGCACTGGAACAGAAAACAGGCACGATTCTTGCGAACAGCCCCACGCAGAAGGTTGGCTATACGGTGCTGAGCAATCTGGTGAAGGTGGCGCACGAAAGCCCGATTCTTTCCTTGGATAAAACGAAGGAAACGGCGAAGCTTGTCAGCTTTCTGGGGGATAAAGCAGGGATTTTATCATGGAAGCTGGATGGACTGACGATTGTGCTGAAATATAATCATGGGAAGCTGGAGCAGGCAGTCACGCGCGGAAACGGCGAAATTGGCGAGGATGTGACGCATAACGCCCGTGTGTTCCGCAATGTGCCGCTTTCCATTCCCTTTCAGGGGGAGCTGGTGCTGCGCGGCGAGGGGGTCATTCCTTACAGTGAATTTTACCGCATCAATGAGGAGCTGGGCGAGGAGGAGCAGTATAAAAATCCCCGTAACCTTTGCAGCGGCACGGTGCGGCAGTTAAACAGCGAGATTGCCGCAAAGCGAAATGTGAAATTCATTGCCTTTACCCTGGTGCGTGCCGCAGGCAGAACCCTTTCGGACAGCAAGGCAGAAAATATGGCCGAAATGGGCTTTGATGTGGTGGAGCACTGCATGGTGACGGCGGAAACGGTTGCCGCTGCGGTGGAGGAATTCCGCGATAAAATCGAGCAGAACGACATTGCCTCTGATGGACTGGTGCTGACCTTTGACAGCATTGCCTATAGCCAAAGCCTTGGCAGAACGGCGAAATTCCCCAAGGATTCCATTGCCTTCAAATGGGCGGACGAAATGGCGGAAACCACTCTGCGGCAGATTGAATGGAACACCTCTCGTACGGGGCTGATGAACCCTGTTGCGGTGTTTGACCCCGTGGAGCTGGAGGGCTCAACGGTGAGCCGCGCAAGCCTGCATAATGTCAGCATTTTGAAGGAATTGAAGCTGAGCATCGGGGATACGATTAAGGTCTATAAGGCGAATATGATTATCCCTCAGATTGCGGAAAATCTGACGGGAACGGTTTCCACGGCGGAAATTCCCAAGCACTGCTTTGTCTGCGGCGAGGAAACGGAAATCCGTAAGCTGCGCGACGGCGAAGCGCTTTACTGCACTAACCCGAACTGTTCCGCACAGCGGATACAGGCACTTAGCCATTTTGTTTCCAGAGATGCCATGAATATCGAAGGGCTTTCGGAGGAAACACTGAAGAAGTTTCTGGAAAAGGGCTTTGTGGAGAATTATCCTGATTTGTTCCGCTTGGAAAAGCATCAAGCGGAAATCACAGCCATGGAGGGCTTTGGGGAGAAATCCTATCAGAATCTGATTGCATCTGTGGAAAAGGCGAAAACCGCCGAGCTGCCGAACTTCATCTATGCGCTGGGCATCAACCATGTAGGGCTGCGAAATGCAAAGCTGCTCTGCAAGGAATTTGATTATGATTTGGAGAAAATCAAGGCGGCAACGGAGGAGGAGCTTGTGCAGGTGGAGGGCTTCGGCGAAATCATCGCACACAGCATTGCCTATTATTTCAGACAGGAAGCGCATCTGGCACTGCTTGCGGATGTTTTGCAGTATCTTTCCTTCCAAGAGGCAGAGCAGGCAGAGACCGGCGAAAGCCCTCTGGCAGGGCTGACATTTGTTGTGACGGGGGATTTGGAGCAATTCGCCAACAGAAAGGAATTGCAGGCACTCATTGAAAAGGGTGGCGGCAAGGTGACGGGCAGTGTCACCAAAAAGACGAATTTCCTCATCAATAATGATATTCATTCTGCATCCTCGAAGAATAAAAAGGCGGCAGAGCTGGGGATTCCCATTCTCAGTGAGCAGGATTTTATAGATAAATTTTTAAAATAATGAGATAGGACAAAAAGCGGCTTCTGGAGAAAAAGTCGCTTTTTGTCGTCATTTGTCACGAAATCCGGCTGTTTTTTTGTTTATTAAATCTATAGATTTTTTCTATTTATTTTGCTATACTCATTAAAAATACATTAGGATTTTAATAGCAGCGATAAGGATTCCTGATTTGCTGCTTTCTTATGCGCTTTTTTGCATGAGAATGGGAGGGAAGGCAATGAATTTAAACCAGTTGTATTATTTTAAAACGCTGGCAGAATTGGAGCATTACACTAAGGCGGCGGAAAAGCTGAATATTTCTCAGCCGACGCTCAGCCACTCCATTTCTTCCATGGAAAAGGAACTGGGGGCAAATTTGTTTGAAAAGCAGGGCAGAAATGTTGTTTTGACAAAATATGGGCGGATTTATATGTTCTATGTGGAAAATGCCCTGACACAGCTTGAATTGGGGAAAAACCAGATTGAACGATTGGTTTCCGAGGGGGGCGGACACGTTGGACTGGCGTATATGACATCGGTCGGGACGAACTTTGTCCCCGGACTGATTGCGGGCTTTTTGGATGATCCACAGAATAAGAATATCTCTTTTTCCTGCTATGAGGGCAACACGAAAACGCTGCTGTATAATCTGAAACGAGAAAAATATGATCTGGTTTTCTGCTCCATGGTGGAGGCGGAGAGCGATGTGGAATTTATTCCTGTTTTCGAGCAGAGCCTTGTGGTTATTTTGCCAGAGGGGCATCCCTTGGAGGATAGAAAGAAGGTAACGATTCAGGATATTTGCCCGTATCCTCTCATCAGCTATACGAAGGAAAGCGGCATGCGCCGTATCATTGATGATATGTTTACAAAGGCGCAGATTATGCCGAATATTCTTTGTCAGTTTGAAGATGTCAATTCTATGGCAGGTCTGGTTGAGAAGAATCAGGGGATTGCCATTGTAACGGATAGCCAAGCACTGCGTAACTATAACGTCACCAAGCTGGAGTTGGATACGCCATATTCCCGCAGAATGGTTTATATGGCGTATGTGCTGAATCGGTATCTGCCGCCGGCGGTGGAAAAATTCAAGGATTACACCATTCAGCGGACAAAGACAAAGAAATAAGCAAACAGGATTTAAGGGAAGGAAATAGAAATGCTGCAGGATTTAGAATACGGAAGATTAGAAAACGAGTTTCGCCATACGGCACCTGTTGCCACGGCGAAGGTGGTCTGCGCACAGGGCAGCCGGCTATTGGTGAAACGTAAGGAAGATGATACATTGGTTTTGCCGACCTATGCGGAGGTAATGGCATGGGCGAAGGAAAAAGGCTGGACGCATTGGTATGAAAACGAGGTACAGTATGTGTTCCGCATGCAGGAGGAGGATTACTTCATTTGGATGGGCGAAGCAGGTGCGCCTGCGGATACGTCCTTCTGCTATGAGCCTGCCATGACACTGCGGCAGGTAAAATCCAAAAATATCTGCTATGCCATGATGACGGCGTGGCATTTATTTGACTGGTATCGCAGCAATCGTTTCTGCGGACGCTGCGGTGCGAAAACAAAGCATGACGAGAAGGAACGCATGATGCGCTGTCCGGAATGTAATAACATGATTTTTCCTAAAATTGCGCCCTCTGTCATTGTCGGCGTGACGCATGGGGATAGATTGCTTCTGAGCAAATATGCCAACCGCAGCTATACTCGATACGGCATGATTGCAGGCTTTACGGAGATTGGCGAGACGGTGGAAAAAACCGTGCAGAGGGAGGTTATGGAGGAAGTCGGTCTGAAGGTAAAAAATATTCGTTATTATAAAACACAGCCCTGGGGTGTAACGGGCGGCTTGCTTTTGGGGTATTTCTGCGATCTGGACGGAGAGGGTGAGGATATCACGCTAGACCGAGAGGAGCTGGCGATGGCTGAATTTTTTCCGAGAAATAACCTCCCTGCACACGATGACGGCATCAGCCTTACAAGAGAAATGATGCGCATGTTTGAGGAAGGCAGAGAGCCGAAATAACGAGGAGAATGCCGAATGAACGAGAGGCTTAGGTACGAATCTGTTCTCCGGAAAGAAAACATTGGTCGAGGAAATGGGCTATGATACCTTTGAGGCGCAGCTTGCCATGTCCTCGCGATATTACAAAAAGCACTTCTTTGAAGGCGAATAAGCAATCAAAAAGAGACTCTGAAAGGAGTCTCTTTTTTCATGCTTTCGTTAATCTTCGTTATCGCCGTAGCGGGTATCCTCGTTAAAGTTAGGAATCATATCAATGCCGCGGTTTGCATCGCCGCCTGCGTTTTTGCCGAAGTGATAATCATTCCCCGGCAGGATAGCATTCAGAACAATGCCTGCGATTGCCGCAATGGCGAGGGAGGTCAGAGTGATATCTGTGTTGGCAACATTGAAGGTCAGTCCATCGGAGAAGCCCAGACCGCAGACAAAAATCACACCTGCGATAATCAGGTTGCGGGATTTTGTGAAATCCACGCGGTTTTCTACTACGTTACGCACGCCGATTGCGGAAATCATACCATACAGCATGAAGCTGACACCGCCGATAATCGCAGAGGGCATAGAACCAATCACCTCTGCCATTTTGGGGATAAAGCTCAGGATGATGGCATAAACCGCAGCAATGCGGATGACCTTGGGGTCATGCACCTTACTCAGCTCCAGAACGCCTGTATTTTCGCCATAGGTGGTATTGGCTGGGCCGCCCACCAGTGCGGACAGGGAGGTTGCAAGCCCGTCCCCAATCAGGGTACGGTGCAGACCGGGGTCTTCAATCAGATTTTCACCGACCGTTGCGGAAATGGCGGACATGTCACCGATATGCTCCATCATGGATGCAAGCGCGATGGGTGCCATTACCAGAATGGCGGAGATGTTGAATTTGCACAGAGAAAATTCGGGCACGCCTACCATGGGGGCAGCCGTGATATTTGTAAAATTCAGAATTGCAGAGCCGTCTGCATTTGTCATACCCATTGCATTGAAAATCAGAGCCGCAATATAGGAAATGACAACGCCCATCAGGATAGGGATAATCTTAAACATGCCCTTGCCCCAGATATTGAAAACAACGATGGTTGCAAGTGCGATAAAGGCAAGCAGCCAGTTTGTGGAGGCATTGCTGACAGCGGAGCCTGCCAGACTCAGACCGATACAGATGATAATCGGGCCTGTTACAACAGGGGGAAGAAAACGCATAACCTTTTTTACACCGATTAGGCGAATGATGAGAGCAAGCACCAGATACAGAAGCCCTGCTACCAGAATTCCGCCGCAGGCATAGGAAAGCTTTTCGGCATTGGAAATATTGGCAAAAGCACCTGTGTTCAGCTTAGAGATGGTAGCAAAGCCGCCAAGGAATGCAAAGGACGAGCCGAGGAAGGCAGGAACCTTGCCCTTAGAGCAGAAATGAAACAGCAGTGTGCCGACACCGGCGCAGATAAGCGTAACCTGTACATGCAGAACGTCCTCGCCAAAATAGCTGTTTACCAGAATGGGAACGAGAATTGTTGCGCCGAACATGGCAAACATGTGCTGTAGGCCTAAAAGTAACATTTTCGGAACGCCTAAGACCGAGGCGTTGCGGATGATTCCGTTGTTTTCGTTCATAAAAAACTTCCTCCTGTTATGATAATGGATGATAACAAAATAGACTGTCGGGGCAGATAGACGCTGTAAGTGGCTAACCCACGGACAGAGCCGTGTATATGAGCAGGCTATGCCTGTGAATCGTAGAATTTGCTGTGAAAACAGCAGATAGACGCTGTAAGCGGCTAACCCACGGACAAAACCGTGGGTATTATACCATAGCTATAGGAGAAAGCACAATGTAAAATCAAACGATTTTTAGAAATTTCTGTCAGAATCAGTCTGTATGTGAGGCATCATAGTATGCCTGAATTTCTTCCGGCAGGCGGTCTGGCAGCAGCTCATGGATTCTGTCCTCATTGCCGTCCGCAAGAGCCGTTTCGTAATACCAGCATTTGAATTTCAGCATGGCGAGCGCCTTTTCCATGCGCTTGATTTCCTTTTCACATTCCAGCTTCTGCTTCTGAATCAATTCCAGACGCTTGGGATAGGTTTCACTGCCCTCGGTACACCATTGCATAAACTGCTTGATGTTTTTGATTTCCATGCCGGTTTTTTTCAGACATTCCACCAGCCGCAGGGCTTCCAGCTCCTTGGTATCAAAATGGCGGATGCCGCCGCTGCGCTTGATTTCGGGGAACAGTCCCTCCTTATCATAATAGCGCAGGGTGGAAACGGGTAATTGGAACAGTTCGGATACCTGACCGATGGTATACATAAGAATCGCCTTCTTTCATGAAAATAAAATTTAATATTTACCTAAAGTTAGGTTTAGGTGTTAAAGCGATCGTAGCATAGGAGCAGGAGACTGTCAAGCGAAGAAAACCGCAAAAAAGCAGGCTCGGTTATGGATGTCATAATCGAGCCTGCTTTTATAGGAGAAGGTTTTCCTTTTTCAGTATTTGTTATTTTCGCTTTATGCGTTAATGGCATCGCAGATGCGCTTGCCCATTTCCTTTGTGCCGATTTTTTTGGTGCCTTCGCTGTAGATATCGGGGGTTCTGTAGCCTGCATCCAATACCTTTGTGACAGCATCCTCAATCGCCTGCGATTCTGCAACCAGACCGAAGGAGAATTTCAGCAGCATAGCGGCGGAAAGAATAGTTGCGATGGGGTTTGCCATATCCTTGCCTGCGATATCGGGGGCGGAGCCATGGATGGGCTCATACATCCCGAATGCGCCGTCCGCCAGACTTGCGGAGGGCAGCATCCCGATAGAGCCGGTAATCTGGCTTGCTTCATCGGAAATAATATCCCCGAAAATATTAGAGGTTACGATAACATCGAAATGCTTGGGATTTCTTACCAGCTGCATTGCAGCATTATCCACATACATGTGATCTAATTCCACCTCAGGGTAATCCTTTGCAACCTCTGTCACGGTTCTGCGCCACAGCTTGCTGCTTTCCAGAACGTTTGCCTTATCAATGCTGGTAACGTGCTTATTGCGTTTCATAGCGGCTTCAAAGGCCTGTACGGCAATGCGTTTGATTTCAAATTCGCTATATGCTTCAACATCATACGCTTCTTCGCCATGCTTGCCTTCACGATAGCCGCGCTCCCCGAAATAAATGCCGCCTGTCAGCTCTCTGACAACCAGAATATCCAGACTGTCGCCGATGATTTCTGGTTTGATGGGGCTTGCGTCGCTCAAAGCCTTATGGATGATGGCAGGGCGCAGATTTGCATACAGCCCCAAACTGCTGCGCAGCTTCAGCAAAGCACCTGCTTCGGGGCGGAGATTTGCCGGCAGATGATCCCATTTCGGGCCGCCAACCGCACCCAAGAGGATGGCATCACTGTTTTTGCAGGCCTCTAAGGTTTCCTCAGGCAGTGGCTCGCCATACGCATCATACGCACAGCCGCCTGCCGGCTTTTCATTGAATATAAAGTCATGACCGTATTTTCTGCCGATGCATTCCAATACGCCCATGGCTTCAGTCACAACATCGGGGCCGATGCCGTCCCCCTTTAATACTGTAATATGATAAGAACCCATTTTCTTCACCTTAACCTTCGATTTTTTCCTTTGTATATGTTACCAGACCGCCCGCAGCCATAATCCTCTGCATGAATGCAGGGAACGGCTCAGCCTGATAGGTTTTGCCCTTTGTTTCGTTTGTAATCACGCCTGTGTTAAAATCAATAGATACGGTATCGCCTGCGTCAATATCATTTGCGGCTTCCTCACATTCCAGAATCGGCAAGCCGATATTGATGGCATTGCGGTAGAAAATTCTGGCGAAGGTGGAGGCAATGACGCAGGAAATGCCTGCACATTTGATTGCCAGAGGGGCATGCTCACGAGAGGAGCCGCAGCCGAAATTCTTTGTGGCTACGATAATGTCGCCTTCCTTTACGTTGTTTACGAAATCCGCATCAATATCAATCATGCAGTATTTTGCCAGCTCCTCGCCGCTGGATACGTTCAGATATCTTGCGGGGATGATAACGTCTGTATCGACGTTATCTCCGTATTTAAAGACTTTCCCTTTTGCTGTTTCCATTATTCCATCCCTCCTGCAATCTTTTCGGGGTCTGCAATATAGCCTGCGATGGCAGATGCTGCCGCAACTGCGGGGCTTGCCAGATACACTTCACTTTCTGTATGACCCATTCTGCCGACAAAGTTTCTGTTCGTTGTGGATACGCAGCGTTCGCCTGCTGCCAGAATCCCCATGTGCCCGCCAAGGCAGGGACCGCAGGTAGGGGTGCTGAAAATTGCGCCTGCTTTTACGATATCCTCTACATAGCCAAGACGGATGCAGTCCAGATAAATCTGCTGTGTGGCAGGAATAACGATGGTGCGTACCTTGGGGTGTACCTGTTTGCCTCTGAGAATTTCTGCCGCAATCCTCATATCGTTCAGTCTGCCGTTGGTGCAGGAGCCGATGACTACCTGATCGATGGCGATTTCACCTGCTTCGTCAATCGTTTTTGTGTTTTCGGGCAGATGAGGGAAGGCAACGGTTGGTCTCAATTTGCTTAAATCAATCGTATAAACCTCGTCATATTCCGCATCGGGGTCTGCCTCGTAAACCACAGGCTCTTTTGTGGAATGTTTCTTTACATATTCCATTGTTTTTTCATCCACGGGGAAGATGCCGTTTTTCGCACCGGCTTCAATCGCCATATTCGCCATGGAGAAGCGGTCATCCATCGTCAGATACTGAATTCCGTCACCGACAAATTCCATGCTGCGGTACAGTGCGCCATCCACACCGATCATGCCAATGATGTGCAGAATGATATCCTTGCCGCTGACCCATTTTGCAGGCTTGCCTGTCAGCACGAATTTGATGGCACTGGGCACCTTGAACCATGCTTCGCCGGTTGCCATGCCGATTGCCATATCGGTGCTGCCGATGCCCGTGGAGAACGCACCCAATGCGCCGTAGGTACAGGTATGGGAATCTGCGCCGATGATAACCTGACCGGGAACAACAATCCCTTTTTCGGGCAGAAGGGCGTGCTCAATGCCCATCTGTCCAACGTCGAAGAAGTTCTTCACTTCCATATCATAAGCAAAGGTACGGCAGGCCTTGCACTGCTCTGCCGCCTTGATGTCCTTGTTGGGGGTAAAGTGATCCAGAACGATAACCACCTTATCCTTATCAAAAACCTCCTTTGCGCCTGTTTTCTGAAATTCCTTCAAAGCAACGGCGGTTGTGATGTCGTTGCCCATAACAATATCCAATTTTGCCTGAATCAGCTGTCCGGCTTTTACGCTTGCTTCCCCCGCATGGGCTGCAAGAATCTTTTGTGTCATTGTCATTCCCATGATGCTATCCTCCAAAAATTTCTTTTGTACTCTCTTACTCTTTTCTTATCTGATAATCTTGTTTGTTGTGCTCACTACCGCACGCAGACCGGATTTTGTGATATTGCTGGATGTGCCTGCGCCGAAATATATGCCGCCTTCGTTATCGGCAATCTGGATATAGGAGATTGCACGGGATTTTGTGCCGTGGGACATGGAATGTTCTCTGTAGTCCACAACCTCCATCACGATATGGAAGTAGTCCTCGATGGCATGGCAAAGAGCGGAAATAATGCCGTTGCCGGTGCCTTTCAAGGTAAGGGGCTTGCCGTTGAAGTTACATTCTGCCTCAATGGCAACGTCCTCGTGGTTTTTCAGAACGATTTCCTTATAAGTAACCAGCTCCAGAGGGGCTCTGCCGTCTACATAATGGTCGATGAATGCTTCGTAGATATCAGCAGGTGTCAGATCCTTATGCTGTCTGTCGCTCATGCTTGTGGTAACAGTGCTGAAATCCTGCTGGAAGG
>ERZ773183.2736-NODE-2736-length-11249-cov-2.883777_pt1 | contig 11249 bp, 12 predicted proteins | sample MGYA00580532_ERZ773183 | MGnify/ENA primary metagenome ERZ773183 (study PRJEB29015, sample SAMEA2737791) | human gut metagenome | biome: human gut; feature: human-associated habitat; material: faeces | place: China | collected 2012 ... | reverse complement strand
TCTATGATTCTTCCGACGCTTACAGCCGCGGTATCCACGACAAGTTCCAGGCTGAGGCTGCCGAGAAGGGTCTGGAGATCGTTGCTGACGAGGCTTTCACCTCTGACAACAAGTCTGACCTGTCCACCCAGGTTGCCAAGTGCCAGGAGGCCGGTGCTGATCTGGTTTTCCTGCCCATCTACTATCAGGAGGCCTCCCAGATCCTGATCGCTGCCAACAAGAGCGGCTATGAGCCCACCTTCTTCGGCTGCGACGGCATGGACGGTATCCTGGCCATCGAAGGCTTCGACACCTCTCTGGCTGAGGGCCTGATGCTCCTGACTCCGTTCGCTGCTGACGCAAAGGACGAGAAGACCCAGGCTTTCGTTACCGCTTACGAGGAGGCTTACGGCGACACCCCGAACCAGTTCGCTGCTGATGCTTACGATGTCGTCTACGCCATCTACCAGGCTGCCCTGGCTGGCAACATCAACGGCGACATGGATGCCAGCGACATCTGCGAGGCTCTGAAGACCCAGTTCAGCTCCATGACTTTCGACGGCCTGACCGGCGAGGGCATGACCTGGGATGCTTCCGGCGCTGTTTCCAAGGCTCCTAAGGCTGTTGTCATCAAGGACGGCGCTTACGCTGCCATGTAATCTCTAGGTAGATTCCGTTGCCAATGGGGGCTGCCGGACAAGTATGTCCAGGCAGCTCCTTTTTTCTTATGGTTTTTCTGTATTGTTGAAAAAAACAGAAGTTTTTCGTACAAATACACGCAAAACCCATTGTTTTGCCGTTTTGTTTGTGGTACTATGATTTTATGTTCCCCAAACGGCCAGCTGCGGCAAACTCTGTTGGCAGGGGACAAAGCGGCAAAATAGAGTGAGGTGTACGCAATGCAATTCTTTTCTTACCTGATCAACGGTATCAGCCTGGGCAGTGTTTATGCACTGATTGCCCTGGGCTACACCATGGTCTACGGCATTGCCAAGATGTTGAACTTCGCCCACGGCGATGTCATCATGATCGGCAGTTATGTCGTTTACTTCGCCTTTGGCGCTTCGGGGCTTAACCCGGTGCTGTCCATCGTCCTGTCCATGATCGTATGCACGATTTTGGGCGTGGTGATCGAACGGCTGGCCTACCGCCCCCTGCGTGAGGCACCATCCCTGGCGGTTCTGATCACCGCCATCGGTGTCAGCTATCTCTTGCAACAGGTGGCCCAGTTGTCCTGGTCCTCCAACCCCAAGAGCTTTACTTCTGTCGTTTCCGGCATGAAGCCTGTTTCTCTCTTTGGCGGTCAGCTGACCATCTCCGCCGAGACTATCGTTACCATTGTGGCCTGCGTGGTCATCATGGTGGTGCTGATGTGGTTCGTCAACTACACGCCCGCCGGTCACGCCATGCTGGCTGTGTCTGAGGACCGCGGCGCTGCCCAGCTGATGGGTGTCAACGTCAACGGCACCATCTCGCTGACCTTCGCTATCGGCTCCGCCCTGGCGGCTATCGCCGGTGCGCTGCTCTGCTCCTCTTACCCCACGCTGCAGCCCACCACCGGCGCTATGCCTGGTATCAAGGCTTTCGTGGCGGCTGTTTTCGGCGGTATCGGCTCGATTCCCGGCGCATTCGTCGGCGGCATCCTGCTGGGCATCATCGAGAACCTCAGCAAAGCTTACATTTCTACCCAGCTGTCTGACGCCATCGTCTTCCTGGTGCTGGTCGTCGTGCTGATCGTCAAACCGACCGGTCTGCTGGGCAAGAAAGTCAACGTGAAAGTGTGAGGTGGCCGCGATGAACTTGAAGAATTTGAACCGCTCCACCAAGAGCAACATCATCACCTTTGGCATCGTCATCGGCTTCTATCTGCTGATCCAGATCTTGTCCGCCGCAGGCATGGTCACCAACTCCTTCGCGGGTCAGCTGGTGCCTATCTGCGCATACGTTGTCATGGCTGTCTCCCTGAACCTGACCGTTGGCATGCTGGGCGAGCTGAGCCTGGGCCACGCCGGGTTTATGAGCGTGGGCGCTTTTGCCGGTACGCTGGTGTGGGTCAGCCTGTATGACACCACCTTCCCCAAGCCTGCAGCGCTGCTGCTGGCCTTTGTGGTGGGCGGCGTTGTGGCTGGTATCTTCGGCTTCCTGGTCGGTATCCCTGTTCTGCGTCTGTCCGGCGATTATCTGGCCATCGTCACACTGGCTTTCGGTGAGATCGTCAAGAACTTCATGAACGCCTGCAACCTGGGCGTGGATTCCAAGGGCCTGCACTTCTCCCTGAAAGACACTGCCTCCCTGAATCTCGACGCCGACGGCAAAGTGCTGATCAATGGCGCCATGGGCATCACCGGAATCAAGAAGGCTTCCACCTTCACCATCGGCATCGTGCTGGTTATCATCACGCTGGCTGTCATCCTCAACCTGGTCAACTCCCGCGCAGGCCGCGCCATCACCTCCATCCGTGATAACGAGATCGCCGCTCGTTCGGTCGGTATCCCCATCACCAAGTACAAGTTGATGGCTTTTGTGACCTCCGCTGTGTTTGCCGGTATGGCCGGTGTGCTTTACTCGCTGAACTACTCCTCTCTGGTCGCTAAGAAGTTTGACTACAACACCTCCATCCTGATCCTGGTGTTCGTTGTTCTGGGCGGCATCGGCAACCTGCGCGGCTCGGTCATTGCTGCCACCGTGCTGACCGTCCTGCCCGAGTTGCTGCGCAGCATGAACGATTACCGTATGCTGATCTACGCCATCGTGCTGATCGTTGTGATGATCTTCAACCAGAGCCCGCAGATGATCGCAATGCGCAAGCGCCTGACTGCCCGTTTCCGCAAGGACGCGGCCGACAGGGCACCTAAGAAGAACAAGAAGGAGGCGGCTTAACATGGCACTGTTGGAAGTAAGCAACCTGGGTATTGCTTTCGGCGGCCTGCAGGCCGTTGCTCAGCTGGACCTTTCCATCGAGAAAGGCCACCTCTATGGTCTGATCGGCCCCAACGGCGCCGGCAAGACCACCGTGTTTAACATGCTCACCGGCGTCTACAAGCCTACCGAGGGCAACATCGTCCTCGACGGCAAGGACATCACCGGCAAGCCGGTGATTGGCGATATTGCGAAAATGCCGCATATGCTGATTGCGGGTACTACCGGATCGGGCAAAGGCCGGTGTGGCCCGTACCTTCCAGAATATCCGCCTGTTCAACGAGATGAGCGTGCTGGATAATGTCAAGGTCGGCCTGCACAACCAGATCCAGTACGGCATGTGGACCGGCATCCTGCGCCTGCCCGCCTACAAAGAGAAAGAGCACGAGATGAATCGCGAGGCGAAGAAGCTGCTCAAGATCTTTGGACTGGAAGATAAGGCAGACCTCAAGGCCAGCCAGCTGCCCTACGGCGAACAGCGCAAGCTGGAGATCGCCCGTGCCCTGGCCACCAACCCGAAACTGCTGCTGCTGGACGAGCCTGCCGCCGGTATGAACCCCAACGAGACCGACGAGTTGATGCAGACCGTGCGCAGTGTGCGCGACCAGTTCGGCATCGCCATCCTGCTCATCGAGCACGATATGAACTTTGTCATGGGCATCTGCGAGGAGATCACCGTGCTGGACTACGGCCGTGTCATCGCCCGCGGCGACGGCAAAGCGATCCGCAATAACCCCAAGGTCATTGCGGCCTATCTGGGAGGTGACTGATCATGGGTGAGATGCTTTCTGTTAAAAATATCAACGTTTTTTACGGGTCCATCCAGGCCCTGCGTGACATTTCGTTCCACGTCAATGAGGGCGAGATCGTCACGCTGATCGGCGCCAACGGTGCCGGTAAAACGACTACCATGCACGCCATCTCCGGCCTGCTGAAAGTGCAGAGCGGCGAGATCGACTACTGTGGCCAGAACATCAGTAAGATGGAAGCCCACAAGATCATCCGTCTGGGCCTGGCCCAGGTGCCGGAAGGCCGCCGTGTCTTCAGCGGGCTGACCGTTATGCAGAACCTGCAGATGGGTGCCTACACCCGCCGCGACGGCAAAGAGGCCATCCAGAACGACTACGATATGGTCTTTGATCTGCTGCCGCGCTTGAAAGAGCGCCGCAACCAGCCCGCCGGTACACTTTCCGGCGGCGAGCAGCAGATGCTGGCCATGGGCCGTGCCCTGATGTGCAAGCCCAAGATGCTGCTGCTGGACGAGCCGTCCATGGGTCTGTCTCCGCTGTTGGTCAAGGAGATCTTCAAGATCATCCGCCAGGTCAACCGCAACGGTGTGACCGTGCTGCTGGTGGAGCAGAACGCCAAAATGGCCCTGGAGATCGCCAACCGTGCCTACGTGCTGGAGACCGGCAAGATCAAGATGGAAGGCGAAGCCCAAGAGCTTGCCAACAACATCGAGGTCCGCAAAGCCTACCTCGGCTGCGAATAAGCAAAACAAAACGACCTGTCCCTGCGGACAGGCCGTTTTTGTATGCTGCTTATTATGCCGCAGTCCTGTAATGCTGCAACTGCTCTGCAGGGGCCGATGCCTGCATCGGCCCGCCATATCACAACAGCGCCTCCGGCGGCCGATCATCATCCGTCCCCGGCTGGGTCAGCATATCCATGAGTTTCGAGTAAATATCGCTGCCGTGTGCAATAAACATGTTCTTCGTCATCTCGGCGGTCAGCTTATCGGGCATGGTCAGCTGCAGCTGAAACACATCGCTGCCCAGGTCGCCGATATTGCACCACACCACATACTTGCCGTTTTTTTCTTCCACATGGGCGCGGTTGGAGGCTGCCTTGTGCCGCCAGCTCTGGATCTGCATTACGGCGCGGATGGCGCTCTCCCGCACAGTGCGGGGCAAATCATGGGCCAGTGTGCTGGCCACCGAAGCACCCTTGTCAGTGATGCTGTACTGCTCGTCGGTACAGGTGACAAGGCCTTGCTTCTGCACCTCGGCCAAAGCGTCGGCAAACTCAAAGTAATTGACCAGCTGCTCCTGCAAAAGCGCACCCTGCAGGGTATCCCGCGTCAGGGGACCGGCTGTTTTGATAAGATAGCAAAGTAAAATGCGGATCTGGGTATCATCTGTAAGGCCACCGGGCTTTACACCTGCGGTAAATGCTTCTGCCATCTGATCACTTCCTCGTATTTTGTGTTTTCCATACTATTATACACGGCAAAAACAGAAGTGGCAAGATAGCAAATCGGATTTGTTTAAAGCTTAAAACACCGTCTCGATCTGCTTGCGGCTCTGCGGGGTGGAGTAGGTCCACTTTTTGATACGCCCGCGGGTGACAAAGTAGTGCGGCTCAAACCGAAGCGGCTGGGCAAGATTTTTGTTCACCACCACCAGCTTGATCTTCATCTTGTCCGGCAGGATGTTTTTAATGTACACACTCACGGCCTGGCCGGGATGCAGGCTGCGGTCGGCCTCGGCCAGCCCCGCCAGGTTGGGCGCGATCTCAATAAACACGCCGTAATCCTCCACACTGCGCACAATGCCCACCACGGTCTCGCCGGGGGCAAAGCAGGCGGCGTTCTCGCTCCAGGTGCCCAGCAGTTCCCGCAGCGTCAGCACGATGCGTCCCTGGGGGTCCCGGTTCTTGATGGCACACAGCAATTGCTGGCCCACCTGTACCCGGTCGGCAGGCGAGGAAATGCGCGACACCGACAAACAATCAATGGGCAGCAGTGCTGCAATGCCGCAGCCAATATCGCAGAACGCGCCAAAATTCTCGATGTGCGTCACCGTGCAGGGAATGACACTGCCGGCTTCCAAGGTATCCAGATACTGCCGACGGCACAGTCGCTGGGCCAGCGAACGGGAGAGCAGAAACACCTCCTCGCCATTCTCGTCCACCTCGGTGCCGGTGATGACAAAGCAGGTGGGGCGGCCCACCCGGGTCAGCACGGCAATATCCTTGATCTCCTCCTGCGGGCCGACATCCACACATTCCTCAAAGGGCATGTAGGCCCGCTGGCCGCCCAGCTCAAAGCGCAGGCGGCGCTCGGTATCAAAGGCAAGGGCGGTGCTCTGCAATACTTCGCCGGTGGTGATGCAGTGATACAGCTCCTCACGGCGCAGATGGTTGGCGTTGCGGCAAAGACCTTCGGCACGATATTCCAGCATTTTCGGCTCCTCTTTTCTTGTATGGTGTATGCCCCCGGCAGGGCCGGGGACCCTTGTAAACTTTTATGCAGTGGGTTTGCAAAACAAACCGTGATGTACTATAATAAAGGATACTGAATTTTAGCAAAGAAAGGGCGGTGTGCTGCCATGGATGTACAGGTCGGCGATGTGATCCAGACCAAGAAACCGCACCCCTGTGGTGCCAACCGTTTTGATGTGCTGCGTGTCGGCATGGATTTCAAGATCCGCTGCCAGGGCTGCGGGCACGAGATCATGTTGCCGCGTGCCAAGATCGAGCGCAACATCAAAAAAGTCCTGCGGGGCGGGGAACAGTAGCGGTGATTTTTGCCCGCCACAACCCGATACCCCAAAGGAGGAACCATGCAGCCTTTTTCTGAACTGCACGAGGTCGAGCGCCGGTACGAAGAACTGGCCTATAAAATGTCCACGCCGGAGGCTGCTGCCGATGCAGACGCCTACGCCCAGATGATGCGTGACTACAAGGAACTGACCCCCCTGATGGAAGAATACCGCCGCTATACGGCCCTGCAAAAAGATGAGCAGGAGGCCAAAGAGGTCCTGCAGCAGGACTCCGACCCGGCGTTTACCGCTATGGTACAGCAGGAACTTTGCGAAATCGCCCGGAATCTGGCACAGAGCGAAGAGAATCTCCGCCTGCTGCTCATCCCCAAGGATGCCGATGACGAAAAAAGCGTCATTCTGGAAATTCGTGCCGGTGCGGGCGGCGAAGAAGCCGCGCTCTTTGCCCACAGCCTGTGGCGGATGTACAACATGTACGCTGCCAAACGCGGCTGGAAGTGCGAGACCATCAGCGAGAACCCCACCGAGCTGGGAGGCGTAAAGGAAATCGTCTTTTCTGTAGAGGGCCCCGATGTCTACAGCCGCCTGAAGTTTGAAAGCGGCGTCCACCGCGTCCAGCGCGTGCCGGAGACCGAGACCCAGGGCCGCATTCACACCTCTACCGTCACGGTGGCCGTCATGCCCGAAGCCGAGGAAGTGGAGTTTGAATTGGACCCCAAGGATCTGCGCATCGATACCTTCCGTTCTTCGGGTGCAGGCGGTCAGCACATCAACAAAACGTCCTCGGCCATCCGCGTGACCCACCTGCCTACCGGTATGGTGGTAGAATGTCAGGATCAGCGCAGCCAGCGGGAAAACAAAGACCGCGCTTTAAAAGTCCTGCGCAGCCGCCTGCTACAGCAAAAGCAGGCCGCCTACGATGAAGCCTATAACGCCCAGCGGCAAAGCCAGGTGGGAAGCGGTGATCGCAGCGAAAAGATCCGCACCTACAACTTCCCGCAGGATCGCGTGACCGACCACCGCATCGGCTTAACGCTGCGCAACCTGCAAAGCGTGCTGGACGGTGACCTGGACCGGGTGCTGGACCCGCTGATTTTGGCCGACCGTGAAGAAAAACTCAAAGCAAACAAAGGTGACGCATAATGAATACACAGGTTTTGCCAGTGAATGACAAAAGCATTGCACTGGCGGCAGAACTGCTGCAAAAAGGCGAGCTGGTCGCCCTGCCGACCGAGACGGTCTACGGCATCGCGGCCGACGCCCGCAATGGCGAAGCAGTCAAAAAGATTTTTGAGGCCAAGGGCCGCCCCCAGGATAACCCTCTGATCGTGCACATCTACGGCATGGAGATGCTCAAGGGCATCGTGTCCGAGGTGCCCGACCGTGCCTACAAGCTGGCCAAAGCCTTTTGGCCCGGCCCGCTGACGATGGTCATGCCCCGAGGCGGGGAGGTCAGCGACGTGACCTGTGCAGGGCTGGATACCGTGGGCGTGCGCATGCCGTCCCACCCAGTGGTACAGGCTGTCATCAAGGCCAGCGGTGTGGCGTTTGCTGCGCCGTCTGCCAACCTCTCCGGCAAGCCCAGCCCCACCAACGCCCAGGATACCCTGGTGGATATGGACGGCCGCCTGCCGCTGATCCTGGACGGCGGCGAGAGCGCTGTCGGTGTCGAGTCCACGGTCGTGGCTGTTACCGGCGAACACCCGATGCTGCTGCGCCCCGGCTACGTAACGAAAGAGCAGATGGAAGAGGTCCTGGGCGAAGAAGTCCTCGTCAGCCCCGCGATTCTGGAAAAGCTCAAGGATGGGGAAGTGGCCCGCTCTCCCGGCATGAAGTACAAGCACTACGCCCCCAAGGCGCAGGTTACGATTTTGCGCGGCGATTTCGCCAAGTATAAGGCCTATGTTGAGCAGCACGCGGCCCCCGGCGTGTGTGCGCTCTGCTTTGATGGCGAGGGCGCCCAGCTGCCCGTGCCCTTTATCGAGTACGGCAAAAATCACGATGGCGTCACCCAGGCGCACCACCTGTTCACCGCCCTGCGCGACTTGGACAAGCATGGTGCCGAGATCGTCTACGCCCGCTGCCCTGAGCAGGACGGTGTCTCCATGGCGGTCTACAACCGCCTCATCCGCGCCGCGGCGTTCCGGGTGGTCGAGCTATGAAAGTTGTAGGCATCACCGGCCGCTCCGGCTGCGGTAAATCCAGTGCGACAAAATTTTTAGCAGGGCAGGGGTATCCTTGTATTGACGCGGACCTTATCGCCCGCGAGATGCTGCTGCCCGGCTCGCCCTGCATTGCCCAATTGCAAGAAAAATTCGGTGCCGACATCGCTGACGAAAATGGCAATGTCCGCCGCCGTCTGCTGGCAGACCGCGCCTTTGCCACCCCGGCGGGCACCCGGGCCTTAACAGCCATCACCCAGCCGGAAATTTTGCACCGCATTGAAACGCGCCTGCAAGAAGCCGAGCAGGGCGGGGCAGAACTGGCCTTTGTGGACGGTGCAGTCATCGTCGGCACGCCGTTCGAGGCCCGCTGTGACGCACTGGTACTTATCAGCGCCCCCTACGATACCAGCGTGGCCCGCATTTGTGCCCGTGACGGCATCGCGCCCGAAATGGCCCGCCGCCGCTTGGACGCGCAGACGCCCATCGAAACGCTGCGCGCCGCTGCTACCCATGAGGTCGTCAACGACGGCACCGCCGAACAGCTGGCAGAAAAAATGCACGCCGTTTTACAGCAGCTGTGAAAGGAGGAACATGGCTAAAAAAGCAAAGTCCCGCCGCCCCGGCCTGCTGCGCACCCTGCTTGCGGTGCTGGTGGTCCTGGCGCTGGCCGCGACCCTTTTGTTTACCGTTTTCCGCCGCCAGGTCGATACGATGGAGTACCCCTGCCGCTACAACGAGTATGTGGAATACTACGCAGGCAAGTACAATATCGACCCGCTGATCTTATACTCCTTCATCCGTACCGAGAGCAACTTTAATCCAAACGCTCAATCCAACGTGGGCGCCCGCGGCCTGATGCAGATCACCGAGGAGACCTTCGACTGGATCAAGCTGAAGATCGCCCCCAGCGAGGATCTGACCTTTGACGATCTCTACGACCCCGAAACCAACATCCGTTTCGGTACTTACTTCGTCAGCTACTGCCTGCTGCGCTACCATGATGACCTGGCCACCGCCGCTGCGGCCTACCACAGCGGATGGGGGACCGTGGATAACCTGCTGTCCCAGGCAGAATATTCCTCCGACGGCGAAACGCTGGACCATTACCCCTACCCGCAGATGCGGCTATATGTACGTAAGATAACCAATAGCTACCAACGCTATCAGGACATCTATAACGAAAAATAAGAAAGGAAGTTTCCCATGAAGACCACTGAGGAACTCAAAGCACTGCTTTACAAAAATGAAACGGTAGCCGACGCTGCCCCGGACGCCCTGCAGGCCGCCCAGGATTTCTGCGAAGGCTACAAGACCTTCCTGGATAACGCCAAGACTGAGCGCGAGGCTGTCCGCACCAGCGAGAAGCTGCTGCTGGACGCCGGCTACAAAAAGTTCGTCCCCGGCGAGAAGCTGGCCCCCGGCACCAAGGTCTACACCATCAACCGCGAAAAGTGCATCCTGGCCGCCACCATCGGCACCAAGAGCCTGGAAGCGGGCTTCCACCTGAACATTGCCCACATCGACTCTCCGCGCCTGGACCTGCGCCCCGTGCCCGTGTTTGAAAAGACCGGTATCGGCTATCTGCGCACCCATTACTACGGCGGCATCCGTAAGTACCAGTGGCCCACCATCCCCCTGGCCCTGCACGGCGTTGTTTACCGCGCTGACGGCACCTGCGCCGAGATCTGCATCGGCGAGAAGGACAGCGACCCTGTTTTCTGCATCACCGACCTGCTGCCGCACCTGGGTGCCAAGCAGAACACCAAGACCCTGGCGGAAGGCATTACCGCCGAGGAGCTGAACGTGCTGATTGCCTCTCAGCCCATCGCTGATAAGGATGCCGAGCAGCGCATCAAGCTGAACATCCTGGGCATGCTCAACGAGGCTTACGGCATCACCGAGCGCGACTTCACCCGCGCCGAGATCGAGGTCGTGCCTGCCCACAAGGCCCGCGACATCGGCCTGGACCGCGCTATGATCGGTGCCTACGGCCACGATGACCGCGTGGATGCTTACCCGGCCCTGATGGCCGAGATCGGCATCACAGCTCCGGCCTACACCACCATCTGCGTGCTGACCGATAAAGAGGAGACCGGCTCCGACGGCGTCACCGGCCTGAACAGCATGTACACCTTCCACTTCATCCAGCAACTCTGCGCCGGCCAGGGTGCTGACTACATCACCGCCTGTAAGGCTGGCAAGTGCCTGTCTGCCGACGTTACCGCTGCCTATGACCCGACCTTTGCCGATGCCTTTGAGCCGGACAACGCCACCTATGCAGGCAACGGCGTGGCCATCTACAAATACACCGGAGCCCGCGGTAAGTCCGGCACCAGCGATGCCTGTGCCGAGATGGTCAGCTACCTGACCCGTCTGCTGGAGAAGAATAACGTCGTTTGGCAGATCGGCGAGATGGGCAAGCTGGACCTGGGCGGCGGCGGCACCGTTGCCAAGTACGTGGCCAACCAGGACATCGACACCATCGACATCGGTGTGCCCGTGCTCTCGATGCACGCCCCGTTTGAGGTCGTCTCCAAGGCCGACGTCTACATGGCTTACCTGACCTTCAAGGCTTTCTGCGAGGATGCGGAGTAATTTGTAAAGCTTTATAAACAGTAAAAGGGGACCGACGCAAACGCGCCGGTCCCCTTTATGTTATACGTAAGATAAAAGAAAAAAGCCG